>ERZ839741.609-NODE-609-length-44982-cov-5.676431_pt1 | contig 44982 bp, 43 predicted proteins | sample MGYA00519880_ERZ839741 | MGnify/ENA primary metagenome ERZ839741 (study PRJEB31850, sample SAMEA3708851) | human gut metagenome | biome: human gut; feature: human-associated habitat; material: faeces | place: China | collected 2014 ...
CTGACTCAGGCAGACTTAGATTTTCTTATTTTCGTACAACGGAACAAAATAGACTTGGCTTTGTGCAAGTTGCCGATCAAAAAACTTGAAACCGCCTTTTGACACCCTAATCTTTATAAAAACAATTGTTTCATTTTCTCATATTCTTTATTGATCTCCTGAACGGTTCTGGTATCGCCCGCCACATTGTCCGGGTGATATATTTTGATCAGATCCTTATAACGCTTTTTTAACATCAGCTCATTTCCAACGCCCCGAAAAAACAGCTCCGGTTTCATGGTCAGCGTGCTTTCGCTCTCATAGGTCTTCCGCTCTTTTTTTTGTTCACGCTTCTGCTCTTCCCATGCATGATACTGCTTTTCGCGCTTGAACTGTTCTTTTTCATCCGCTAACTTACGGTATTCTTCTTTCAGAATATCTAACTTCATATTCAAAAGACTTTTTTCCTGTTCTAACAGTTTTTCTTCCCGCTCTAGTTCTTTCCTCTTCCGTTCTAACTTTGCGGTTTCCTGAAAGCACCATTGCTGAAAATGCTCGGCATTGCTATTTTGAGCTTTTCCCATGCTATCCGCTCCTTTGTATCTTCGCCTGACCCGCCGCTTTGCATACTTTGTGCATTTTTGCTATTCCACCTAATTTTATACTATCTAAAATAAAATAGCAAGTGCCAAGGTGTGACTCCTAGGAATCCTGCCCTTGGCACTGACTGCATGTTTTGTATGGAATTTTTTATGTGATCTTAAATATCTTTAAATATCATCTAAGGTTTCTTTGATTTTTCCCATAAATCCTTTTTTCTTTGATTTTTCCGGTTTTTCTTTATTTCCGGCTGCCCCATTCTGGCTGTTTAAGGAATTGCCACTGACCTCATCAAATTTACGCAATGCCTCTTTTGCCTCACTGCTTAAGCCTGTCGGCACCTGTACCACTAAGGTAACATAGTGGTCACCACGGACATTCTTATTTCGAAGCGACGGCACACCTTTTCCTTTTAACCGGATTCTTGTGTCTGTCTGTGTTCCCGGTTTCACATCGTATAAGACATCCCCATCTATGGTACTGATACGGACTTCACCACCAAGTGCTGCCTGTGCAAAAGAGATTGGTGCTGTAGAATAAAGGTTGGTATCCTGTCTCTGGAAGATCGGATGACCGCTGATCATAACTTCTACTAACAGGTCGCCTCTTGGACCGCCATTGATGCCCGGCTCACCTTTATCACGGATGCGCACGCTCTGACCATTGTCAATTCCTGCCGGGATCATAACACTGATCTTCTTTCTCTTTGCAATATAGCCTGTTCCATGACAGTCTTTACATTTTTCTTTGATGATCTGTCCTGTTCCACCACATTCCGGACAGGTCTGTACATTCTGTACCATACCAAAGAGTGACTGCTGGGTGTACATAACTTTTCCTTTTCCACCACATTTTGGACAGGTGTCTTTGCTTGTTCCCGGTTTCGCACCGGAACCGCCACAGGTGGTACACTCATCTTTTAATGTGATCTCGATCTGTTTCTCACAGCCGAAAACTGCTTCCTCAAATGTAATACGCACTCTTGCGCGTAAATTTGCTCCTCGTCTTGGTCCATTGTCCGGTCCTCTCCTGGAAGTCCCTCCTCCGAAGAAGTCACCAAATATATCACCAAATATATCGCCAAAATCCATGCCTGAGAAATCAAATCCACCGGCTCCGCCTGCACCACCTTCGAAGGCTGCATGACCAAACTGGTCATACTGTTTTCTCTTTTCAGGATCACTAAGTACTGCATATGCCTCGGACGCCTCTTTGAACTTCTTTTCAGCCTCTTGATCCCCCGGATTCATGTCAGGATGATATTTTTTTGCCAATGCACGATATGCTTTTTTGATTGCTGCATCATCGGCATTTTTTTCGACGCCGAGGACTTCATAATAATCTCTTTTCTGTTCTGCCATAATCTGTTCCTTCTTTTATCGTGTATAAGGGCTGACGGCAGATGCCGCCAACCCTTTTCCTCTAAAGCCTGCCTCACTGTCTGCTACAGTATTTTTGCCTGCTTTTATACCTCTTTATAATCTGCGTCTACTACATCATCATCTGCATTGCTTCCTGCATTTGCACTGCCCATATCAGGACCTGCCGCTCCCATGTCCGGACCTGCACCCTGTGCCTGCTGAGCCTGCTCATACATCTTAGCAAATACTTTCTGTGCACTCTCTGTCAGTTTCTCTTTTGCTGCTTTCATCTCTGCAACCTGATCATCTGTCATATCTTCTGCATTCTGATGTGCTTCTACCATTGCTTTTAATGCATTTAAGTCTGCTTCTACTGCTGACTTATCTGCTGCATCAAGGGATGAACCTACTTCCTCTAATGCTTTTTCTGTCTGGAATACGAAAGCATCTGCATCATTTCTGGTATCAATTGCCTCTTTTCTCTTCTTATCCTGTGCCTCGAATTCAGCTGCCTCTTTGACTGCCTTTTCGATATCATCATCAGACATATTAGAACCTGCTGTGATTGTGATATGCTGCTCTTTTCCTGTTCCTAAATCTTTTGCAGATACATTTACGATACCGTTTGCATCAATATCGAAAGTTACTTCGATCTGCGGTACACCACGACGTGCCGGTGGGATTCCATCTAAACGGAACTGTCCTAAGGATTTGTTATCTCTTGCGAACTGTCTCTCACCCTGTACTACGTTGATATCAACGGCTGTCTGATTATCTGCTGCTGTTGTGAAGGTCTGGCTCTTCTTTGTAGGGATCGTTGTATTTCTCTCAATTAACTTAGTTGCAATACCACCCATTGTCTCAATGGATAAGGACAGTGGAGTAACATCCAGTAAGAGGATCTCACCTGCGCCGGCATCTCCTGCTAATTTACCGCCCTGGATAGATGCACCAAGTGCAACACACTCATCCGGGTTCAAGGATTTGCTTGGCTCTTTACCTGTTAACTGTTTTACTTTATCCTGTACTGCCGGGATTCTTGTAGAACCACCAACTAAGAGTACCTGACCTAAATCTGCTGCTGTCAGTCCTGCATCTCTTAATGCATTCTGAACAGGTTCTGCTGTCTTCTCTACTAAGTCGTGTGTCAACTCATCGAATTTTGCACGGCTTAAGTTCATATCAAAATGTTTTGGTCCTTCTGCTGTTGCTGTAATGAACGGAAGGTTGATGTTTGTTGTTGTTGCAGAGGATAACTCTTTCTTTGCTTTCTCTGCTGCTTCTTTTAATCTCTGAAGTGCCATCTTATCAGTAGATAAGTCTACGCCTTCTGCTTTCTTAAACTCGTCTAACATCCAGTCTGTGATCTTCTGGTCGAAATCATCTCCACCAAGTCTGTTGTTACCGGATGTAGATAATACTTCGATAACACCGTCACCGATCTCGATAATGGAAACATCGAATGTACCACCACCTAAGTCGTAAACCATGATCTTCTGCTCTTTTTCATTGTCAAGTCCATAAGCTAATGCTGCTGCTGTAGGCTCGTTGATGATACGTTTTACTTCTAAGCCTGCGATCTTGCCGGCATCTTTGGTTGCCTGACGCTGTGCATCGTTGAAATATGCAGGTACGGTAATAACTGCTTCTGATACTTTTTCTCCTAAGTATCCTTCTGCATCTGCTTTTAATTTCTGTAAGATCATTGCTGAGATTTCCTGTGGGCTGTATTTTTTGCCATCAATCTCCTTTTTGTAATCTGTACCCATCTCTCTTTTAATAGAAGAGATTGTTTTTTCTGCATTGGTAACTGCCTGACGTTTTGCAGGTTCTCCGACAAGTCTTTCTCCTGTCTTTGTAAATGCTACAACGGATGGTGTGGTTCTTGCACCTTCTGTATTTGCGATAACAACCGGTTTACCACCTTCCATAACTGCTACACAACTGTTTGTTGTTCCTAAATCAATACCGATAATCTTACTCATAAGTCATTCCTCCTAAATATATATGAATTCTTTCTTTGCTGCTTACTGTACGACTGCTACCATGCTGTGTCTTACCACACTGTCACGGTATGTGTAGCCTTTTTGTAATTCCTGTGCAACGGTTCCTGATTCTAATTCGTCATTTTCCACCTGCATCACTGCATTGTGGTATTCCGGATCAAATTCTTCGCCAACTGCTTCAATTGGTGCTACACCAGCCTGCTCTAACTCATTCATGAGCTGCTTATATATCATGTTCATTCCATCGGCAAAAGCACTTCCTGCTTCTTCCTCCGAGATACTTGCGAGTCCTCTTTCAAAATTGTCTATGACCGGAAGTATCTTTTCGATAATACTCTTAGCTCCGACTTCAAACATCTGGGCTTTTTCTTTTTCCGTTCTCTTACGGAAGTTATCAAACTCTGCCATCTGGCGTCTGACCCGATCCTGAAGTTCTTCGATCTGTTCGTCTTTCTTATCTTTTTTCTTCTTCGCCTTTTTTTCTTTTTTTTCTGCTTTCTTATCCGCCTTTTCCTCTGCTTCTTTGGCTTCTGTTTCGCCTGCGGAAGCTTCATTGCCGGCTTCTTTGGTTTCCTCTTCTGCTGAAGAGGCTTCTTCGTTGACAGTATCTGTTTCTAAGATTTCTTCCTCTGTCTTATTCTCTGCCATAATGTTCCACCTTTCTCTATGCTAATCTTTCGGTTTTCGAAAGATATCATCCAACTGCACTTTCAAATTTTTCAGGTTATCCATTACATTCTCATAATCCATTCGCTTTGGACCGATAATTCCAATGGTTCCCTGTATTCCCTCTCCTAATTCATAAGTTGCGGTGACTACACTGCAATCTTTCATGGTCTGGATCGGGGTTTCATTTCCTATATAAACCTGAATTCCCGTATTCTCTTCTGAGTTTAAGGTTTCAGATACAAGGCTTGCTAATTCCTGTTTTTCTTCAAATGCCTCGATCAGCTCACTGGCACTCTTCGAATCACTCAGTTCCGGATATTTAAAAATGTTTGTTGCTCCGCTGGTATAAATCTGTAAATCTTCATCCTCACCGATCGCCTCTGCTACTGCATCTAAGACATCACTGACGATTCCACTGTCTATCCCTGCCTGTTCTTTTAATAAAGAGATCATTCCTAAATTGATCTGGTCTATGGAAAGACCGTTTAAGTTGGAATTCAACAGGATGTTCAGCTTCAGAAGTCTTTCATTTCCAAGCGGCTCACCCACGGAAATGATCTTGTTCTTTACGATGTTGCCCTCTCTTACGATAACGGCAAGAATCTGTTCATCATCTACCTGTGATAACTGGATGAATTTTACCCGGCTCTTCTGATAGCTTGGAGCACTGATCATCGCTGCATAATTGGTATTTGTTGCAAGTACCTTTGCTACCTGTTTTAATACCTGCTCCACTTTCTCGGTATGTTCTATCATGAACTCCTTCATCTGTGTGACTTCGTTATCTTTTTCCTCAATCAGGTGATCGACATAAAAACGATAACCTTTGTCAGAAGGAATCCTGCCTGCCGAGGTATGCGGCTGCAATATATAACCCATCTCTTCTAAGTCCGCCATCTCATTACGAATGGTTGCTGAACTCAAATTCAAATCCGAATCTTTTGAAATGGTTCTTGAACCAACCGGTTCTCCTGTCTCTAAATAATTACGGATGATGGCTTTTAAGATTTTTGTCTTTCTCTCATCGAGCATCTCCATGATCTCACCTGACCTTCTGAGGTTTGTTAGCACTCATTTAAGTGGAGTGCTAATATCTATGTACTTAAGATAGCACCGTTGTTTTTCTTTGTCAACTGATATTTGTGATTTTTTTGTGTTTTTCTTCTATTTTATATTTCAGAGAATAATTCTGACCTATTCATTTCCGTATATTTTTCGTTCTTTCTCACTTAATTCTGCCCGCTCAAACAGATCCGGTCTTCTCTCTTTGGTGCGTAAGATCGACTGTTCTCTTCGCCATTCGTCTACCTTTTGATGATTTCCCGATAACAGGATTGACGGAACGGCTTTCTCCCGCCACACCTCCGGTCTGGAATACTGCGGGTATTCTAACAGATTTCCTTCTAAGGATTCGGTTTCACCGGATTCCTGGTTTTTTAACACTCCCGGAACCATACGGGAGATGGCATCAACTAAAACCATTGCCGGAAGTTCTCCTCCGGTCAGTACATAATCTCCTATGGAAATGTAATCGGTTACGATTTCCTCTAAGACACGCTCATCTACTCCCTCATAATGTCCGCAGAGCAGGATCACATCTTCTTCTAATGCAAACTCTTTTGCTGCCTGCTGTGTAAAAAGCGGTCCCTGCGGCGTTAAATAGATGGTCCTTGGACGATATCCGATTTTTTCTATGATGGATAAATAAGCATCGTAGATCGGCTGTGCCTGCATCACCATGCCTGCCCCGCCCCCATAGGGATAATCATCCACTTTTTTATGCTTGTCTAAGGTATAATCACGGATATTGACCGCTTCAATGGTCAGCAGTCCTTTTTCAACTGCTCTTCCAATAATACTGGTATGAAGTCCCTGCTCCACCATGTCAGGAAACAGGGTTAATATATGAAATCTCATGTCTTCTCCTATTATTTACGATTGTTGTTCAGATCTAATAGTCCCGGCAGCAGATGTATTCTGACATAGCCTGCCTGTCCATCCTGTTCTTCCACGGACACCTCTAATATACAGTCTTTGATCGCAGGGATCATCACTTCTTCTCCCTGCTTTGTCGTTACAACATAAACATCGTTTGCCCCGGTCTGTATCACATCACTGATGGTTCCAAAGGCTTCTCCTTCTTCGTCTATGGCACGCAGACCGATCAGATCCGCAATAAAATACTCGTCTTTTTTGCATTTTACACGGTTCTCTTTGGTTACAAACAATCCACAGCCTTTATATTTTTCCACATCATTGATGTTATCTATTCCTTTAAATTTTAGAATGACCAGATTTTTTTGCGGTCTTGCACTTGTCACTTCTAACACAATCTGTTCTTTTCCGGTATCTAAAATCAGTTCTTTCATATTCTTAAAGCGCGACACATCATCGGTCATTGGAAATACTTTGACCTCTCCACGGATCCCATGTGTCTGGGTAATGGCACCCACCTGATATAATTCTGTCATAATTCTCCATTCCTTTTCATTTATAGAATAAAAGAGTCCTAAACTTCCCATTCTCCGGGAATTTTAAGACTCCTGACTGCTACTGCATAATCTCTACGATAACTTTTCTATCTTCTTTGGATGCAGCCGCTTTGACTACAGTACGGATCGCTTTTGCAATACGTCCCTGTTTGCCAATGACTTTGCCCATATCTGACTGGGCAACCTTTAATTCGAGAACAACTGCTTTGTCATTCTCTGTCTCGGTGACCTGGACTTCATCCGGATAATCAACGAGTGATTTCGCAATTACTTCTACTAATTCTTTCATCACATCCACCTCACCAATTATTTCTCGATTCCGGCTTCTTTAAAGATTCTGCCTACTGTATCGGTTGGTTTTGCACCATTTGCTAACCATTTCTTTGCTAACTCTTCGTTAACGTGGTACTCGCTTGGATCCTTTGTCGGATCGTAAGTTCCGATTTCTTCGATGAATCTTCCATCTCTTGGAGATCTGGAATCTGCAACAACGATTCTATAGAAAGGTGCTTTTTTCTGTCCCATTCTTCTTAATCTGATTTTTACTGCCATCTGTTTCACCTCCTCATAGGTTATTGATTTCTATATTGTTAAAAAGGAAATTTGAATCTTCCTCTTTTACCACCTTTAGCGCCCATCATTCCGGGCATCTGTTTCATCAGCTTTCTGGACTGTTCAAACTGTTTGACCAATCGGTTCACCTCGCTGATATCTACTCCGGCTCCATTCGCAACTCTGCGTTTTCTACTCGGATTTAATATGGAAGGATTCGCACGCTCCTGCGGAGTCATGGAATAAATGATTCCTTCAATTCTTGCCATCTTTTTCTCATCCATCGCATTTTCGATCTCTGCGATCTGGCTTCCGCCGATGCCCGGCATCATGCTAAGGATACTGGAAAGTCCGCCCATTTTTTTCATCTGATTCATGGATTCTAAATAATCGTCAAAACCAAATTCTGCTTTTTTGAGCTTTTTCTCCATTTCACGGGCTTTGTCCTCGTCTATCTCTTCCTGTGCCTTCTCGATCAGTGTCAGCACATCTCCCATTCCAAGAATTCTGCTCGCCATGCGGTCAGGATGAAACTGCTCTAGATCAGAAAGTTTTTCACCCATTCCTGCATACAATATCGGTTTTCCGGTCACTGCCCGAATGGAAAGTGCCGCTCCACCTCTCGTATCGCCGTCTAATTTTGTTAAAATGACGCCGTCAATTCCTATTTTTTCATCAAAGGTTCCTGCAACATTGACTGCATCCTGTCCTGTCATGGCATCTACGACTAAGATTGTCTGTGCCACGTCAACGTTTTCTTTGATCGCTGCAAGTTCCTGCATCATATCTTCATCTACATGAAGTCTTCCGGCTGTATCTAAGATCACAACGGTATTGCCGTTTTTCGCCGCATGTTCGACCGCTGCCTTTGCAATATCCACCGGACTGTTCTTATCGCCCATGGCAAAGACTTCTACGCCCTGCTTTTCTCCGTTGATCTTCAATTGTTCGATCGCTGCCGGACGGTAGACATCACATGCTACTAACAATGGTTTTTTACCCTTTTGTTTGAACTTTCCTGCTAACTTTGCAGTCGTTGTCGTCTTACCTGCTCCCTGCAGACCGGTCATCATGATCACGGTTGTCTCACTTCCCGGACGAAGTGCAATCTCAGTTGTCTCGGAACCCATCAGACGAACCATCTCGTCATTTACAATCTTGATGACTGTCTGTCCCGGATTCAGACCGTTTAAGACATCACTTCCTACGGCCTGTTCCTGCACGGTTTTTACGAAATTCTTAACCACCTTGAAGTTTACGTCTGCCTCTAACAGTGCTAATTTTACTTCTTTTAACGCTGCCTTGACATCTTCTTCACTCAGGCGGCCCTTGCTTCGCAGTCCCTTAAATACGTTTTGCAGTTTTTCTGATAAACTGTCAAATGCCATGTTATAGCTCCTCTAATATCTGATTGGAAATCTGTTCAATTTCCATAATAACTCTCTGATGCTCTTCTTTATTTCCATTCTCTTCGAATGTCTGTGTCAGATGATGGATGGTCTCCACTTTCTGTTTCGCCGACTGAAATTTTTCAATTAAATGCAGCTTTTCCTCATAGCCCGCTAAAGTCTTCGTACACCGCTTTACCATATCGTGAACGCCCTGTCTGCTAATTCCCTCTTCCGCTGCTATCTCTCCAAGGGATAAATCGTCAAATACAAAGTACTCATAGATTCTTCTCTGGTGTTCGTTAAGCAGTTCACCGTAAAAATCATAGAGATATGTCTGCGTTACCTTTTCTTCCATCATTTATCACCTTGGATAGATTAACACAACTGCACACATGGTGTCAAGTGTTTTTTCTTGACAGTTTGTCTAAAACATTAAAATCATTATTATAATTTTGACTACACGCAACAAAAACACCATGGACACAACCATTCCCAGTACTGCTACAGACTGTTTAGAGGAGCGTGAGCCCTTTACGGAACAATACAATGCTACAACTGCCAGAACGACACTCAGTACAAACCACGCTCTTGCATTTCCCAAAAAATCTGCAATAATTGCCAGAATCAATCCTACCCATGCCAGCCTTGGCTGCTCTTTTGGCAAGCCCAGATATAATTGCATTTCATATCCTGCATGATTGCCGTTTTCTTCTTCAAAGCTTCGTTCTGCTCCTCCATCATCAGAAAACATTCTGGAAAAAGCCTGCATATCTGTGCCTAAAATATCTTTTTTCTTATCGGATGTTGTCTGTTCGTTCTTTCCTTTCTTTACCCAGCCTTCTATTCTTATGATTCCTTCTTTATAAAATATCTGAAAATATCTGTTTTTCATAGAAGCATTACACAAGAGGACACCCATTTCGTCTGTTGCATTAATATATTTATTATCTGTAAAATATTTTTCTAACCGCTCATGCACCTCTTCTTTTGTTAACTTTGTCTCTTTCTCCCAAATCTGTCTCATACTCTTATCTCCTTCGTTTTTCACAACTTCTTCTGTTTCTTAGATTTCTTTATAAAATTCTCTCATTCTTTTTATAAAATCTTCCCATGTTTCGTCTGTATAACCTTTTGAGATGACTTCCTCAATATCTTCATGATTAAATAGAAATTGCGTCTTGTCCCCCATATTTCCTTCCGGATACAGAACACCTATGTAATCATATTCCTCGTTGGTCTCTAAATTCGTCTGTTTGATACCGAAAATCATAAGTGGTCTGATACCATTTCTCAATTTGACTACACTTCCTATTGGAAATAACTCCTGTACTTTCATTTTTGTTTTTCTCCTTCTTTTTTCTATTGTGTTTATGGATAGCTATCTTGCTTTTATTGTTCCTGTTTACTGCTTTCCCGTTCTGCTTCTATCCTTGGGATCAGGTAAAAATCCCCGCCCTCATTTTCAATTAACATTGCCATGTTATTATCCTCTTTTATGATTTCTGCACCATTTTCGATTGAAATCTTTACATTTATTTCTGGATTTTTTCCTTTTATAATTCCGTCTACATTGTTAGCCCCCTGATGTTTGTATTGTTGCACTTCGACTATTCTCTTCTTCAAAACACCCTTTTCATTACTTTCTCTTTCTCTAAACCATTCCTTACGCACAAGATGAATGGCATAAGCAATTCCTCCAAACAGGGATGCAGCCCATACATTATCTGAAAATGCACCGACTGTCCCATTTATCCCCGTATTGATTGCTTTCCAACTGTAACCAATTGTAACCCACAAATTAAGCAATATCAGCAACCACAAAAAAACATTTTTACCTGTTGTAAGAAATTCCAGATTCTTACATATATAACTCCTTTCTTCCTCTTTAATCGGTTCCATTTCCGGAATATTTTCCTCAAATTTTTTTGCTTGTTCCTTACTTTTTCGTTTCATTGTCTGTGCAAACCAGATAATGCCTACCCAAATCAGTGCTATGATTAGTAATATTTTTAATTTTTCCATTTCTTTCTACCTTTCTTTATTGCTTTATAAAATCTAAAAATGCATCTGAAGCGGTTTCAGATATTCGTTTTGACTCTTTTCCTTTTGCTTTCTGTACATAACCACACCCAACATCAACCGCCCAGATTACTCCTACTGTTACTGCTGCAACTGCAACTCCTGATACACTAATTCCCGCTGCTGCCAATAGACCACCTACAATTGCCGATACAAACGTTTCTTCTATAACATCCACTGCCGTTTCCAACAATGTCTCTTCCCAAAAACGTTTACTATGTATCGTTCCAAATTCCTCATAATTCTCAATAGCATTAAAGATTCCTGTAAATGCCACTCCTCCCCATTTCGTTCCGACTTTTACTTTCTTACTTACCTTCTCTGCCTTTGAGAATTGATATTCCTTTATGTTTTTCTTTAATAGTTCTGATATATCCTTACTTTCGGCAGTAAAATCACCTCGGAGAACCTCTAAGTAGTCTGGTGCATCCTTCGCCCTTTGCTCTAATACTCCACCAATCGTCTGATACAGGGTATCTACCAATCCTACAATAGATTCCAAATCTCCTCCATTGATGATAAGATCCAAAATATCTGTAAAACCTCCTCCTACTGCTCCAAATGATTCCAGATTGCCAAAAAGCAGACTTTTAAAGTCCGGTTCAAAAGTCTGACTTAACGCATCATACCGATTACTTATATCGCCTAACACTCTCTGGGCACTGCGCAAATTTCTCTGACATCTCGCTAATTTTTCTATCTCCTGTTCCAGCTTTTTTAAAGGTTGCTCATACGGTGAGCTGTTACCTACGATATTATATATTCTCCGTACACTTTCGCTTAAAATCTGCCTAGTTTGATCACAATCCCTGCAGATTTCCTCAAACATTCCCACTACCTCAAATAACCCTTTTGCATCTACGCTAAATTCTGACATCTTTCCTCCCATCTTATTTTGCTATCTATGTTATATTTAAAATACTACCTATCACTATTCTCTTCCTGATTACTGTCTCTCTCTGCCTCCATTGTAGGGATCAAGAAAAACTGCATATCTTCACTTTCAACTAACATTGCCATTCTGTCATACCGTATTTCTTTCTTCTATCTCTCCATAGGAACCATTTTGGCTCGAAGAACCACATCTCTTTAATAGTAATAAATTCTTCATTTTTTCCTGCTTTTCTCCATAAGTACAGTCTCTATTGCAGTTGACCACAATAGAGACTGCTATTTGTTAGGAAATTACATTTCCTGATAATACATCTGTTGCAGATGCATTAGAACTTTCTGTTGACGTATAATCTTTTGCCATGTTCGTTAAATTTGTTACATGTTCATTGATCATGCGTCCCATAGTATCCATATCTGTCTGCAATTTTTTGAATTTACTAATATATGCAGCAGATGCATCTCCTGTCCATGTACTTGATAATCCGGTAACGTCTGCCATCATGTCATCTGTTAATGTTTTTATCTGTGACATAACGCCTTTAAAATCAGTTGCTTTTGCTTCCAATCCTGCCGGTGATACTTTCAGGTTGATATCCATTCTCTTCCCTCCCCTTTAATATGTACGTTTTGCTACAGTGCTCGCATTATTTGCTTCTGTGGTTTCATATCTGCTAATAATGGTTTCGAGTGCAGCGCAATACTGTTCAATTAACGAACTAAAATTATTCATCTGTACAGCATCACTTTCTACTGCTGAGCTAAAATTCTTTTTGGCATTTCCATCCCATGTAGTATTCAGCTCATCCTTACTCTCTTTCATCTTTGAAACCTGCTGCTTTAATGACTGATTCTTTGCTCTTAAATCAGAAATCTTTTTTGTCATTTCAGCTGTTGTTACTGAAAAAGCTGCCATTCTATAACTCCTCCTCTCCTGTATATTTTCTTTTACAAGAATTATCTATATTCAAACTCCGACATCATACAAAAAAATTATGTATCGGATGCATGAATAGCTCAACGAATAGTATCGTATATACTCCAACACGATAGGTTATTGTTTTTCCTCTTTTGCAAGATCCTTTTTATATTCTGATTCTGCTGTGCTTTTCAAACTTTTTACAAGGTCATCTAACTCTTTGGGTATTGGTTGCAGACTTTCATAAATAATATCTATTTTTCTTATGTATGAATCCTTATTTTCCCCACTCCAATTATTTTCTATTTTCTCTTTGATCTTCTCAAACTTCACACGCATATCATCAACTTTTTTTCTTACTTCTTGTATTTCTTCTATCTCATTTGTAACTGCCTGATATTTATCCTGTGCTAACATTTTCTTCCTCCCTGCTGCATAACTGTTTTATACAATTTCTTCTTTATTTTTCTCTTATTCCTTTTTATTGCTTTCATCTTTCGGCTTCATTCGAGGCAATAAGCTATTCCCCCCATTCTCTAACCATACCAGCATTGCCATATCTCCATCCCGTTTAAACGGCAGGTCTTCATCCCGATTAAGATCTATCCCTATTTCTCCCTCTTTTCCTTCAATCACACCTTCTGTACTTCCATAACCAAAATCTCTATATGACTTTATGTGAACAATTTTCTTTTTTACCACTCCCTTTTCACATATGTGTTTTTGCTCTATTATAGTTCTATAATTTTCTGCAATAACCCCGTTAATCGCAATAAGAAGTGACATTCCAAGTAACTCATATGCTATCCCATTACTCCATTCCCGACATATTTCCACTATCGCTCTTACTATAGTCCACCAATTGAATAAAAAGACTGACCCCCAAAAAAGATTCTCCACTTTTCCCATTTCTACCATATTTTTACAGATGTATTTTCTTTCTTCTTCATCTGTAACTAATTCCATTTCCGGCAACTCTTCGCTAAATTCCATCATTTGCTTATCACGTTTTCGTTTAATGATCCTTGCACACCATATTACTATTGACCAGAACAGTAAGAATACGATGATTGCTTGCAAATTTTCCATCACTTATTCTTCTCCTTTTTTAGTTTTTCCTATATCTAAAATAAAATCTGATACAGCTTCTGCTGCACGTTTCGATTCTCCTCCTGATTTTTCCGTAATGTAGCCATTAGCTACATCTATTGCCCATATAACTCCTACCGTCACTGCTGATATGGCTACTACCGTTGCTCCTCCGCATATTGCTGTTAGTGCAACTGACACCACTGCTCTTACCGTTATATCTTCCATAACTTCAAATGCTGTTTCCAATAACGTCTCTTCCCAAAAACGTTTGGATTTTGTTGTTCCAAATTCTTCATAGTTATCAATGGCATTCAAAATCCCGGAAAAAGCTACTCCTGCCCAGTTTGTTCCAACCTTTATCTTTTTTCCTACACTTTTTTCTGAAGAAAACTTATAATCTTTTATATATTCTCGAAACCAGGTTTTCTCTTCTTTCGTTGCAATCTCATATTTTCCACGAAAAACCCTTTTCCAATCCGGATTCTCTTTATATGCCTCTTCTGCAAGATTTCCAAAATTTTTTATCAGCCTTTTCGTCATCCCGATCAGAGTCTTTTTATCGACTCCGTTTTGGAACATCTGTACAATTCCTGCCGTATTACTTCCCAATGATCCAAATGAACCAAGACTTGCTAAGAACAGTTTTTCCAGATCAGGTTCATATGGCTGTTGCTCCACCTGCTCATAGCATCTTCGTATGTCATTTAACGTTGTCTGTGCCTGCCTGAAATTTTCCCGACATTTTCTCAGAACTTCTATCTTTCTTTGCAGCTTATGTAAATCTGCCTGATATTGCTCTGAATCCGCCAGCCGCTGTATTGCCCGCCCGCATTCTTCTAATGCCTGTATACATTGATCGCACATTTTGATTTCCTGATCAAACTCTCCAACAGCCTCAAATAAGCCTTCCGTATCTACATATAATTCCGCCATTTGTATTGTCCCCGCTTTTTCTCTGTTACTTTAAAACATTTGCCGGCAATTCCTGACTCAATGACTCGATAGCTTCTTCTGTTTCCTGATATCCTTCTATACATGCTTTCAATTTTTTCGGATATTCCTCATATTCTTTTGCATTTTCTTCTAACTCTTTTTTCAGATCACAATATGTCTTATAGCAGGAATCCCACATTTGACTTTCCCAGCAGACATCTATTTCCTTATGCAGCTCCCCTATCCGTGTAATATTATGAGTAATCTTTTTTGCATTGTTCTCTAAAATCGTTTGGATTTCTTCTAACTTTCCCATATCTGCTTTGATTTTTTTACTCATTCCATCTTCATCCCTTCTATCATCTTCCCAATACTTGCTTCACAGTTATTATATTTTTTACAGATTTCCTGCATTTCGTTTTTACTTTCCGTCAGGATATCCATCATGGAACCTAGAGAAGTATCTGTCTTTGCATAGTTTAATAAAAACAGTTTACTGGCATCTCCTTTCCAGTATTTTTCTACCTTCTGCATCTCTTTATCGATATCATCAATACTTTTTTTTATTTCATTAATTTTGCCATTCATTGTTCCTAATTTTTTCTCTAACGCAGTTGTATCAACCTTTATCTTTGCCATTCTCACCCTCCTATAAAATCATAATATTCTCTCCGTTTTGCACCCTGTGTTCTTCTAAGGTCCTACTTTTCTTTAAAAAGATCCCCTTTTGTACACTATAAACTGCCAGTTTTTCTTCTTTTTCCACCTGCAGGCTTTCCTTTCTGCAGATCAAGTCCAATATATCCTGTATCACATCTTCTACATATGCTTTTTCATTACACTGCACATCATATTCTTTTCCTATGTCCGGAATCTGCACCCTGAGTTTTAACATTTCATACATCTCTCTTTCTGTATTGTGGAATGATCACTTTTTCCACACCACTCTCATCGTTATCACGCGGTATCATTCCTATACCGGCTTTATACCCTTTATTCTGTTCCGTATAGGTCAGATGTGAAAAATCAAAATATGCAGCTTCCATTGCATTTCCTCCAAGTTGTATTCCTGTATGATACGAAGTCATGGCTTCATACGCACGGCTTCCCCGCATGAAAGAAATATCTTTTGTATCCACTGCTGCAATAAAATAAATATTATGCAGACTTCCTTTTTCCATAACGTTTTCTACAAATGGTCCGATTTTTATAACATCCTGTTCCGGCTGGTAAACAGATTCCATAAACTCATGCAGATCAGCAATAAAGACAAAGATCGTCTCATACTTTTTCATCTGCTGATAGATCGTACTTTCTTCTTCTCCCTCTTCCTTTAAGTTGTTTTTTACCCGGTTTCTCTCTGCAAATGTTGGAAGCAGATCTCTAAAGAACTGCGCCTGTTCCTGCTGTGTATGCAGATATTCTGCACCTATACTCTTTGCATACTGCATGAATTCATTTCCCGTATGCTCAATGATCACTCTGCGGGCATGTAACATTCCGGCTGAACTGCCTAATATCTTCAACATATTCTTTTTACCGGTTCTCGCTTTGCCGGAAACAAGATAACAGAATGTTCTTCGCAGATCCACACCATAGATTTCAGCACTTTTTTCATCATAAGCAAATGGAAGCAGGTCTGTTGTATCTGACATAGCCCGCACTTCCTCTAAATCCTCAAACTCACTCCAGACCGGATTTTTAGGAATCATCGGAATCGGTACGGCAAGCGGTGCGTTCCATGCTGCTTTCAACCGTTCACAAGTTGCTCTAATCTTTAACATTCGTTCCATCTCATCGGTTTCATTTTCGACTAATGCTGTCTGAAATTCCAGAATGGAATCCTCCACTTTTACCAGTCCTCTTCCTTTTAACTGCTCATCCGGTGTAATATCAATACGTCCGGTGCGAAGCACTTCTGAATACTGATAACGGTCATTCATCACCAATGCCAATGTTGTTGGAATACTGTCTGCTAACCGGTTAGGCAGTCCATTGCTGCCCATGTTATTTGCCGTAATAGCAAGAAAAATTCCATATGCCATGCCATCGTGTGCAAGTTTTATCATGTCGGCCTCATAACAGTCATCCGTTTTCTCACGAAAACCATTATAGTTATCTAATAACACCAGAATTGCAGGCATATTTTTACCTTTTGACCGGATATAAGCCGAATAGCTGATCCCTTCTAACTGCTTTTTCCGCTCTACAATCTTTTTATTCAACATATAAAATAACTTCTTTAAACGATCCGGTTCATCTTCACAGACTACTCCACCTGTCTGTGGTGCATTTTCAAAACATTTTAATGCCTTGTTACTAAAATCTATCATGTAAAGATTCAGTTCTTTTGCCGTATACTTTCTGATCAATGCTCCTGCTAAGGTCTGCATAAATGTACTTTTTCCGCTGGATATCGTACCAAATACTGCTAAATGTCCCTGTGCTGCAAAATCCACAATGACCGGCTGCTGCTTCTGGTTCTGTGGATCATCATACATTCCAACGATCACATTCAGTCTGAAATCCTTATCCTGTTCTTTCCTAGCCTCTCCTATTTCATTTAAGAACAGCGGATTTTTGATCGGAGGTATCCACAAACTGTAATCCCTATCATATCCCTCTGCTTTTGCAATCTTGGCTAATGCATCCCGGACAGCATCTAACTGTGTGATGACCTGTGCCGTTTCTTTTTCTTTCTTCTGTTTTGGTTTCTTTAACAGAATCCCTCCTGTCATCGTTAAAATAGCAGCTTCTGAATCCTGTCTGACCCGACTGTCTTTGATATACTCAGCTCCGCTCCAGCCTGACTGGAAAAGTTCATAGAGTTCATCATTTCCGACCTGAAGATAACCACGCCCGGTCTGCGTTATGAACGCTGCGTCTTCTTTATGAAGCATTTCTTTACTGTCCTGCTTATCCTGTACTCTTAAACACAATTTGAATTTAGAATTAGACCAGATATTTTCATCTACCGTTCCTGCCGGTTTCTGCGTTGCTAAGATCAAATGCACTCCAAGACTTCTTCCTACCTGTGCCACACTGATCAGTTCCTTCATGAACTCCGGCTGTTCTCTTTTTAATTCTGCAAATTCATCCACTACAATAAATAAATGCGGAACCGGTAATTCCGCTTCTCCTGAACGTACTAACTTCGTGTAACTGTTAATATTATTGACTCCGGCAAGATTAAACACCGTCTGTCTCCTGCGGTTTTCACTTTTAATAGAAACCATTGCACGATGGATTTCATTTCCGGACAGATTAGAAATTGCCCCAATCATATGTGGTAAACCTTCAAACAGATTTGCCATGCCACCGCCCTTATAGTCGATGATAAAAAATCCAACATCATCCGGGCTGTAATTGACGGCAAGAGACAGAATATAGGTCTGAAGCGTCTCCGATTTTCCGGAACCGGTAGTTCCTGCGATCAGTCCGTGTGGTCCATGATACTTCTCATGCACATCTAAGATACAGTCTTTACAGCCTGCCTTTTGTCCAATAACCGCTTTCAGGCTCTGCTCTGTCCGATGCGTTTTCCATCGTTCTGCTACTTTCAATTCTTCGAGCGTATGTATTCCATACATTTCAAAAAAAGTCAGACATTCCGGCAATTCGCCCATTTCTTCTTCCTCATTGACGCGGATCACCGCTAACTCTTTTACAAATTCTTCTGTTTCACTTTCTTTAGCTTCATCAAATTGTACCGGATCATAAGTATCTGTTTTTAATAAATGCATTCCCTGAAATGTCTCTGTATCCTCTATCACATAAGAGCATTGGTTTGGCAGTTTTTCATAACTGTCTGCTAAGATCACTACCGTAAAGTGATATCTGGATGCATCTGCTGATATATACCTTTGAATGGATGCTCCCTCTAACAGCGAAACATCTGAAACAAACAGGATGACCGGTATCTCAAACTTCTCTTTCTGCTCCCATGCCTGAACTTCACGTTCCTTTAACTGTTCTTCTAATAATAGAAAAACTTCTTCTGCCTCTATGGGATCAGATGCCATATATCTGACCCGATAGCCGGCAGACCAGACATGTGGCAGCATTCCATAGCATTTCCATTCGTCCGTCTTATTTTCATCATATACAAATGCCAGCCGTACATCTGTATAACAGTTATTGGCTGCTATCTGTGTGATCAGAATCCTTGCAATATTCAAAGTTACTTCCTTATTTCCTACAATTCCTACGATTCCCTCCTTAGAAAGATCGATCGTCTTAGGAATCCCCGGAAGCATTGCCTCTTCTTTTTTTAACTGATATGGTTTTTGGTTTAACTCATCCTCTACTACCTCAAAACGCTCCTTTGGTATCTCAATATAGTTTGAAATATCCCCTGCTCCAAGACCAATTCGTTCTGTTAAAAAATCCTTATGTTCCCGGTTTCTTGTCCACAGTTCTTTTGCCTGAACACTATACTGTAGGCATTGCTTTGTATCCGGATACATCTGTATCATGCTCTGCCGTAATTCTTCTTTTAATACACGGATTCTGTTCCTCTGTTTTTCTATGTATCCTAAATAACTTTCTGCGCGTCTTTTCTCATTTTCCAATACGCTTTTATTGGTATATCGCATATTGATCAATGCCCAGACCACTCCTATCAGGGCTGAGGAACAAGCTGTAATGATTCCTGTATACATCATGATCCCGGTACTGCTGCCTGAGGATTTATAGCTGTACACAGCCAGCATACTTCCTAATACCATCGGTATCATCATCGTAAATGATGGTCCGATCACCATAAAAAGCGGTTTCTTTTCTACTACCTGTCTGACAGGAGGATGTTCAATGGCAACCACACTCATCTGCGGAGCTTTCAGCTTTCGCGGGGAACGGTGAAAAAATCTGTTTTCTGCAACAGCATGATCCCAGTCATTGCCCTCGCCTGAAAAAGGAATGAGCTTCGGACTCGTCTCAAGAGACTGCTCTTTCTGTTTTATCACTGCACAAAAAGTAATCCCAAATACGATCCGTGCCGCAAAAAGATCTATGATCTCTCCGCCACTCAGCCTGCATCGTTTCTCCACTCTCTCGCCATTCACATAAGTTCCATTCGAACTGCTGTCCTTGAGGTACCATACCCCCTCTTCACAGCTTATCTCCATGTGATGTCCCGATACCAATGGATGATCTATCACAAAATCATTGTCTGCCGCAGCACCTGCACGAAGTCTTCCCACCATAGAAGAATAATACTTCTGTAATGGTGCAATAACACTTTCTCTTTTATTCACTAAAATGACCAGTTCCTGACCATATCCGGTAAACACGGAAAAAACATTTTCTTCTCCTAAAGCATATTCAAATACCAGTTCTCCGTCTGACACCAGGTTCTGACCAGATGCAATAGATAACATTGCCTCTGGTCCCTCCTGTTTTAACTCCAAAATAACATCTTCATGGATTTTATATTCTGTCCTGCTAAGGCAGATCTGCTCTTTGCCTTTGTTCTCTTTATTTAAGACAAGCCTCTTACATCTTTTCCAAGAGTATATTGCCAGTTCAAACATCCTCTTTTTCTCCCACTTTCACTTACTTTACAGTAAGTTCAGCTTTTGCAGTAACACCATTGACCTTGACTGTAATCGTTGCCGTTCCTGCTTTTACTCCTTTTACTACACCTTTGGAATCTACGGTTGCTACCTTTTTATTACTGCTTGAGTAACTTGGTGTACCTGTTGATGCCGGTGCATAATTCGTTGTAAGCTGTAAAGTTTTTCCTATCTTTATCGTACCGGACGTTGGACTCACATTTGCATATGGGTCTTTTACCGTAACTTTTGCCTTTGCCAGCTTTCCATTTGCCTTAGCTGTGATCGTTGCCGTTCCCTTACTTACTGCAGTGACCTTTCCATTACTTACGGTGGCTACCTTTGTATTTCCGGATGTCCAGGTTACACCACTGTTTCCCTGCACTCCATTCACAGTGACCGTAAATGTAACGGTTTTTGTCGCAGGCGGATAAATATTTGCAGTTTCACGATCCAGTTTGATCGTCGGCTCCTTTACCTGGATACTCTTAGACGTGCTGACACCATTTGACGTTGCCGTAATCGTTACCGTTCCGGCCCCAACACCTGTAACTTTTCCACCACTGACTTTTGCAATATTCGTATTACCGGAAGTCCATGCCACTGCATCATTTCCAACGGTTCCATTGACGGTTGCCGTCAGTTGTGTACTGCTTCCTGTTCCTTTGGCATAAATCGGATTTCCGCCTGACATCGAAATGGTCTGTCTCATAACATTTACACTACAGGTTGCCTTACTTCCGCCAAAACTTGCTGTGATCGTTGCATTACCTGCCCCGGTCCCCTGCACAACACCATTTGTAACTTTCGCTACTCCCGTATTACTGCTTGACCAGGTTACCGCATCCTTATTTGTTCCATTCACAGTTGCCGTCAACGTAAACGAGCTCCTGCTTCCCGCTGCATAAATCGATGCATTAGACATAGAAACCGTTACCCTTGGTGCGATCACATTTACATTACAGATACAAGTCGTTCCATTCGCTGTTGCCGTAATCTGAACCGGTCCTTTCGATTTTCCTGTTACAAGTCCTGTATTGCTGACAGTTGCAATATTTGTATTGCTGCTCTTCCATACAACCTGTGTGGAATTTCCAATTGTCTGTGCCTTTAACTGTGTCGTATTTCCGGTCCCTGCTGCATAGATCGTTGCGGAACTTGCTGAAATCTGCAATGCATTTTTCATTAATCTGTTATTCTTATATTCCATATTCGAAGCTAACTTCCAACTGTATTTACGCTTTAGTCCATTTGACGGCACCGAAAATGCTACTCCACTTGCTCCATCCACATCGGTTCTCATATTCAATACTAATTTATCTGCCTTGCTTTCATTTCCGGTAAGATAAAATTTTGATGCATAGATTCTTAATTCTTTTGCATTCAGTCCATTCACCGTTACCTGATCTTTGCTTGCATTATAACTGATGTTACTACCTGTAATCCCTGTCGTTGTCTTAATACAGGCTGCTATTTCACCACAGTTACTGTTTGCCGGTGCTCCCTGAAATAATTCGTTCCTGTTATTCAGATAATAGGTTGTTGTTGTCTGTGCCTTTACATACATCGTAAAGACACCAAACAGCATAATTACCATAAAACTGCTCCAGATGACTACTCTTTTCTTCATGCTTCACTCTCCCCCTTTATTTCAATTTCAACTTTTTCCCCTGGGAATAAGCTCCCGTGATTCCATTGCACTTTAATGCTGCCTTGATGGTAATCTTATGTCCTTTATGCTTTTTTAAAGCCTTTGCCAGTCCGTTTCCATTGACTGGTTTTTTACAGTACTTTCTCTTATCCACTTTATATTTGTATAGAATTGTAAAGCCTTTATCTTTCTCCCAGTTCTTTACCTTAATACTCTTTTTCGTTACGACCAGATTTGCTTTTGGTGGATAAATCGTAAATTTCTTTTGCAGCGTTCCACTGTACATCCCAATTCCCTGGATTTTTACAACTGCCTTTTTTGATACTTTTTTATTGTTAGAATAACTCAGTTTATAATCTCTTCCTGCCTGTAAAGTTTGATTCTGGTATGTAACTGTTACGGTTGGTTTGACTTTTTTCCCTTTTTTATAGATGCTTTTATCATGGATCTGAATCTTAGCACCTGCTATGGATTTTTTTACGATCGAAAATTTCTTTTGTAGTACTCCTGTATAATTGCCTTTTCCTTTTACCGTAATAACAGCCGTCTGATCTCCTGCTTCTTTATTATTGCTGTATTCCACGGTATAATCCGTATTTTCTTTTAATGTACGGCTCCCACACAAAACGCTGATCTTCGGTGTGATCGCATATCCGGTGTAGGACTGATTCTGTACATCACTGATTTTACAATTTGATGTTAAAGAATACTGTTTTATGGTAAATTTCAGACTCATTTTTCCATAGTATGCATTTTTTCCAATGATCTGTATTGCTGCCTGCTTTCCGGCATTAACATTATTACTGTAAGTAACAGAATAATCTGCTGCACTGACCTCTTTTCCACTATAATATAATTTCACCGCCGGCTTGATCTGCTGTCCATTGTATACGGCACTGTACTGTCCATATGGAACTCCACCTAAATATACCTTATAATTGCTGTTATCACTGGACATATTGTGGATATAGATAAGTTTGTCAGAAAAACCATTGTTTTTTGCCCAGCTTTCATAACTCTTTCCGCTATACAAATATAGGGCATTGACATGTGAACTTCCCTGCAGCATATTCCCTGCAATTTCCTGTGTATCTGTTCCGTTCGCATATAGGAACCATATTTTTTCAAGCCGCTTACAATCAGAAAATGCATATTCTCCAATCTTTCCCGTCTTTGTTGGAATTACAATACTCTCCATCTCACAATCTGTAAACGCATAATCTCCAATCTCTTGTAACTGTCCCTCTTCAATCTCTATCTCAGATAAAAAATCACATTCAAAAAAAGCACAATTCCCGATCATCTCCACGCTCGCCGGAATCTTGATATACTGCATGGATTTGCATCCTGCAAATGCAAAGTCCATGATCTCTGTATTGCCCTTTGGGATAACTACCGGATTCTTCTTTGTACTTTGCAGACTGTTACAGTTTGCAAACCCCATGGTACCGATTGCCTTTACTGTTTCCGGAATATTGATCGTCTTTAAATTTTTACAATTCTTAAATGCCGCAATTCCGATTTCTGTCAGTTTTGAATCCTGTATCACAACACTCTCTAAAGAATCACATCCGTAAAATGCATAATCTCCAATATTTTTCAAATAAGAGTTGATCTGTACTTTTTTAATCTTATCTTTCTGTGCTGCCCATGGCACCGTACTGTTTACGGTATAATTCGGCATTTCTTCAATATTATCGCTGTAAATTGTCAGTGTTCCATCCTCTGTCAGCCGATAACTGATCGTTGTATTTGCAATTGTGCCGCTCAACAGTTCTGTACTGCCTGCTGCAAATACGGACTGTCCCTGCATAACCCATAGTAAAATTCCTATTACAAAAATTATACTCCTCTGTATCTTTTTCATTGCTTCCTCCCTGTTTTTATCATCACTCAGCTCCATCAATATTAATTTCCGGTTTTTTCTCACTATCTGCCCCATCGATCAACATGTTATTCTCTTTCTGTTCAGGTTCCTGTGATGTCTGCGGTGTTTCCGGCGTTTGCTGTGGCTCGGATGCCTGCGGTGTCTCTACAGCCTGTGGTGTTTCCGCTGTCTGTGACGGTTCTGAGGTCTGCGGAACTTCCTGTGCCGGTGTCTGCGATGTCCCTGGCTCCTGCGCCGGTGACGTATCTGATGTTTTATCCTGTGCCTTTGTTTTTGGCACTTCCTGCTCTATTTCATCACTGCTATCATCAACATTCTCCTGTTTACTGTCTTTTGTACCCTCTTCCTGCGTCTGTTCTGTTGTATCCTCTTTCGTATTCTCTGTCTTTTTCTCTTTCTTTTTCTGTTGTTTCTTAGAATCTGCTTTTTTATTGTTGCTTTCCTCTGTTTGCGTCTGTTCTTTTTCTGTATTTTTCATTGGAACAATACTTTTTATTTTGATAAATACTGCTGTCATCACACCTAAAAATCCTACTGCTAAGACAGCGATCAGCACATATAACAACACCCGATTCTTTTTCTTTGGAGTCTGCGTCTGTTCTTTTTCGATGACCGGTTCTGTAATATCCCTCCTCTCTTCCTGTTGCTTTCTTTTTTCAAAATTCTGCTCAAAAAGACCTACGGTACCTTCTTCCCGTTGTCGGACCTGTCTTTTTTTAGCATCTGTCATTCCATATATCCGATTCAGATTCTTACTGGTATTGCCATTTAAATGCTCTAATGCTTCTTTCATTTGAAAAATACTGCCATATCTGTCTTCTTTTTGATACTGACAGGACTTCATCACAATATTTCCAAGCTCTTTGCTTCCATGACGAGGTTTCGGAAATGTCTCTCCCTGTATCCGACGATATAACGCATTTTCTCTGTCTACATAAGTTACCTTTTTCGGGTATTCCGGGAAAAACGGCAGACGGTTGTCATTTAACATCCGGTACATGACCAGTCCTAAAGAATACATATCTACTAAGATATCACTTTCTTTGCCCTGATAAATCTCCGGTGCCATATAAGGATAAGTCCCTTTTTTTGACATTCCAAATGTTGTCTTTTCAATGGTTCTTGCAATTCCGAAATCTCCCAGTTTGAAATCTCCGGTTGCTGAAACAAAAATATTTTCCGGTTTAATGTCACGGTGTACAACATGGTACTTCTGACACACTTCTAATGCCGTCAGAATATCGGTTCCTAATTTGATCACTGTCTGTTCTGTAATTTCATGTTCCTCCGAATAATCTAAAAGAGATGTCAGTAATTCCATCCTGATAAGAATATCCCAGCCGATATGATCCTCATGTGGTATGACACGATGATCTTCATAGGTAACAATATTGGTATGCCCCTTAAGCTCGGACATAATTGCGATCTCTTTGATAATTTCTTCTACGAATCCATAGAAATAAGATGTGATACTTTTGTTATCGACTCCCTCTCCCATAACGGCTTTTAATTCGCTGTTATTTCCAGGGATAGATATAATCTTTAGAGCTGACTTCATGGACAATCCAAACTCATTTCGTTCGATCTCCACTACCTTTCCATAACTTCCCTCTCCGATCGTTCTGGTGATGACCCACTCATCCAAAACTTTATCGCCTATTTCATATAACATTTCATAACTCCCTCTTGTCTTTCGTTTGTACCTGATACTTATTTAATATACTCCCACTTTTCCTATATTTCAATTATTTTAGTGATTTTTTGTCTAATTTCTGTACACTATTGCCTATATGTATAAAAAGACGCCACTTTATGTAACGCCTTTTCTGTCTCATTCCTGACACTTCCTAGTTTCGCTTCATAATTATTTACAGATTTGTTCTTACCAGCTTCGGCTTATATCCGTTCTTCTCCAACGCCTTCATGATCTGTTTCTTATGGTCTGTTCCAAATGCCTCTAACGTAATCCGAAGCTCTACGGCTGCACTTCTATTAATAGAAACAAACTGGTTATGCTCTAATTTAATAACATTTCCCTGCTCTTTTGCAATGGTATCTGCCACCCTTGACAGTTCGCCCGGTTTATCCGGCAACAGCACTGAAACTGTAAAGATGCGGTCACGGAAGATCAGTCCCTGCTGAACCACGGAGGACATGGTGATCACATCCATGTTACCGCCACTCAGGATAGATACCACTCGTTTTTCTTTCACATTCAGATGTTTTAATGCTGCTACAGTCAGCAGACCCGAATTTTCAATTACCATCTTGTGATTTTCCACCATATCTAAAAATGCAACCACTAATTCATCATCCTCTACGGTAATGATATCGTCTAAATTTTTCTGGATATATGGGAAAATCTTTTCTCCCGGTGTCTTTACGGCTGTACCATCCGCAATGGTATTCACATTCGGAAGTGTGGTTACTTTTCCTGCTTTTAAAGATGCCTGCATACAACTTGCTCCTGCCGGCTCTACTCCGATGACCTTGATCTTAGGATTTAAAAGTTTTGCAAGTGTGGAAACGCCGGTAGCCAGTCCGCCTCCGCCGATCGGGACTAAGATATATTCTACCAACGGAAGCTCCTTAAAAATCTCCATAGCAATGCTGCCCTGACCGGTAGCGACTGCTAAATCATCAAACGGATGGATAAAGGTATATCCTTTTTCCTCTGCTAATTCATATGCCTTTGCACATGCCTCGTCATAAACATCTCCATATAATACCACTTCCGCACCATAACTCTTAGTACGGTTTACTTTGATCAGTGGTGTAGTGGTCGGCATGACGATCGTAGCCTTAACTCCGTAGCATTTTGCTGCATAAGCAACTCCCTGTGCATGGTTTCCTGCCGATGCCGTAATCAGACCTTTTTCTCTCTCCTCATCAGACAAGGTACTGATCTTATAATATGCTCCTCTGACCTTATATGCTCCGGTAAACTGCATATTTTCCGGTTTCAGATAAACCTTGTTTCCTGCCTGTTCACTTAAAAAATCACTGTAGATTAATTTTGTCTCTAAGGTAACCTCTTTAACTTTCTCACTTGCCTCTTCAAATTTCTCCAATGTCAGCATGTCTTACTCCTCTCTTGTGGAAAATAATGCATCCACAAACTGCTCTGAATCAAATTTCTGTAAATCATCAATCGTCTCACCAACTCCGATATACTTCACCGGTATGCCAAGTTCCGACTGGATCGCTACGGCAATTCCACCTTTTGCGGTTCCATCCATCTTCGTTAAAATGATTCCGGTAATATCCGCAACTTCCATGAACTGCTTTGCCTGTGCCAGTGCATTCTGTCCAGTAGTTCCATCCAGGACTACTAAAGTCTCACGAAATGCATCCGGGTATTCTTTATCAATAATACGGTTGATTTTCTTTAATTCTTCCATCAGATTCTTCTTATTGTGAAGCCGTCCTGCCGTATCACAAAGAAGCACATCTGCCTTTCTCGCTTTTGCTGCCGCTACTGCATCATATACAACTGCTGCCGGATCTGCTCCCTCCTGACCGCCAATCATATCGACACCTGCCCGGTGTGCCCATTCTTCTAACTGTGCTCCTGCTGCCGCACGGAATGTATCGGCTGCCGCAAGCACAACCTTTCTTCCCTGTGCCTTCAATTTACCTGCTAATTTTCCGACAGAGGTTGTCTTTCCAACACCATTGACTCCCACCACCAGTACGACGGATTTTTCATTCTCGAAGCGGTATGCTGTCTCACCGACTTCCATCTGTTCCTTAATGCTCTGAATTAATAACTCCTTACATTCCTGTGGCTGTTTAATATGATTTTCTTTCACCTTCTGCTGTAAATTATCCAGAATCTCCTGTGTCGCGCGTACACCAATATCTCCCATAATCAGGATTTCTTCGATTTCTTCATAAAAGTCATCATCTATTGCTGAAAATCCGCTGAAAATCGAATCTATTCCAGATACAAAGCTGTCTCTGGTCTTTGTAAGTCCAGCCACCAGACGGCTGAAAAATCCCTGTTTTTTTTCTGCTTCAGTATTTTCTTCGGATTCATTTTCGCTGGACTCTGTTTCGGAATTTTCCTCGGATTCATTTTCGCTGGACTCTGTTTCAGAATTTTGTTCGGATGTATCTTCTGTAGGCTCTGTTTCAGAGCTTTCTTCGGATGTATCTTCCATAGGCTCTGCTTCAGAGCTTTCTTTCGCTTCTTCCTCGATAGATTCTGCCTCTTCCGTCACTTCCTCTGCGACTGCTTCCGGTGTCTGCTCTTCTTTTTCCTTTGACATTTTAAAGCCCCACTTCATACTCTTTCCTCCTTTAATCAAGTTCTTTTTCTATCAGATTGACGGATACCAGCGTGGAGACTCCCTTTTCCTGCATGGTAATACCATAGAGTCTGTCTGCTGCTGCCATCGTTCCCCGTCGATGCGTAATGATGATAAACTGTGTGTTTTTCGTCAGTTTATGTAAATACTTTGCAAAACGTGCCACGTTATTATCATCCAATGCCGCCTCAATCTCGTCTAAGAGACAAAATGGGGATGGTTTCAGGTTCTGAATTGCGAATAACAGTGCAATTGCCGTTAAGGATTTCTCTCCTCCGGAAAGCTGCATCATATTCTGCAGTTTTTTGCCCGGCGGCTGTGCAATGATACGGATGCCACTCTCTAAGAGGTCTTCTTCCTCCACTAATTCAAGTGTTCCCTTTCCACCACCAAAGAGTTCTTTAAATGCCTTGTCAAACTCTCTTTGGATATCTGCAAACTTCTCTGCAAACTGCCGTTTCATGCCGGTGTCTAAATCCTCAATGATCCCTAATAAAGTCTGCTCTGCTTCGATCAGGTCATCATGCTGCCCTTTTAAAAATCCGTAACGCTCGGATACCTCTTTATATTCCTCAATGGCATTGACATTGACATCCCCTAATTTTCGGATATCCTCTTTGATCTGTGTGATGGATTTCTTCATCTCGGTCAGATTGTCGTATTCCTCATTTCGCAGCGCTTTGGCATTGTTAAAGGTCAGTTCGTATTCTTCCCACATATAATTCTGCTGGGATTCTAACGCCTCTTCTAATTTTTCCCTCTGCTGGTTCAAACGGAAGATTTCTTTGTCTAACTCATTCATCTGACGGCTGACTTCCTCACGTTTCTCAAAGAAGCCCTTGTACTCCGTGTTCATCTCTTCTTTTTGCTGCTGGGATTCCTTTAATTCTTTCACTAACGATGCATAGGTATCATCAGAAGCCATGATGGTCTTTTCGATTTCTTCAATATCCGCCTGTTTTTTCTTCGCATCCTCTTCGGAAAGCTCTGCATCTGCTTTTACTTTTTCGATTTCTTCGGCAAAACGTTCGGACTCTCTTTGGATACGCTCTAAATTTTCGATTGCAAACTCTGTTTTCTGGCGTATGTTCGCTTCCTCTAACTGTATCTCCGAAACATTTTTTGCCGCACTCTCTTCCACATAAATCTGCTCATCTAAGATTTCCTGGAATTTTGCATTTGCCTGTTCAATCTCTTTTTCACGGGAAGCTGCCTGCTCGATCTGTTGTGCGATCTGCTCCTTCTTTTCGTGAATCTCTGCGATCTGCTGCTCGATTTGGACACTCTCTGCCTGCAATCCGGAAAATACGCTCTCGCTCTCTTCCTTTTGCTCCTTAGCACGGCTGACATTCATCTGTGCCGTGTTCTTTAAGATCAATGCTTTTTGCAGGTCTCCACGAAGTTGTTCTAAATCCTCGGTCAGTAAATCTTTTGCGGTACGGATATCCAGATTGCGCTGTTTTAATTCTTCAATTTCTTTTTTCTGCGCGGCAATATTTTTTTCGAGTTCTTCTATTTCTCTTTTTCTTCCAAGCAGATTACTGCTGTTTTTAAACGCACCACCGCTCATCGAGCCGCCCGGACTTAAATATTCCCCTTCTAAAGTTACCATGTGAAGGGAGTAGTGGTATTTTTTTGCGATCACAACTGCATGGTCGATCGTATCAATGACAAGCACTCTTCCTAACAGATAAGCCATGATCCCGTCATATTTCTTATCATTTGATACCAAATGGTCGGCATAGCCGATAACACCTTTTTCCTGCTCTGCCTCATGATTTCTGCGCGGTTCTTTTTTTCCCACACTGGTCAACGGTAAAAACGTCGCACGGCCATAGCGGTTTTCCTTTAAATACCGGATCATCCGCTTTGCGGTCTCTTCATCTTCCGTGACGATGTTTTGCACATTACTGCTTAGGGCTGTCTCGATCGCCGTTTCATACTGCTTTTTCACCTGGATCAGGTCTGCTATCACCCCATGGATGCCGGACTCCGTCTCCTTTTTTTCCATGATACGACGGATGCTGTTGCCATAACCCTCATAGCGTTCTGCGATATTTTTCAGCGACTCTAAACGTGACTGCATTTTGTTATAATGAATGTTCGCCTGTTCTAACTTCTTAACATTCTCCTGTGTCTTTTGCCGCCACTCTTCCTTCTGCGCCTGCATCTTCGCTTCGTTTTCTTTGCCTTTTACGATCTCTGCCTCTATATCGGCAAGTTCCTGTTCGCTCTTTTGCAGTGCTTCTACTAAACCGCTTTCTTCGGTCTTTCTCTGTAACAGTCTTTGGTTCAACTGGGATTTTCGGATCTGTATCTGCTCTAGCATCGTGTCATAACGCTGCTGTCCTGCCTTTACGGATGCTTTCCGGTTTAACAGCTCAATGATCTCATTTTTCCCCTCTTCAATACCTTCTTTACAACGGGTAATCTCCGCCTGGATCGACTGTAATTTTTCCTGTGCCTGTTCCCTGGTCTTTTCAATCGCTGCAAGCTGCGTCTCATATTCCTGACGCTGTGCATCATAAGTGCTCCCCTGCTGCCTGCGTTCTTCCTGCTGCGCCTCAATGGAAGCGATCCGTTCCCCTAAATGCTCTTTGGTAAGCTGTGCCGTATGGATCTGTTCTTTTAAGACATTGATCTGACCTTCTAATTTTCCTTTGGTCACATCTGTGCCTGCAATGGAATCCTTCAGATTGCTGATCTTTTCATCCATCTGCGTCATTGCCTCTTCCATTGCCGCATACTCACTTTTCATCTTCTCATGCTGTTCTTTGGTTTCCGTAAGATGCTCACTTGCAATTTCAAAGTTCTTTCCTGCCTCATCTAAAAGCTGTTCGATCCGCTCTACTTCTAAGAGGAACATATTGACATCGTATTCTTTCAGTTCCTCTTTCTTTTTTAAATATAAATGTGCTTTTTCGGACTGACGCTCTAACGGTGCTAACTGACGCTCTAACTCTGAAAGAATGTCATTGACACGCACAAGATTTTCTCTCTCATGCTCTAATTTTTTCTGAGCCGTCACTTTTCTGCGTTTGTATTTTACAATACCTGCCGCTTCATCAAAAAGCTCCCGTCGTTCCTCCGGTTTTCCACTTAAAATACGGTCAATCTGTCCCTGACCGATAATGGAATAACCCTCTTTTCCGATTCCCGTATCATAAAAGAGTTCATTGACATCTTTTAACCGGCACGGACTTCCGTTCATCAGGTATTCGCTCTCACCGGAACGATAGACTCTTCTTGCAATAGTCACTTCCTCATAGTCCACCGGCAGCTTATGATCTGAATTATCCAATGTAATTGCAACATAAGCATAACTCAACGGTTTCCGGTTCTCCGTTCCCGCAAAAATGACATCCTGCATACTCGCACCACGAAGCTGCTTTGCACTCTGTTCCCCAAGTACCCAGCGCACTGCATCTGCAACATTACTTTTTCCACTTCCGTTTGGTCCTACGATCCCCGTGATCCCGTTGTGAAAATCAAATACGATTTTATTCGCAAAAGCCTTAAAACCGTGTACTTCGATACTTTTTAAATACATCCTGTTCCCTCACTGCTTACGATTGTTCTTCACGCAGCTTCAGTATTCCGCGGTACGCGGCTTCCTGCTCTGCTCCCTTTTTGGTCCTGCCTTCGCCCTGTCCGATGACCCGGTCGCCGACATATGCCTCTGCCACAAAGTGTTTGTTGTGGTCCGGTCCTTCCTCTTTTACCAGACGATATCCCAGTTCTTCCTTATGGGATGCCTGTACAATCTCCTGCAGGATAGTTTTGCTATCATAAAAGAGCTGTTTGTGCTCGATATCCGTTAAGATAAAACGTAAAATAAACTCTTTTGCACTAGCAAAACCACCATCTAAATAAATGGCACCTATCACAGCCTCGAGCGCATCGGAAAGAATGGATTTACGACTTCTTCCGCCTGTCATATCCTCTCCTTTTCCCAAATAGAGATACTTTCCAAGATCCATTTCCTTGGTGCAGAGTGCCAGTGTCGGTTCACAGACAATGCTTGCACGCAATTTTGTCAGATCTCCTTCCGGCTTGTCCTGATATGTGTTAAATAAATACTCACTGGAGATGATTTCAAGGACTGCATCACCTAAAAACTCCAGTCTCTCATTATCGGAAAGTCTGTGCATATGCTTCTCATTTGCATAAGAACTGTGTGTCAATGCCTGACGCAGCAGATTCTTATTCTGAAACTGATATCCGATCACCTGTTGAAACTCTTCCATTTTTTTCTGATTCTGGTACAAAATTCTTTCTCCTCTTTCCATATATAACGAAAAGCCCTCTGAAAAAGAAAGGGCTTCTCACTACTCATTTCCTTGTTCTGTTATGCTAAAGCATTCTTAATCTGCTCTACGGCATCACCGACTGTCACAATTTTTTCTGCATCTTCGTTGGCGATCTCAATATCAAATTCTTCCTCTAATCCCATGATGATCTGGAATACATCTAAGGAATCTGCTCCTAAGTCATCGGTAAATGTTGTTTCCATTGTAATCTCATTTTCATCAACGTTTAATACTTCTGCGATAATCGCTTTAATTTTTTCAAATTCCATATCGATTTCCTCCTTATTCCTGTTCTTCCTGTTTTTGTACAATATAAGTTTTTATTTTCTGATTGATGTCCTGTTCCTGGAATACGGCACACTGCAAAATGGTATTTTTAATCTCTGCCGCCTTAGAGCTTCCATGTGTCTTAACGACCAGACCGTTTAAGCCTAACAGCGGTGCTCCACCGTACTGTGCGGTATCAAACTGTTTCAGCGTGCTCTTCAACGCCGGCTTTACCATCAATGCTCCGATCTTGCTCTTTAACGATGACATCATGCCCTGCTTTACGGCACTCATTAATGTCGATGCCACGCCTTCATAGAGTTTTAAGATCACATTTCCGGTAAATGCTTCACACACAATGACATCTGCATATCCGTGCGGAATCTCTCTCGCCTCAATGCTTCCAACAAAGTTAATATCTTCACATTCTTTTAACAGTGGAAATGTCTCTTTTACCAGTGCATTTCCTTTTTCTTCCTCTGCTCCGATGTTGACGATCGCAACTCTCGGCTTTTTGATGCCCATGACATGTTCCATATAAATAGAACCCATCTTTGCAAACTGTACCAAATGGCTCGGTCTCGCATCCACATTCGCACCACAATCGACTAAAAGGGATACTCCCTGTTCCGTTGGGATCAGCGGTGCTAACGGCGGTCTTTCAATTCCCTTGATCCTGCCTACGATAACCTGTCCACCTACAAGAATGGCTCCTGAACTTCCTGCTGACACAAAAGCATCTGCCTCACCGTTCTTTACCATATTCATTCCTACCACAATGGAGGAATCCTTTTTCTTGCGGATCGCCATGACCGGCGGCTCTGCTGTCTCTATCACTTCGGATGCATGGACAATCTCCATTCTTTCCTTAGGATAGGTATATTTTTCCAGTTCCTCGGATATGACATCTTCCTGTCCGACCAAAAGAACATGGATGTTATTTTTTTCGTTTACTGCTTCCACTGCACCCTTGATCATCTCTTCCGGTGCATGGTCTCCTCCCATTGCATCCAGTACAACCCGTACCTCTTCCTGCATAGGAATACCTCCTTATTCGCATGTCTATAAGAAAATATACTATATCTGTTTCTATAAATCAACCACAAAAAACGGTTGTTTCTAAAAATTGCCTTTTACGAAAAATCTTCTTTCCCGTCTTCCCTGTCCTCTTCCTTGATATAATTCACAAAGACACTCTCTAAGATTACCTCTGCAAACCAGGCACACAACACCGGAATGATCAAAAACAGCGGCGGTATCAGCCATACCAAAAAGGCACCCACTCCTAACACGGCTAAAAGTGCAAGGCTCTTTGGAATGTGGATGACCGTCATGATCGCACTGTTTCTTAACACTTCCTTGGTACTATTCTGAAATCTTGCAATGTATGCAAAGGTATATACCATCCACAAAATTTCCGCCATCAGCAGTACCGCAAAAAATACATAGGCACTTCCGTATGGACTTCCGGCACGAAAGATCCCATACATCACATAGATGTCAAACCCAAGCAATGCACCGATCCCGGCAAAGATGAGCCAGCAGATGGTTGCCTGTTTAAAATTCTCTTTCCATGCCCGCTTATATTCTTTCCAAAGATAACTCCTGTCACAGCGGAGTACTTTGTGCGTGGTATAATAAAGTGCTGTCGTTGCCGCTCCGATCGTAATGATTGGTAGACAACTGAGCAGATACAGCAGACAGAGCAACAGACTGTCTGTGATTTTTCCTAATATAGAAAGCAGCGTATTATCATGTTCTGTGTTCACAGCTTTCCCTCCTGAAAAAAAGTTCCTAAGAAAGAATCCTGCTTGCAGGATTCTCCGCCTGCGGCGGGTCGCATCTGCGACACAATTCCTTTCCGCCGCAGTGCGATTCTGCCCGAAGGGCTTTTGCTATATAGGAATTTCCTATATAGCAAAAAAGGAGTGTTCTTTCAAACACTCCTCAATGATGACAGATTAATCCTGTGCAACGATTTCTCTCTTGTTATATGAGCCACAGCTTTTGCAAACTCTGTGAGGCATCATTAACTCTCCGCATTTACTGCATTTTACTAAAGTCGGAGCAGTCATTTTCCAGTTTGCTCTTCTTTTATCTCTTCTACCCTTAGAGGATTTGTTCTTTGGACAAATTGACATTTGGTTACACCTCCTTAAAATTCTTAAATACATCTTGGATAACTGCCATTCTTGGATCTGGTTCTGTCTTTTCACAGTCACAGGTACCATGATTCAGATTCTTGCCGCACTTCTTACAAATGCCTGCACAATCCTCTTTACATAATACTTTCATGGGCCAGTTAACCAAAACTTCATCATAAATGATTCTATCTAAATCAAGATGAAATCCAAGCATGTAGTCCTTCGCTTCCAGCTTTTCCTCATCCACATCCGGAGTCTCCTCTAATGGGATCTCCTTATTGATGTCTATATGGAATGTTGTCGGAACTTCCTCCAGACAACGGTCACAAGGAATCTCAATGGTCAGCTCTGTCGTACCCTGAACAAACAGCCGCTTATTCTCTTCGTTCCTGATATGGAGTGCCACATCTTCCTTTTTTGTAATAGGAAATTTACCCAGCTTCGAGTCGAATGTGACGAGGTCCACGGGAACTCTTTTTTCTACTTCCCTGTTTTCCAAAGCTTTGATATCTGTCAAATCAACTTTCATCTTCTTCTCCTATTCACACCTAAACAATTATACATATCCACCGGATATTTGTCAACAGATTTTCCCTTATTTCACCTATATTTTTAAGCTATTTCTGAACCAGTGCCGCTGTCTCTCTTGCAATGGCAAGTTCTTCATTTGTTGGTACCATCAAAACCTTGACTTTAGAAGTCTCCGTAGAGATCACCAGATCCTCTCCACGTCTCTTATTTGCTTCTTCATCTAACTCTACGCCAAGGTATCCTAAATAATCGCAGATCTTCTTACGGGTCTCACCGGAATTCTCTCCTAAACCTGCAGTAAAGCAGATGACATCCACTCCGTTCATGGCTGCGGCATAGGCACCGATATATTTTACCACACGATAACAGAATACATCCTGTGCCAGTGCGGCTCTCTCATCCCCTGCTTTTGCTGCGGCTTCAATGTCACGGAAATCGCTGGACACGCCTGAAATACCATAAACTCCTGATTTTTTATTCAATACATCCATGATGTGTTCCATCTCAAAATTCTCTTTTTCGGCAATATACTCAATCACGGATGGGTCAATATCACCACTTCTGGTTCCCATGACAAGTCCCTCTAACGGAGTCAGTCCCATGGAAGTATCCACGGATTTTCCGTTCTTTACTGCACAAACGGATGCACCGTTTCCTAAATGACAGACAATCGTCTTTAAGGAATCATATGGCTGTCCTAACATATCTGCCGCATGCTTGGATACATAGCTGTGGCTGGTTCCGTGGAAACCATATTTGCGGACTTTGAACTGTGAGTAGTACTTATAAGGAATACCATACATATACGCCTCAGCAGGCATCGTCTGATGAAATGCCGTATCAAATACTGCTGCCATCGGAACACCCGGCATCAGCTTCTGACAGGCTTCAATACCGATCAGGTTTGCCGGATTGTGTAAAGGTGCTAATTCACTGACACGCTCTACTGCTGCGATCACTTCATCCGTGATCAATGTAGATTCTGTGAATGCCTCTCCACCATGAACGATACGATGACCGACAGCTCCGATCTCATCTAAAGATGAAATGGCGCCTGTCTTTGGATTTACCAGTGCCTCTAGCACCAGTTTGACAGCCTCTGTATGTGTTGGCATATGCTCTTTTGTAATCTCTTTTTCATTTCCTTCGGACTGATAAACCAGTCTTCCATCAATTCCGATTCTCTCGCACAGACCTTTTGCAAGCACTTCCTCACTTGCAGAATCGATCAGCTGAAATTTTAAAGAACTGCTTCCGCAGTTGATGACCAATATATTCATTTCTTTTCCTCACTTCTTCTTTTTTCCTGCTTTTAAACAGTAAAGTATATTTATTATAATCGTTTTCTCTTTTTTATACAAGTCCCCCTGCCGGAGTCTTGCTGATAAAAAACGGGCATGCTATAATTGAGCCATTCTCATCCAAAGCCATCAATAAACAGGGAGTGTACGAAAAAATGAATGTTACAGGTATTATTGCAGAATACAATCCGTTCCACAACGGACATCTTTATCAGTTAGAAAAAGCAAGAAATGATACAAATGCCGACTATCTTATCGTGGTCATGAGCGGGAATTTTGTACAGCGGGGTGCCCCCGCTTTGATCGACAAATATACAAGAGCCAAAATGGCATTAGAAAACGGAGCGGATCTGGTATTAGAACTTCCGGTCCTCTGGTCTACGGCAAGTGCGGAATATTTTGCCGGGGCAGGCATTGCCCTTTTAGACCGCATCGGGGTAACTTCCGCTGTCTGCTTTGGCTGTGAAACGCCGGATCAGGATGCCCTGCTGTCATTAGCACGTTTTTTAGCCGAAGAACCTTCCGCATATCGCTCTGCTTTGAATGATGCCTTAAAAAAAGGAATGAGTTATCCTGCCGCAAGAGCCTTTGCCGTACAGACTTCCCTGTCTGCCCCTTTATCCGGTGATCCTTCTATCTTAGCTTCGGTTACACCCGAATTAGCAGAAACGATCTTAGCTTCGCCGAATAATATCTTAGGACTGGAATACTGCAAAGCTCTTTTTCGCCGGAACAGTCAGATCCGCCCGGTTCCCATTGCCCGTATCGGAAGCGGTTATCACGCCAATAACTTAGATACTTCTTTTGCGTCTGCGACCGGAATCCGTTCCTATCTGAACGGACTGGCCGACCTTTACAGCGACCTTTCTGCCTTAGATGCGTGGATGCCAAAAAGTGCCTTTTTGACCTTATGCGAAGCATTGAACACACATCCCCTGATGTTTGAAGAGGATTTTGCCGCTATGCTAGGCTATTGTCTGGTTACTCACGACTCATTTACCGACTATGCAGACGGCTCTTTGGAGCTTTCTAACCGGATCCTGCGACAGCGGGAACATTTTTCATCCGTTGTGGATTTTCTGGATGATCTAAAGACCAAAGAAGTAACCTACACCCGTCTGAGCAGGCTTCTTACTCACATTCTTTTAGATATAAAAGAAAAAGATTACGGCTTTTACCGTAATCTTGATTATGTACCATATGGAAAAATACTTGGTTTTCGCGAGGATGCTGCTCCTCTTTTAAAGGAACTGAAACAACATTCCACGATTCCGCTTCTCACCTCTCCTTTGGACAAAAAACAGCAGTTAGATGAAGCAGCCCAAGCTCTTTTGAAAAAAGATGTGCTTGCTTCTGAACTCTATCGTATGGCTGCCGTACAAAAGAGCGGTTTTGCGATTCCAAACGAATATAAACGAAAATTTCTGCGGGTATGATCATCTTTTGATGATCGTACCACCGCCCGCAACATATTCTCCATCATAAAATACTAAAGCCTGTCCCGGAGTCATGGCTCTTTGTGGTTTTTCAAACGTGCATCGGATCAGATCATCGTCAATCTGCTCGATCAGCGCCGGTGCTCCCTGATGTGCATAGCGGATTTTTGCCTTAAAATGCTGTTTTTCCTTTAAATCCGGTACCGACATAAAGTTGATCCGGTCTGCATAGACTTCCCGCACAAAAAGATCTTCATTATCTCCAATGACCACTTCATTCGTTTCAGGACGGATTTCCGTTACAAAAACCGGTTTTCCCATAGAAAGATTTAAGCCCTTTCTCTGTCCAATGGTATAGTGGGTAATTCCCTTATGTTTTCCAAGAACCGTTCCGTCTTCTAAGACAAAATTTCCTTCTTTTGCGACACTGTCTCCAATCTCGCGTTCAATAAATCCGGCATAATCGCCATCCGGTACAAAACAGATGTCCTGACTGTCCGGTTTGTTTGCCACACGCAGATTGATCTTTTCAGCAATGCTTCGTATCTCGTCTTTCGTATAATCTCCCACCGGCATCAGGGTATGTGACAACTGCTCCTGTGTCAGATTATACAGCGCATAGGTCTGGTCTTTTTTGGCTGTTACGGAATTCTTGATGGCATATCTGCCATTTGCAAGCTGCTCGATTCTGGCATAATGTCCGGTGGCAATGTAATCTGCTCCGATATCGAGACTCCTTTTTAACAGCGCTTCCCATTTTACATAACGGTTGCAGGCAATACACGGATTCGGTGTTCTTCCTAAGCGGTATTCACCGATAAAATAATCCATGACCTGTTCTTTGAATTCCCGCTTAAAATTCATGACATAATAAGGGATTCCAAGTTCTCCTGCTACTCTTCTTGCATCATCCACAGCACTCAGTCCACAGCATCCGCCATTTTCTTCCTGAATCTGTGTACTCTCGTCCTGCCAGATCTGCATCGTAACTCCGATGACATCATAGCCCTGTTCTTTTAAGAGATATGCCGCTACGGATGAATCTACACCGCCCGACATTCCCACTACTACCTTTTTTTTCTCCATAATTTCCTCCGGCTTAGTAGTCCTCCTCCACTTCGCCCTCGGAAATATCGGATTTTGGCTGCTCTAAGCCCTGTATTACTATATTATTCTTTTCTGCGTAATCCCAGAGTGCGGCATGGATCGCCTCCTCTGCTAACAAAGAACAGTGTACCTTGACCGGTGGCAATCCGTCAAGTGCTTCCATCACTGCTTTGTTTGTAACTTCTAACGCTTCCTGTACGGTCTTACCTTTTACAAGCTCTGTTGCCATGCTGCTGGTTGCTACCGCCGCACCGCAGCCAAAGGTTTTGAACTTACAGTCACGGATGACTTCGTCATCATCAATATCTAAAAAAATTCTCATGATGTCCCCGCATTTTGCATTTCCTACGGTTCCAACTCCACTTGCGTTCTCTATCTCTCCTACGTTTCTTGGATGCTGAAAATGATCCATTACCTTTTCGCTGTACATAAAATAAATCCTCCTTATTCTGAAACTGCACTTTTTTTCTTGAAATCCTCATAGAGTGGTGACATATCACGCAGTCTCTGTACAATTTCTTTGATTGCTTCTATGGTTGTATCCATATCTTCTTTTGTGGTATCTGCACCAAGGGTCAGTCGCAGGGAACCATGTGCGATCTCATGCGGCAGACCGATTGCTAACAATACATGTGAAGGGTCTAAGGAACCTGATGTACAGGCTGATCCAGAAGATGCACAGATCCCCTTCATATCTAACATAATTAACAATGACTCGCCCTCTATGAATTGGAAGCAGAAGCTGACATTATTCGGCAGACGGTCTTTACGCGGTCCGTTTAATCTCGAATACGGTACTTCTTTTAATACCCGTTCGATCAGATAATCACGAAGCTCGCTCTCTTTTTTCGTCCGCTCTTCCATTGTGGCAACTGCAATCTCAACGGCTTTTCCAAGTCCTACGATTCCCGGAACGTTTTCTGTTCCTGCACGGCGTTTCCGCTCCTGTGCTCCACCATGGATAAAGGAACCGATCTTTACACCTTTTCTGATATATAAAAATCCAATGCCTTTTGGTCCGTTTAATTTATGTCCGCTTGCACTCAGCATGTCAATGTGCATTTTTTCCACATTGATCGGTATCTGGCCAAATGCCTGTACGGCATCTGTGTGGAACAAAATCCCATATTCTTTTGCGATGCTTCCAATCTCCTCGATCGGCTCGATCGTTCCGATCTCATTGTTTGCAAACATAACGGAAATCAGGATCGTATCCGGACGGATTGCCTGTTTTAACTCCTCTACATCAACGAGACCTCTCTCATCTACATCTAAATAAGTGATCTCATATCCTTCTCTCTCTAAATATTCACAGGTATGCAGGATGGCATGATGCTCAATCTTACTCGTAATAATATGTTTTCCTTTGTTTTTGTATGCCTCTGCTGTCGCCTTTAATGCCCAGTTATCACTTTCAGAACCACCGGCTGTAAAATAAATTTCCCCCGGCTTTGCATTTAATGCTGCTGCGATCGTCTCTCTGGACTTTGTAATGGCAAGTTTGCTTTTAGAACCTAAATCATATACACTTGATGCATTTCCATAATTCTCTGTGAAATAAGGAAGCATTTCTTTGACAACGTCTTCATGCGTTTTTGTTGTTGCTGCATTATCCAAATAAATCATATTTTTATCTCCTACTATTCCTATATGTTTTATATGTATATTATAATACGTTTTCCGGTTCTGTCAATAGGACATCTTGCATATATTAAGATAAATGTTCTTTCGGGAGGTCAAAATGAATCTTTCCCGTTATATCAGGCACTATATGAAAAATCCTCTGGTTCTTGGCACATTTTTATTAACTGCCTCCGGCGTTTTGAGCAGAATCATAGGCTTCTTCTATAGAATATTCTTATCTCATACGATTGGTGCGGAAGGAATCGGAATTTATCAGCTTATCTTTCCGCTTCTTGCCCTGTGCAGTTCTTTTACTACTGCCGGTATACAGACCGCTATTTCTAAATTCGTTGCCGAAGTCTCCGATGATAAAAACGAGAGCCGCAGACGCTGCTATCTGGCAGCCGGTTTACTGCTATCCCTTAGTCTGTCCTTTTTGTGTGCTTTCTATTTATATACACAGGCTGACTTTTTAGCTTATCATGTAATCCACGAATATCGTACTGCACCGCTGCTTCGGATCCTCGCCTATTCTCTGCCGTTTGGTGCTATCCATTCCTGTATCAGCGGTTATTATTACGGCTTAAAAAAAGCGATGATCCCGTCTGTGTCACAGCTTATCGAACAGATCGTGCGTGTTGCCAGTGTCTATGTCATCTACCGCGTCCAGATGCAGGAACAGATTCCCGTGACACCTGCCATTGCGGTATGGGGAATTGTCTGTGGGGAGATTTCCTCTTCTCTCTTTTCTGCCGCTGCCGTGCGTTTTTCTAAGTTACGGCTCTGGGATTTTAAAAATGCCCTGCCAAAGATCGGACGCTTATCCGTACCTTTGACCGGAAACCGTGTTGTCTTAAATCTTTTTACCAGTATTGAGGCTATTTTAATCCCCTTAAAACTCAAAGAGGCGGGACTTAGCACCTCTGCGGCTTTAAGCATGTTCGGTGTCCTGACCGGAATGGCTCTCCCACTGATTTTGTTTCCAACCTCGATCACAAATTCGTTAGCTGTCATGCTGCTTCCTGCTGTTTCGGAAGCCTCTGCACACGGAGAACGCGACCGGATCAAAAAAGCGGTTTCAAAATCTATTACTTATTGTATGCTGTTTGGTTTTGCCTGTACGGCTTTCTTTTTCTTCGGTGGTAATTTTTTAGGAATGTGGCTATTTCAAAATGAGATGAGCGGCAACTTTATTATGCAGCTTGGTTTTATCTGCCCCTTCCTCTACCTGACTTCTACGCTTGCCGCCATTTTAAACGGACTTGGCAGGACCGTACAAACTTTTTGTTATAATCTAGTAAGTATCTGCATCCGCCTTCTGTTTGCACTGTTTGCCATCCCTGCTTTTGGTATCAAAGGTTATCTGTGGGGGCTGTTGGCAAGCCAGATCATCCTGTCGGTATGTCTGACGTTCTCTTTACGGGAATATCTGAAGTAGAAAATAGTCGTGATACGACTATTTTCTGTTATTTTCCTTACAACAGAAAAACGTATATTATATCCTAGTTACTTACTAGGATATAATATACGTTAGAAACTCTGATTTGTCAATCTGATTATTCTGCGATTTTTCCTATAACAACAAATCTTGCATCTTCATACTCATAGGTACAGGTAGATAGAGTTACCAATTTGTCCTCCCCCGTTACCGATGCTTTTGATGTAAAGTTGGATTTTTGAAGGACATGCTTTACTAACTCATCCCTGCCTTCTTTCGTCGTTGGGATGGTATACACACTGTCCTCTATATCCGTTGTATATCCTGCAAGGATTTCTAATTTCATACGCTGCCCCGGTGTGTAGAGATACATGACAGGATGTTTTTCATAATATTCCTGATCCTGATATTTTACCAGCGAAGCAAACATTGTACCGTTTTTCATGTGATGTCCATAGATCATCGTATTCCAGTCCGAAAAATCGGAATGATTCTGATAATCCATAAATAAAGTACCGGCTTTTGCTTCTGCGCCATTCAATAACCGATGGAGATAGTAATCGTTATCTCCTGCCTGTGCTACTACATAGTTGATCCCACCGCCCGGTGCATACAACCATGCCACTGCATCTTTACTGATCGCATGCAGGGTGTCAAAATCAATTGCATCCGGTATCGGTTCTTCCTTCTCTTCTTTTTCCTTTTTTGTATCTTTCGAATCCGTATTGTCTTTTTCTATAATGATCGCCGATTCCTGCAGATCCTGTGCAAATTTTTCGCTTTTCCTGCCCTCTAACAGGTATCCTAAAATGTTCCACAGGGACACCAGCATAACGATGATGAGTACTGCCATCAGCAGGATCATGCCCCATTTGCGCGGATTCTTTTGTTGTGATGGTTCTTTTTGTCTTTCTTTCATTTTAACCTCTGTCTTTATGTAAACTTTGCATGGATTTTTTTGCTTCCTCTCTGTATATCTGTAAAATTCATTCTATAGAATTTTATCAGCATTTATACTAATAAATTCTATATCCGTATTCTCCTCTGTCAGATCATTCTCCTTTTATTAGACAAACATCTGAAAGTTATAAAATTCTTTATATTATAAAACATCTTACGTCCACAATGATGTTATAAACATTGGTGATGCATCCGTGCTTTTGACAAATCCACATTGTTCATAAAAATGTAACTCATTATCATACGCTATTACTGCTACCCGTAGATAATCTTTATAATGTTCTTTCATCATTGCTACCAAAGTTCTGCCAACCGTATTTCCATGATATTTCGGGTTTACTAACAGATAATGGACATATGCATTCATGATTCCATCATCCATTGCGCATATCATTCCTATTAATTTTCCTTCATCCCATGCAGAATATATCGTTTTAAAATTTTTCATTGCTATAACCAATTTATCAGGATAATGTCCGGATGACCAATCTACTGATAAAAACAGGTCTTCTAACTCCTCACAAGAAAAATCCTGTGTATCTTTATATTCAATGTACATTTTCATTTTCTCCCATACTTTTAAAAATTCGCCACTATTCCGGCAATTCCATTTCATCGTTCATTTTTACAAATCCAAACTTTTCATATAAGGGCTTTCCTGCCTCTGTAGCTTCTAGTGAAATCTCACTAATTCCTCGTTCTTTTGCATCTTTTACAAGCAACTGCAGCGTTTCAAAAGCTATTCCCTGTCTCCTATAGTCAGGCTTTGTATACATATTCATAATGTATGCCTTGTTTCCTGTCTTATTATGATATGTTGGCATTACTTTAAAATAACTAATGCCACCTGCACCAACAAACATTTCATCATCAAAAACTAAGTATGCAGTATGCGTACCATGTTCAAGTGCATCTTTATAGTAATCATATGACTCTTTTTCAACCTCAGACATATCTATATCATCTGATAATTTATTAGCTGCTCTAAGAACTGTAATCCTTGTTTTCGTCAGTAATTCTATATCTTTCGTTGTTGCCTTTTGGTATCTCAACATAATATATTTTCCCCCTATCTTATCCCCATTCAAAGTCAAAACCCCTTACACCATAGCTGATGTAAGGGGTCTCTATACAAGCTAATTAACGCTCTAAGTATTCATTACCTACAGTGAATTATTTGTTGTTGATAGCTGCCTGAGCTGCTGCTAATCTTGCGATCGGCACACGGAATGGTGAGCAGGATACATAGTCTAATCCTAACTTGTGGCAGAACTCTACGGAAGATGGATCTCCACCGTGCTCTCCACAGATTCCTAAGTGCATGTCCGGACGTGTCTGTTTTCCAAGTTTTACAGCCATATCCATTAATTTTCCAACACCGTTCTGGTCTAATCTTGCGAATGGGTCAGATTCGAAAATCTTAGCCTGATAGTAAGCATCTAAGAACTTACCGGAATCATCACGAGAGAAACCGAATGTCATCTGTGTTAAGTCGTTTGT
>ERZ839741.610-NODE-610-length-44974-cov-4.946103_pt1 | contig 44974 bp, 44 predicted proteins | sample MGYA00519880_ERZ839741 | MGnify/ENA primary metagenome ERZ839741 (study PRJEB31850, sample SAMEA3708851) | human gut metagenome | biome: human gut; feature: human-associated habitat; material: faeces | place: China | collected 2014 ...
CCTGCCCAGATGCCCTCAGCGTGCGCATTTTCGACAACCATGCGGATCATCGCCAGTACCGCCGGATGGTGCGGATCGTAAAATGCATCCAGCTCCGGGTTCTGACGGTCAACTGCCAGCGTATACTGGGTCAGGTCGTTCGTTCCGATGCTGAAAAAGTCCACTTTTTTCGCCAGTTCCCGGCTTACCATGACTGCCGCCGGGGTTTCAATCATAATGCCCTGCTTCGGGTCGCCAAACTGGAGATTCTGTGCGGTCAGCTCCGTCTTGACCTCCTCGACAATCTTCGCAATCGCCTCGACCTCCCAGACACTTGTGATCATCGGATACATGATCTGGAGATTGCCATAGGCACTTGCCCGAAACAGCGCGCGAAGCTGTGTCTTGAAAATCTCCGGTCTTGTCAGGCAGATACGGATCGCCCGGCAGCCCATCGCCGGATTTTCCTCTTTTTTCAGTTCAAAATAATCGCACTGCTTGTCCGCGCCGATGTCCAGCGTGCGGATAATGACCGGTTTGCCCGCCATCGTTTCCGCTACCTGTTTATATACCTGGAACTGCTCCTCCTCCGTCGGAAATGTTTCTTTTTCCAGATACAAAAATTCGCTGCGGAACAATCCGATGCCCGCCGCATCGTTATGAATGACCGACGCCAGATCCTTGCTGTTGCCAATGTTCGCATACAGGCGGATCTTCTTGCCATCCAGAGTGACTGTTTCGCGCCCTTTCAGTGTTTGCAGCAGTTCTTTCTTCTCCTGTTCCTCCCGCTGCCGGCGGCGCATTGTTTCCAATGTCTCCTCATCCGGTTCCACATACAGGACTCCGTTAGTACCATCCACAACCGCAAATTTCCCATCTACCGTCTCATCGAGCGCCACGTCCGTTCCGATCAGCGCCGGAATGCTCATCGTACGCGCCAGGATCGCCGTGTGGGAATTGACGGAACCGTGTACCGTCACAAAGGATAGCACCTTGTCCTTTTCAAGCTGTACCGTCTCCGATGGCGCTAAATCATCTGCCAGAATAATCACCGGCTCGTCCGTATGGATGCCCTGACCTGCGCCTCCGGACAGAACGCGCACAATCCGCTCCGAAATATCTTTGACATCCGCCGCGCGCCCGCGCATATATTCGTCCTCCATCGCCGCAAACATCTGGGCGAAATTGTCACCGGTCACCGCAACCGCATACTCGGCATTGACCTTCTGCGTATCGATGATATTCTGAACCGCGTCCAGATAGTCCTCGTCCTCCAGCATGATCTGGTGAATCTCAAAAATCGCCGCATTCGCCTCGCCAACTTCTTTTACCGCCTTTTCATACAACTCGCCGAGCTGGCGGATGGACTCCTGAACTGCCGCATTAAACCGCGCTTTTTCCTGCTCTGCATTCTCTATTTTTGTCCGTTTTACGGTCTGCTCGCCTTTCTGATACACACATATTTTTCCAACTGCGACACCGCCAAATACACTTTTTCCACGATACGTCTGCATGACCATTCCCCTTTCCATTGATCCATTATCAAAAAATGCCGCCATGTAATAATCCCTTACATCGCGGCATCTTTGTTAAACTACATATTTTCCTTCATAAACTGGCTGACTGCCTCATAAGCTGCTTCTTCGTCCTCGCCCTCAAAGGTCAGGGTTACTTCCTGTCCGTTCTTTACCGCCAGTCCCATGATACCGAAAATCTTTTTGCAGTCGCCGCTCTTTCCATCTTTCGCCAGCTTGATCATACTCGTAAACTGTTTTGCCGCCTTTACCAGTTCACCTGCCGGGCGTGCATGGATTCCTTCCGGGTCTGTAATGGTATATTTAAACTCTTTCATGATGATGTTCTCCTTCTCATTATAACCTATTTTGATTGATTTGACCAAAAAATTTCTAATAAAAATTCACATTCCGTCAAAAAAAATTATTTATCTATTCTTCTACATTCTTCTTGAGAACTCCTAAGAGTACCGTCGAGATCGCCATGCCAACCACCAGTGCCAGCAGGTAGAACAGCGGATTTCCCATGACTGGGAATACGAAGATTCCGCCATGCGGCGCCATCAGCGTACAGTTAAATAACATGCTCATCGCTCCCGCAACACCTGAACCGACGATGCAGGCTGGAAGCACGTGTACCGGATCGGACGCTGCAAATGGAATCGCGCCCTCCGTGATGAATGCCAGACCCATGATGAAGTTGGTCGGTCCTGCCTCACGCTCTTCCTTTGTAAATTTCTTCTTAAACAGCATTGTTGCCAGCGCAATCGCACACGGCGGTGTCATACCGCCAATCATAACAGCGGCCATCACATCGTAGTTGCCGGAGGCGATTGCCGCCGTACCAAATACATATGCCGCCTTGTTGAATGGACCGCCCATGTCGATCGCCATCATCGCCGCCAGCACAAAACCAAGAATCAGCTTACTCGAACCACCCATGCTGCTCAGACCATTGTTTAACGCCATATTGATCGCGCCCATGACCGGCTCTACGACGAAGCTCATAACCAGTCCGATGAGCAGGACGCCCACAACCGGGTAAATCAGGACCGGAGCAATCTTTTCCAGTGCCTCTGGAAGATTCTCGCACGCTTTCCGAAGCGCCAGAATCAGATATCCGGCAATAAAACCTGCCGCCAGGGCGCCAAGGAAACCTGATTTTCCCTGAGAAGCAATCATGCCGCCGACAAAACCGACTGCCAGCGCCGGGCGGTCTCCGATCGCCATCGCGATGAAACCAGCCAGAATCGGGAGCATAAAGCCAAATGCCACACCGCCGACATTTTTAAACCATGCCGCCAGCGGGGTAATCGTACCAAAGTTTACACGCTGGTCGAGCGGAAGTGCATTCATATCTACACTGAAACCATCAATCAGAAACGCAATCGCAATCAGGATGCCGCCGCCGACTACAAACGGAAGCATATGGGAAACACCATTCATCAGCTGTGTGTAAATCTGGTGTCCGACACTGCCCGATTTGCCGCCAGAGGCTGCCTTTGCCGGGCTGCTGTTTCCAGATGATGCTGCGTGGTAAACCGGTACCTCCCCGGACGCCGCGCGCTCCAAAAGCTCCGGTGCCTTGCTGATACCGTCCGAAACCTGACATTCGATCACTCGTTTTCCGTCAAACCGATCCATCGGCACCTGTGCGTCCGCTGCCACGATGATGCAGTCCGCCGCCTCGATCTCCTGTGCCGTCAGCACATTTTTTGCTCCGGCTGAACCGCGCGTCTCAACTTTGATCTTCCATCCCTTCGCGCGTGCCGCTTTTTCCAGGCCTTCGGCAGCCATGTAGGTGTGCGCGATACCGGTCGGACAGGAAGTAACCGCTAAGATCTTCGGTCCGGCTGTCTGTTCCGTCTCTGCACCCGCTTTTTGCGCCTGAATCTCCTGACCACCTGCTTGTGCAGCATTCTCTCCATTTGTATCTGCCGCTTCTTCGCCGGAATCAACCGCCAGTCTCTCATTGATGCCTGCCTGTTCTGCATCTGCCTTATCAATAATGGAAAGAAAGTCTTCCACCGAAGAGGCATTTCGCAGGGAATCTGAGAAATTCTCGTCCATCATGAGAACGGAAAGCTTGCTCAACACATCCAGATGTACGTTATCTTTTGTATTTGGCGCTGCAATCAGGAACAGCAGAGTGACCGGTTCGCCGTCCAGGGAGTCGAAATCCACGCCATTTTTGATGACCATCGCCGCCAGCCCCGGCTTTTTGACCGCATCACATTTTCCATGAGGAATTGCAATCCCCTCGCCGATACCGGTCGTGCTCTCTTCTTCTCTCGCATAAACCTGCTTGCGAAATGCCTCGACATCCGACAGCTTTCCGCTCGCCGCCATCAGCTCTACCGCCTTGTCCAGTGTCTCCGATTTGCTGGTGGGTGCCGCATCCAGCGATATACTTCTCGGATCCAGTAAATCAGTAATCTTCATATCTGTTGCCTCCCTATTTATGCCCGAATGTCAGGTATGCATTGCATATCCGGCAGTACATTCTGCCAGCTTCAAAAATGTCTGCATACAACCTCATCCGATTTTTGTGATTTTACAGGTCTCATACACTTTCTTTATCTCATCCTTCGTCGCCAGCTGCTCCGAAAAGGCGCTCGCGCTTCCAGCTGCCAGTCCCATGCGGAAGGCGTGTTCATAATCTCCGCTCTCCCCGTATCCGGCCAGGAAACCGGCTACCATCGAATCTCCGGCTCCGACACCATTTTTCAAGGTTCCCTTCGGTGCTTCCGCCGCATAGACGCTTCCATCCTCCGCCAGAAGAACCGCGCCCTTGCCTGCCATCGAAACCAGCACGTTGACCGCACCTTTTTCCTGCAGCTTCTTCGCATACGGAACAACTTCCTCCCGCTCCGAGAGCTTCACGCCGAAAATGTCTCCCAGTTCATGATTGTTCGGTTTGATTAAAAATGGATGGTGTCCCAGCACATTGAGCAGCAGATCCTTGGTCGCGTCCACAACAATCCGGACGTCCCTGCCATCCAGGCGCTCCATAATCTTCTGATAAATATCATCCGGCATCGACGCTGGAATACTTCCAGCCAGCACCAACGTATCATCCGCCCCCAGTCGGTCAAGCTGGGTCATCAGCGCATCCACCGCTTCCCGCGGAATCTTCGGTCCCCGACCGTTGATCTCAGTCCCGTCGATGGATTTCAGCTTCAGGTTGATGCGGGAGACTCCCTCATCCAGGGAAATAAACTCGGCTTTCACGCCCAGCTGCTCCACTTCCTTCCGAACCTCCTCGCCGACAAACCCGGCAGTAAAGCCAAACGCCGTATTGGCAATTCCAAGGTTTTGAAGGACCGTCGAAACATTGATTCCCTTTCCGCCCGGAAGCAAAAGCTCCGAATCTGTCCGGTTGGTCAGTCCGAGCTTAAAATCGCTCACTGACACAATATAATCTAACGATGGATTAAAGGTTACCGTATAAATCATAAGCCTTCATTCCTTTCTTATCTTGATTGATTCTGACTGTATTATAAAATCATTTTCATTCAAAATCAATCAAACTTATTCACAAACATGCTGCCTCTTTTTGGGTTATATTGCACAATTTTGATTTTTTATGATTGTTTTTGATTGATTGTTTCGTGTGAATTCCGGAGAAACGATTGCTGTCACTGATGGAATAGTGTTTCCAAAAACATCATTTTTACTCAGCTTCATCTCCTCTTCTAATCGTAAAATCCCCCTTTGTTGACAAGGATTTTCCTATTTGCTATAGTAAATGAAGAATTTTGTAATATCTTTGTAATATTTCCAAGATGTTTTTATATCAGAAAGGATATACGATATGAACGATTCCCCTTTGAAACCGGCTTCTTCCAGGCGCAAAAAAATGGATAAAACAATGATGGCGATCTATTTCCTGATCCTTTTTATTGTGGCCGGGGCGGCTCTGCTGGCATTTCTATGCCTCTCTAAACCTTCTGATAAGAAGAACAACGCCGGCTCTGATCCTTCCATCGCTTCTTCCAGCACCTTAAAAAACAGTCATCAGACCGGCACCGATGCTAAAAGTACGGCGAAAGCCAAAATCAAAGAAGAAAAGCCGGTCGATCCGTATGAAAATCTCGCGGTCGCCAATGTGGATGACGCGCTGAACCTGAGAGAAAAACCAGATACAGATGCCAAGGTACTCGGCACCTGCTTCCGCGGAGGCGGCGGTACCATTTTAAAACGCAAAAATGGCTGGACAAAAATCCGCTCCGGTGGGCTGGAGGGATGGCTCAAGGACGATTATCTTGTATTTGGCGATGATATCAAGCCGCTCGCCAAAGAGCTTGGTCTCTATATCGCTACCGTCAGCACACAGACACTCCATGTACGCGAGGAAGCCAGCACGGATTCTGCCATCGTCGGTCTGGCTGCCGCGGAAGACTACTATCCTGTACTGAGTCAGGAAACTGGATGGGTCAAAATCCAGCTTTCCGTTGACACCTCCGGTTACGTTTCTTCTGATTATGTCACAATCAGCGTCAAGCCAGGACGCGCAATCAGCATTGAGGCTGAGATGGCAGCGCTGGAGGCGGCACGGCAGGCTGCTGAAGAAGCTGAGCAGGCATCCAGAGCCGCCGAAGAAGCCCAGATTGCAGCCGCGAAATCGCAGGCAGAAGCAAACGCAGCTAAAGGTTCCTCCCAGACTTCGGGAAAATCTGGAAATTCTGGAAGCTCTTCGAAAAAGAGCACGGCTGCACCAGCCGCAAAATCAGCCTACGTGATCTCCGCCTCCGAGAGCGACGTTTATCTGCTCTCCGCCTGCCTCACGATGGAAGCCAACGGCGGATCCTATGAAAGCTATCTGGCAGTCGGAAGTCTGATCGTCAACCGCGTCAAATCTGGCAAATGGGGCAAATCCATCTCCAGCGTTATCTACGCGGACGGACAGTTCCCAGGCGCGACCTCCGGCCTGCTTGACAAATATCTCGATAGAGGACCGTCCTCTACTGCCACCAAGGCGGCAAAGGCAGCGCTCGCCGGGGAGAATCAGATAGGCGACTACCTTTATTTTACCTCGACCAAATCAGCAAACTACGACAGCTACTCCAGCTATCAGGTGGTTGGTGGGAATTGTTTCTATAAAAAATAAAAGGCTTAAAAAGGCGGATTTAAACGCATTACATTAAACCTCATATACATTCCCATCGCCTTATGATATGATAATCATATCAGCAAAACATACAGGCAGAGGACACCTACTGTCCATACCTTATTGATAGGTACTCTCGGAGTCTTTCCTGCAAATCATCTCACAACATTAAGCACAGAAAGCTTCCGGGAGTCCATTGATTGCAAATGGAGGAAATTATGAGAAAATCAATTTATACCTTGATGGTTTCCACTCTCATCGCAGCCGCCAGCATGACCGCCTGCTCCAGCCAGCCGGCTGAAACAACTGCCGCTGAATCCACACAGGAAAACGATACATTAGCAGAAAGCAGCGATGCCAGCGAAACAACTACTGCCGGAGAAAAAGAAACCTCCCAGACAACGGATGCAGATCATGCAGAAGACGAGACTCTGAGCGAAAAAGAAATCACAGAACTTTACCGTGGTTTTGCCAGATCCCTTCAAAGCATCATCGCCAATAAAAATATGAACGATTTAGCCGAGCTGCTTGTCTATCCGTCCTACATCGGCATCGATGACGGGATTGTCGTAAATAACAGAACTGAATTTATGGCTCTCGACGCAGACAAGATATTTACCGACGCGCTGATTGAGGCAGTCAAGACAGCCGATGTTTCTTCCACCGAACTGACCAAGGCAGGTTTCATCGTAGGCGATCCATCCGGTAAACCGGCAGTTACCTTTGGTCTGGACAAAGAGGGATCTATCGGTATCACAGCTATTAACTACTAATCAGAGATAAAATAGTGAAAAAGAGCGCCGCAACACTCACAAACCGGCTTTCCATTTCTGGTAAAACTGCTTCATGAGTGCCACAGCGCTCTTTTCTATGTTACAGCCAGACAACTGCATCCATCAATCCGGCTGACTGCTTCTTCTACATTATCCTTCAATCGCAATATATTTTTTCTGCTCGACTTCCGGTTTTGCTTCTTTCTTCGGAACAAAAATCTTCAAAATACCATGCTTAAATTCCGCCTTGATATCTTCCTCTGTTATATCATCACCGACATAGAAGCTTCTCGCACAGGAACCTGCGTAACGCTCTCTGCGGATGTAACGACCGGACTTTTTCTCCTTCTCGTCCTCATCCAGTCCCTTCGCAGCCTGAATCGTCAGATTACCATCTTCCAGGGAAATCGAAATCTCTTCTTTCTTAAATCCCGGCAGATCCATCTCCAGCTCATAGCCATCTTCCATTTCCTTGATATCGGTCTTCATCAGGTTCTGTCCATGGCGTCCATACAGCTTTTTCTCTATCTTCTGTCCGGCGTTATCATCATAAAACGGAAAATCATTAAAGAAATCATCAAACAAATTTTCTCCAAAAATACTCGGCATTAACATAAGTCATCTCTCCTTTTTTTCAGCTTACCAGCTGTTCATTATGTTTATAACCAACATTTTCGGAACCGGGACGGTCTGGGAACATTCCCGGAAGCGCTCAACCCTTTCTTTTTGCTTCCTCTTTGTTCCTCTTCCTTCGTTCTGGCTATGTTATAGCACTTTCCATTAGCACTGTCAAGAGGTGAGTGCTAATTATTTGTGAATATTTTGTGAAATTGTCAATCCTTTTTCTCTCTATTGATACTGCCACACTAAAGAGGATAGGAGAATTCTTGCAAAGCATTGTTAAAAAAGTAAATCTCTAATATTATTCTTATACTATTTCATAATCAAAACCGTCGCCGTTCCCGAATTGGTCCATTTGATTGCATTTAAGTACGCATACTGGGACAGCACCAATCCCAGAAACGAGACACTTTGCACTCCTGTTTTATCAGGGATTGCAGTTCTTACATGGTTCATATCCCTCTGCAATCACTTCATCGCGCGTACCGGTAAATTCCTGCCGGTTTGCCGCCTTCATCTGGGTGACAGATGTGCAGCTTGGAAGATGAAATTTTTTCGAGTTGGTATTGAGAATGTAGGTCTGAACCGTCGCGCTGCTTCCAGAGGATCCAGCGCCGCCTCCCGACGAACCAGCTGCTCCCGATCCAGCCGATTGATTCTGGCTGCTGCCATTTCCAGCCGTTCCCTGTCCGGCTGTGCTTCCCGCACTTCCAGAACCGTCCGCCCAGCTTTCTCCTGTCGCATAATCGATCGCAATACCCGGCTGGACATTATAGACGTACACGCAGAACAGCACTCCATCGCCCTGATCCTCGACGGATTCCGCCTCCATCAGGACGCCGGAGACAACCAGATTATTGCCCTCAAAAACCGGTGTCACGCGGTACATGACATGGTTTCCGGTTTCTTTCACGTAATCGGCTGTCAGATTTTCAAATGGCAGCATTCCCTGTACGTTCAGATAGCGGGTTCCGGTAATCAGGTTTTCGACATTGGCATTCTCCGCCGTGAGCTGGTAGCCGATCAGATGACAGCGGTTATAGAGATACTTTCCATCCACATTGTCATACTTCGCCGTATGCCATCCCGTCGGCTTGACTTCCCCGATCGAGCCGCGCTTCTCCGTCGGCATCGTGTCCTGCGAAACCGAAGCATATGCCACGCCGCAGCGCCCCAGGCTGTCCAGATCACTGTAACTCTCAAATGATACATCCGTCAGGTCCGCATCGGTAAAATACGGCACATTTCCATTGACCGCCACATACGGCTGACCGGAATATGCCGGTACATCCGCCAGATTAAATGACGTTCCCGAAGCAGAAGATACACGGTTTCCACCATTTTCTGACGATGACACCGCCTGCGAATCTCCGTCCGCACTTTCCACCGGATTTTCCTCCGCGCTGACACTTCCGTTTCCATTCAGACTTTCCTCTGGAATCTCCTGCGCGCACGCTGAAACAGACAGCATCGCCGCTGCAGCCAGCCCCAGAAGCCACATTTTCAATTTTCTCATATGAATTTCTGCCTTTCCGTTTAAGCCTATCCCTTTCAGAGCCATGTAGATTTGTGCATTCTGGCGCCTGATTTTCAGGTGCAGAACCGGCTCTTTTTTATATTTGACTTGTTTTTTATGTTTTTCTTACTCTTTTATATTGTACTTACTTTTTATGTATATTTTTTACCTGCGCACATACCGCTCTTCTGTGATTTTCTCATGCGAGGAACCCGCATATTCCTGCGTTTCTGCCAGCTTCCAGCTGCCCAGATCCATCTTAAAATACATATCTGCCGGATAATCCCGGTTCCAATGACAAAGAATCACTTCTTCGATCCGGCTCTCATACGGAACAACATCCTTGTCCTCGACAAAACAGTACTCTCCCGGCTCCGCCTTTTCCAAAAACGCTTCATCTGCCTGAATCTGCCCGGATTGCCCCAGTTGCCCGGATTGTTCCTGTTCTTTCGGCATATTTCCATTCACCTGTAAAAACTGTTTCTGGCTGTATGCATTCATCCACAGTTTTTTCCCACCTGTCAGCTCCAGAATACGCTTTCTAAGCACGCGGTCCTGGCTCTGCCGTCTGTGATTGAACATCATGCCGTTCTGATTATCCACACATACAATTATCTTCATCTCTCTTTTTCTCCCTTTTTCTATCTGCTGTACGCTTCATGTTTCCCAAGGAATCAAAGCAAGCGTCAGCTCCTCCATCCAGGTCCGCAGATTGGGACGCCTGACTGCCAGCGTGTTGACAATCACCGATCGTACACGCACCGGCATCGTTTCTCCTTCTTTTACCAGCCTGCTCACATCGTTTATGACATAAAAATTGCCATTCTCATATCCCAGATACATCATCACATGTCCCGGAAAATATAGAAGTGTGCCCGGTTCTAATGCTCTTAAAATCTGCTTTTTTTCTGAGCAGCGCCGCCCCGCCAGCTCTATTTTTCGAACTGGCATCTGCAGCTGACCGGTCGTATTGCGAGGCAGGATCCATCCAAAACAGCGGTACACTTCCCGGATATAGGAAGAACAATCCCGACTCTCCAGCATTCCGCCCCAGCCGTAGCGGTCTCCCAGACACTTGAACGCCTGTTTAATAATCTCCTCATTTGTCAAGCTCAAATATCCCACCGATACGTCCCGGCTCATCGGAATCAATCCTTTTTGCCGGAAGAAACTGCCATCCGGGGCGCGGCATGGAAGCCAGACGATGTAATTATTCCAAGACAGTCTGTTCTGTACACTCTGTTCTGCCTGTGCTTCTGTTGTCTCTATTACCGCTCCTGTCCCTTTTATTCTGTTTGTTTCTATTGTTTCTTTTATCTCTGGAATTCCTTCTTCCACGCACAATTCCAACACCGTCCCCATCCGAAGCCGGTACGCACTGGTTCCCGGATAGACTGCACTTGCTTCCAGCCAGACCATATCCCCTGTCACTACTAACGGATGGATCGGAAATGCCGCCATCAGCCATTCCGCCCGGTTCCGACAGACTGCCACCGACTCTGCCGATATCCAGCCCTCGCTGCATTCATTCCGGACATACAGATAACTCTCCTTCTGCACCGAACCCAAAATCAAAAGCGGTTCCCCGACCATACAGAGACAAAGTGCTGCCTCATCCCACTCCGGATCGGATGTATCCTCCTCATCGGCTAAAAAAGTCTCCATCGGAAACTGTTTGATCAACCCCTGTGAAGTCGCGATTCCATATTTGATATGAACATTTTTATCCACGGAATTTTGAGCATCACGCACAGTCCAATTTATCCCCTGTATCCCAAATGATAAGAAATTTCCACACCATTTATCATAAACAACTCTCTCTTCTTTGGCAAAGGCTTCATTTTTCAAATCATGCATTTCCGTTCCATATGTCCGTAAAATCCGTGCATTCAAATTTTCAATTTCTTCCGACGTCATTTTTACTGATTCTGACACATTTTCTATATCGATCCAATGCTCTGCCTGGCATTGTTCCTTCGAAACATCTGGTGCGAATGATAAAAAAGACGATCTCATATGAACTGATCCAAAACAGCCTGCTTAATTTTCGTATCTTTTATATGATGCATCTTCCTTTTTTATACACAATAAGGAATCGGCAGCCCCCCAGCTGGCGTCTCGTCGTTTCCGAAAGTGCCCCCAGCTGACTGACCAGCAAATCCATCAGATCCTCGCCGTCCATGGCATATCCACTCTAACTCACATTACTGATACTCAATCACATACCAAATCCAGAACTACCTCTTGCGTCTCACATTCCCACAAAAGGCATCTGCTTCCACGATTGAGTCCCCAGATTTAGTAATTCTCCGCATGAACCTCGAAATAAGCCTGCGGATGCGCGCATACCGGACAAACTTCCGGTGCTTTCTCGCCTACTACGATATGACCGCAGTTGCGGCATTCCCATACCTTCACTTCGCTCTTCTTAAATACTTCCTGCGCTTCCACATTGTGAAGCAGGGCACGGTAGCGCTCTTCATGATGTTTTTCGATCTCCGCTACCATACGGAATTTCACTGCCAGCTCCAGAAAGCCCTCTTCCTCAGCCGTCTTGGCAAATCCATCATACATATCTGTCCACTCATAGTTCTCACCATCTGCAGCAGATGCCAGATTCTCTGCGGTATTTCCCAGACCGTCTAATTCCTTAAACCACATCTTTGCGTGTTCTTTCTCATTGTCTGCGGTCTTTAAAAAAAGAGCGGAAATCTGCTCAAATCCCTCTTTTTTTGCCTTGGATGCAAAATAGGTATATTTATTTCTTGCCTGTGATTCACCAGAAAAAGCCTCCCTCAGGTTCTTTTCCGTCTGGGTTCCAGCATATTTGTTAGCCATTGCGTTGTCCTCCTTTTAATTGCATGAAAACAGATCATCTTTTCTTTCTATTATAGCACGATTGAATGTTTTTAATATGTTTTTCAAAAGCATTTTTTTCAAAAATCCAGACAATCATTATATAAGGGCTCTTTTCTTGTGCTGGAGCCGACTCATCGAAAGGTTCGCCAGCCACAACATCAATTACTTACTAAACGCCTCTGCTGTATTTGGCAGGCTCGTCACAAGAATCATACTTGCCACAAGCATTGCCGCTATTTTCTTTCTTTGTTTTATCATTGTCTGCCCCCGTTCTTTTTCCGGTGTTATCCTAATTATTATATGTTGTGTAAATTGTGTTTTTTGCGTATTTTAAAATATGCTAAATGATTATATTTGGATAAAAAAAAGAGGCGGACGTTTTCGCCTGCCTCTTAAAATCTTGTTTTAGAATCCATACTGCTGTCGAATCATATCAATTTCTTGCTGATAATCCGCTCTTGTTGTGGATACAAGATTGAAACTCCGATCATAATAATCATATCCACCACCCTCTATGTCTACAAACGCCGGGTAATTTTCCGGTGTCGACCAATATAATGTAGAATGCGGCATAAGCCCTCCACATTGGCTTTTATATTGTGTGCTTGGAGCGCCATGTGCTTCAAAGATGGCTCTTTTTGTGTCTGGATCATCTATCGTTGGATCAAAATATTTATAAATAAGTGTTCCTGGATAATATTCTGCACCACCATACGGTTTTTCCGTACCTACTGTTTTGCACGTATTTGTTCCCTTTCTAGGGTAATATACGCAGAATCCATTCTTGTAATAAACAGTAAAACCAGAGCCTGTTCCTCGAAGTGCACCAGGCTCAATTTCTCCGGCTTCTATTTTGGCGATGTAGGTAAGATACTCATCTGGTGTAACAACCCGTATTTCCCCATAGACCTTGTTCTGATCTCTCGTATTGTTCGCCATAAGGAACGCGGTCTTGCTTAATCCATTTGGAAGGTATCCAGCCGGATCATATGCTGGAATATTATCCGCATTTTCGTTAATCTGCGTATTTGTAGTATTTGCTCTTGTCTTTGTCTGGACAATGCCGTTTTCTGTCCACTGACCTTTTTCATTGACGGTGTATCCATCTGGCGTAGTGGTGCTTACGTACATGTGACCGTCGTTTGTGTCGAAGTAATAGCATTCCCGTGTGCCATCTCCATCTGCATCGATCCACATCCAGCCACCGGACTGCTTTTCGCCAAAACCATGCTGCTTTTCTTTATCGTACTGTTCTTTTGTCTGTACTACGTTCTGATATACCCACTGTCCGTCTCCATTCACGTAGTATCCGTCCGGAGTTGACGTATTGGAAAGCATGTTTCCGTTTGCATCGAAATAATAGCATTTGCCATCGATCCACTGCCATCCATTTGAATAAACGGATCCGGAAGCATCTTTTACATACTGCCATGTGCCATTCGTCTGCTTCCATCCAACTGGATTATCCGCAAATATCGACATACTCATCGACATCGACATCACAACAGCGGATAATGCGATTAACTTGTTTTTTTGCTTCATATTCATTTCTCCTTTTTGAGTATTTTTGTTTTTCTTATAATCTTATTATCTCACATACAGATAATGATTTAAAGGGTGATCTGTTTTTCAGATACGTATTTTTGAAAAAAAATACAAAGTGATCGCACGATCATCACAAGCCTCAACATCTCACAGTTTTTCACTGATTGCACAGCACCGTTTCTTACAGAAGGTAATACCATACAGCCGGATGTCCTTCCGATCATCATTCAGAAGATATTCCTGATAACGGCGATCCCGGATCTGATCAATAGCCTTTTGACAAGTCATCTTCATATCGTCAAAGTTTTTCGTATATTTTAGCTCTGCGACGATTCCCGCATCTGGATCATCCGTTTCTACGATGATATCTGCAAATCCTTCTCCGGCTTCGACGTTTGACTTTACAAGCCAGTCTGCATTACCGGTCAGGATCCCGACGAGAAGGTTATGATAAGAGCTTTCTTTTTCTTCTTTCCTTGCCTTTGTATCAAATACGCTGATGGAATTACTGAGTACGCGGTTTAAATACTGCTCGACACCTTCGGTGTCTCCTTCTTCAAAAGCCTTCCAGAATGCTGTTAGACGCTCCGTGTTACTGAAGATTGACTTTTTAAACCACTCGTTAATTTGAAGACGAAAGACTTCTCGTACTTCCCGGTTTGGAATAATCAGCCGATAAGCTCCGTTTTCATTTCTTCCACTCTGTGTCAAATACCCGGTCGTAAAAAGTACACTCCAGAGATTTTCGATGCTCTGATCGACCTCTTCATACGTGAGATCCAGGCGAAGCTCCTTTTCGATGGCTTCACCGTTGATCAGGCGCTCAATTTCATTCTTCGTTGTTTTATTTGCTTTATCGATAAAACGCTTTACGAGGTCATTTCCGCTCGTGTTGATCCAGTACGCCTCCGGCTTTGCCTCTTTGTCATCCTTCGCGCGGTCCACAAAATTTATTACATCCCATGGGCAGTACACATCTGCATTTCCGAATCTGTATCCATCGTACCACTCCTTCACTTCTTCGAAGCGATCCTCCAGATGATAATCTAAAAGCAGTTTCCGTACTTCCGTATCTGTAAAACCGAACTGTTCGTCAAAACGCGTATCCGTGATCGACAGGATCTTGAAATTGTTGAGACCTGTAAAGATACTTTCTTTCGAAACACGAAGGCAGCCGGTCAGCACTGCGAATGAAAGCGAATCGTTTGTTTTTAATGCTTCACCTAACAGTCCGCGAATAAAGTGAACCATTTCTTTGTAATATCCATGCTGAAATGCCTTATCCAGCGGAACATCGTACTCATCGATGAGAATGACTGTTTTTTTACCATAATGCTTATATAAAAGAGCCGACAGCATCTTTATAGAAGAAGATACAATGTCGGAATCTTCTTCCTGGACTGTCATATCTAAAAGTCGGCAATAATTCTTTTTATCTATATCCAGAAGTCGTTCGCTGTTTTTCAGACCATAAAATCTTTCAGCTTCCCGTTTGATCAGTTGAATACATTTACGTTTTGCTTCTGAAAAACTCAATCCCTCCACGTCCTTTAAAGAAAGAAAGATAACCGGATATTGCCCCTGATGCTGCTCGCACAGTTCCTTATTCTCAGAAATATACAGCCCATCAAACAGTGATGTATCCGTTCCGATTTCGAAAAAGCTCTTCAGCATACTCATGTTGAGGGTCTTTCCGAATCGGCGCGGGCGTGTGAAAAGATTCACTTCACCCCAATTTAAAAATAACTGTTCGATTAATTTTGTTTTGTCGATATAGTAAAAACCATTTCGACGTATCTTTTCGAATCCATCAATTCCAACCGGAAGTTTTAATTTTTTTTCCATAAAATCCTCCCGCTTTTACTTTTTTAGAACTTCTGTTTTCTTTTATTGTCTCACATTTTTTATAAAAAAGAAAGAGGAAGAAAAAACATATGCAAAAACGCCGGATAAGAATCGTCGTCTTACCCGGCATTTTTCGTTATTTCTCTTCTTTGAATTTCTCGAAGCCCTTCTTATCTTCCGATGTCACACCTCTCTTATAGAAGGATTGGCAGGTCTTACAGTTTCCCGCTCCGCGCCTCTTATATGTGCACTTTACTGTTTTCTCGTAAATGCAGCGGTTCCGTACCTTTCTCGTGATAAGGAAGGCAATGAGTCCCGCAAATACGACAAACGGAATACTCGTTGCAGCTGTGCATTGATTGGAAAAACTATATCGCTTTCGCTTCCCCTACGCCTCATCAATCGCATGCCCGATATCATGGCGCATATATTTGTTAGCGAAATCGATCCACTCGGTCGCCTTGTATGCGTTGGCGCGCGCCTCTTTCAGGTCTTTGCCCTTTGCAGTAACGCCCAGCACTCGACCGCCATTTGTCACGATATCGCCGTCTGCATCGAACTTCGTGCCTGCGTGGAATACATAGTATCCGTCTGCATCCTTGAACGTCTCCAGGCCGTGAATCTTGAAGCCCTTTTCATATTTCACCGGATAACCATCCGACGCCAGAACAACACAGACTGCCGCATTGTCCTCAAATTCCAGCTGGATCTGATCCAGGGTTCCGTCGATACATGCCTCAAAGACTTCCACGATATCGTTCTTCATGCGCGGCAGGACAACCTGTGTCTCCGGATCGCCGAAACGCGCATTGTATTCCAGCACCTTCGGACCATCTTCGGTCAGCATCAGACCGAAGAAAATGATGCCCTTGAAGGTACGTCCTTCCTTCTTCATCGCGTCAACCGACGGCTGATATATGTACTTTTTGCAGAATTCGTCTACTTCTTTTGTGTAGAACGGGCTTGGCGAGAAGGTTCCCATACCGCCTGTATTTAAGCCCTGATCGCCGTCCAGCGCCCGCTTGTGATCCTGGGAGGAAGTCATAATGCGGATCGTATCGCCATCGACGAAGGAAAGGACAGAAACCTCGCGTCCTGTCATGAACTCCTCGATAACCATCTGATTGCCGGCAGAACCAAACTTCTTGTCCTCCATGATCTCCTTGACGCCTGCCTCTGCTTCCTCTAAAGTATTGCAGATCAGAACACCTTTTCCAAGTGCCAGACCATCTGCTTTCAAAACGATCGGCATCTTAGCGGTCTGTAAGTATTCCAGCGCCTTGTGCGGATCGGTAAAAGTCTCATAGGCTGCGGTCGGAATGTTGTATTTCTTCATCAGATCCTTGGAAAATGCCTTCGATCCTTCCAGAATCGCCGCATTTTTTCTCGGTCCAAATACACGCAATCCCTGTGCCTCGAACACATCCACGATACCGCCAACCAGCGGATCGTCCATGCCGATCACAGTCAGGTCAACCTCATGCTCTTTCGCAAATGCCGCCAGCTTATCAAATTCCATTGCACTGATCGGCACACACTCTGCATACTCTGCGATTCCCGCATTGCCCGGTGCACAATAAATTTTATCTACCTTCGGACTCTGAGCCACTTTCCATGCGATCGCATGCTCACGTCCGCCGCTGCCAACGATTAAAACTTTCATGTTCTTCTCCTTATATTCTTCCGTTTGCAATCGCATCGATCGCCTGCGGAAGCAGTACCCACTCTGCCTGTTCCATCACGCGCTGCTGCAGCGTCTTCGGCGTATCATCCGGCTGCACCTCTACGGCTTTCTGGAAGAGGATCGGACCGGTATCGGTTCCCTCATCCACATAGTGAACCGTCGCGCCCGTCACCTTGACGCCGCGCGCCAGTGCCGCCTCATGCACCTTCAGTCCATAATAGCCGACGCCACAGAAGGACGGAATCAGGGACGGGTGGATATTGATAATTTTATTTCTGTATGCCTCGATCATCGCCGCCGGAATCTTCACAAGAAATCCAGCCAGAACGATGAGATCCGGCTTACACGCCTTGACGGTCTCTAAAAGCGCCTCATCGAATGCATCTCGCGTCTCATACGCCTTCGGAGTCACAACAAACGCCGGGACACCGTGTTTTTTCGCGCGCTCAATCGCATAAACGCCCTCATTGTTGCTGATAACCGCTACAACCTCTGCGTTCGTGATCTTGCCGTTATCAACCGCATCCAGGATTGCCTGCAGATTTGTACCGCCGCCAGACACCATTACAACGACTCTTAGCATAATGTTACTCCCTTTTCTCCTGCCTCAATAGAACCGATGATGTACGGTGTATCGCCAGCGGACTTCATTGCCTCCATCGCACGCTCTGCATCAGCCGCATCGACTGCTACGACCATGCCGATACCCATGTTGTAGGTATTGTACATCATGTGCTCCTCGATATCGCCTTTCTTCGCCAGCATACCGAAGATCGGCGGAATCTGATAGCTGTCTTTCTTGATGACTGCGCGGACGCCGTCTTTCAGCATACGCGGAACATTCTCATAGAAGCCGCCGCCTGTGATATGGCTGCACGCTTTCACAGTCACGCCCGCATTCTTCACCGCTTTCAGCGCCTTTACATAGATACGGGTCGGTGCCAGAAGTGCCTCGCCAAGCGTGGTTCCCAACTCCTCATAGTAGGTCTCCAGTCCCTCTTTGTTGAGTTCCTTCTCAAATACCTTGCGGACCAGGGAGAAACCATTGCTGTGAACGCCGGTGGATGCCATACCGATCAGTACATCACCCGGTTTCAGGTTTTCGCCGGTAATCATGTCTTTTTTATCAACCACACCGACAGCAAAACCAGCCAGATCATAATCTTCCTCCGGCATCAGTCCCGGATGCTCTGCTGTCTCGCCGCCGATCAGAGCTGCCTCCGACTGTAAGCAGCCTTCTGCAACGCCTTTTACGATATCCGCGATCTTTTCCGGATAGTTCTTGCCGCAGGCAATATAGTCCAGGAAAAACAGCGGCTCGCCGCCTGCACATGCAATGTCGTTGACACACATCGCAACCGCGTCGATACCGATCGTGTCATGCTTGTCCATGATGATCGCCAGTTTTACCTTGGTACCACAGCCGTCCGTACCAGATAAGAGAACCGGATCTTCCATCTCTTTAATCTTTGCCAGGGAGAATGCACCGGCAAAGCCGCCCAGACCTCCCAGCACTTCCTCACGCATCGTTTTCTTTACATGCTCTTTCATCAGTTCTACCGACTTATAACCAGCCTCAATATCTACTCCGGAATTCTTGTAATCCATGGTTTTCCTCCGTATGTCCTTGTTTATATTTTTAATGTTTATTTCTGTGCCAGATACTCTTTATGTCCCAGTTTCTGTAATTTCTCATCCTTACCGACCACTTCGTTCTTCATCTCCTCAGAGTATGCTTTTAATTTTGCTAAAAGCTCCGGATCGGAAGTTGCCAGAATCTTGGCTGCCAGAATACCCGCATTCTTGCCGCCGTTGATCGCTACCGTCGCAACCGGAATACCGGACGGCATCTGTACGATCGAATACAGAGAATCAACTCCGCCTAAATCCGAGGTTTTCATCGGAATACCGATTACCGGCATCGGAAACAGTGCCGCGCACATACCCGGCAGATGCGCTGCCTTACCAGCACCTGCAATGATAACCTTAAAGCCTTTCTCCTCAGCGGATTTTGCATAGTTAAAAAAGATGTCTGGCTCACGGTGTGCAGAAATGATTGTCATTTCATAATCAATCCCCATCTTGTCCAGAAAATCTGCTGCCTGTGCCATGATCGGCATGTCCGAATCGCTTCCCATTACAATTCCTACTTTTGCCATCGTTCATTCTCCTTTTCTCTGCATTATATTTATTAGTTCTACTTATAAGTAATTTGAATAAAAACAGCTTTACTTATTAGTAATGATACTAGGTTTTTCATGGCAAGTCAATAGGGTTTCGAGAATCCTTCAAAATTTCGTCATACCTTCTCATGTGGCGCTTCCTGTTCCAAAATAGCGTAGCCGTAATCAGGAACAAATTTCACTCTGACATTGCAGCCCATCCTGCTTTTATGTTATCCTTATTGGAATGACAACAAATAACCCATTTTCACCCCAAAGAGGTTCCCTAAATGAAACGGACATTATCATACACCATTACAAATAAAAACAAGGCCGACACCATCGGCGCCTTCCTGCGCGATGCCGGATATTCCCGCCGCATCCTCATCGAGCTCAAACAGAACCCTGAGCAGATCTGCCTGAATGGGACTCCATCCTGGCTGAACACACCGCTTCAGATCGGAGACACCCTGACACTCTTTCTCCCGGACGAACCCGTTTCCTCAGATATTCTTCCGGTCAATCTTCCGATCGATATAGTATATGAAGACGAAGATCTCATAATACTCAACAAAGCCGCCGGAATGCCTGTCCACCCGTCCCAGGGACACCATGAAAATACGCTGGCAAACGCCCTCGCGTACCGGTTTGCCTCGCGCGGCGAACATTTCGTGTTCCGTGCCGTGAACCGCTTAGACCGCGACACCACCGGTCTTCTGCTGATCGCCAAACATAAAATAAGCGGCGCATTTCTCTCCGCCATGACTGCAAAAAAAGAGATACGCCGCGAATATCTCGCGATTGTTGCCGGTAAACCAGAAGAATCCGGCACCATCGATCTGCCGATCACCCGAAAAGATGGTTCCACCATCGAACGCTGCATCGATATGAATCATGGGGAACACGCCGTCACCCATTACCGGTGTCTCGATTACCGGGACGATCTCGGCTGCTCCCTCGTCCGGCTTCGCCTGGAAACGGGGCGCACCCACCAGATCCGGGTCCACATGAAAGCCATCGGGCACCCGCTTTTAGGGGATTTTCTATACAACCCGGATTACCGCTTCATCGAACGGCAGGCGCTTCACTCCTATACGGTGGCATTCCGGCATCCGATCACAGGGGAAGCAATGGAGTTTACGGCTCCGATGCCGGAGGATTTTTCCTTCTTCTATTAATACTGCTTCCGCAGTCCCTTCGGATAATGGTTTTTCAGCGTCCCGCCGCTCTTCTTGCCCCATCCGAGCGAATACCCGTCCACACTCACAAGGCACCAGCCTTTTCCGGCGTCTTCCTCAGAAAGCTGGATCGTCTCGCCGCGCAGGTATGCCGCCGTCTCTGGCGCGTCGGCAGACAGGTTCACGTTCTGTTTTACCTCCGATGGATGCAGGGCAAGTGCCAGCGCGTGGGACGGCTCAAAACGATTTTTCTTAAATTCTCCCATCTGAAGCCCCGGGCGAAGCACCCGCAGCCCCTTAAAATCGACCATCTCCTCCGGCGTCCGGTAAAGCTGATCGCCAAACATCGTCATCGTACTGTCCGCTGTCCATTTCTTCGGCTCAATAAATATCTCTTTGCAGAAATCCTCATAGACTGCCAGAAGCTTCTTGTCCTTCATCGAAGCCGGATATTTACGCTTCACGCTCTCCGGCTCGCCCGTTTTTCGAAGAAGTGCCGCATAATGGCCTTCTCCCTCGGTCCGGTGCGGCCAGATACGGACCGTTTTCTCGATTCCATCCGTCACACCCGCCCCCCAGGCTGGAACGCCGTGCGAAAGTCCCGGATAGTCCGGCGTTTCCTCTAGCGCAAACTCTGGATGTGCCTCTAAGAAACGTCCGATCGCCTGCTCGTCCTCCTCCGGCGCAAAAGTACAGGTGGAGTACACCAGCCGTCCGCCCGGTTTCAGCATCATCGCCGCATTTTCAAGAATCTCCTGCTGCCGCCCAGCACAGCGACGCACATTCTCCGGGCTCCATTCCGTGACCGCCGTCTCATCCTTGCGGAACATTCCCTCGCCGGAACACGGTGCATCCACGATGATCCCATCAAAAAATGCCGGAAAATACTTCGTCAGCCGCCCGGAATCTTCATTTGTCACAACCGCATTCCGGATTCCCATGCGCTCGATATTCTGCGAGAGAATCTTTGCACGCGCCGGATGGATCTCATTGCTCACCAGAAGTCCTTCTCCGCTCAGTCTCGCCGCCGCCTGCGTCGATTTTCCGCCCGGTGCCGCACAGAGATCCAGAATCATTTCCCCCGGCTGCGGGTTTAAAAGCGAAGCCGCAATCATCGCGCTCGGCTCCTGAATATAGTAAACGCCCGCATCGTGGTACGGATGACGCCCCGGACGATCCTCCGCCCCATAAGCGAATCCCTCCGCCGCCCACGCAACCGGATTCAGAGAAAATGGAGCCGTCTTAGCAAATTCCGCCGGATCCGTTTTCAGTCCGTTCACGCGCAGTCCCTGTGAGCGCTCCTTGTCGTAACTGGCGATAAACGCATCGTACTCCCTGCCGAGCATCTGTTTCATTCGTTCAGTAAATGCTGCTGGTAAATTTATCATGGTTTTGTATTATCCTTCTTAATCAAACATATAATTCATCTTTCCTAAATAATAATACTATTACATAAACAGCAATTCCGTCAACTATTTCTGCCTCTTCTTTCCAGTATCTTTTCCGCCCCATTTTCCCACACTATCCTCATGATTCGATGGATATTTACGTTCGTTCTCCTCCCATTTTTTAGTTTCTCACTCACACGCGGATGCAATCTGTTTTCTTCCAATTTTTCCAGTATCAGCATCGCACTGCACCGACGCGGGGAATTTTTTCTCTGGTGCCTGCTCTGCGGCGGCTTTTTCTACTCCCAACTCTCCCTGTACCGCCCCCGCCAGGCAAAATACTGCCTGCTTCTCCTCACTGCCGCTGCCCTGCTGCCCTATACCCCGGAGCACCTCCCAGTCTGTGCTATCCTTCACACGCTTCTGGCACTGGCGGCTGCACTGTTATTTCTTTATAATCTGTTTTATTTAAGCTTGCAGCTCTATCTTTCGTCCCCAGCTCCTGCCCGTTATTCCCAAACAAACTCCCATACTGCCTTTTTCAGCAAATTGACTCACTCTTTGGATTCTCCTGCTGCCCGTGGGCGCCTCTGCCTCCTGCTTCTCTGGACTTCTTGTGTTTTCTGTCTGGACAGCTGGATTTTATCGGGAATCATCAACAGTGCCATGGAAATTTGCCTGACCTTAACCGCTGGCGTACTGTTCTGGCTGTTTTTTCCTTCACTACGCCTGGCATCGAATCATCCGCATTCCCTGTTGTAATTCTTGCAAAGCGTTTTTTAAACATCTCCCTATCAACAAAAAAAGCCAGTTCTATATCTCTCTTAATACACCAAAGATATAAAAACTGGCTTTTTACCATTCTTAGATTTTTATACCTGCTCCCTCATTTTAAGCAGATATGGTATGTAAACTTCCCGTCATACAGAGCCGGAAACTTCACCGAACGCCCACCTTAGTACACAATCTTGTACTCGCTGGAACCTTCTCCATTTACCACATAGTAAACGGCACGCTCTTCCGGTTTAACATACAGGGTCAGAGTCTCAATCTCGTCCTCTTTATGTCCCAGAGCTGCATATGCTTTCTTTGCTTCTGCCTCCAGCTTCTCGATAGAAATCTCAGCACCTGCGTACTGTACGTATGCAACTGTCTTTACTTCCTTTTTCTCAGCTGTCTTCTTTGCTGCAGTGGTTGTCTTTGTGGTTGTCTTTGTGGTTCTCTTTGCAGTTGTTTTCTTTACGGTCACGTCTGTCTCCTTTTTCTCTGCGGCTGCTGCCATCTCTTTCTTCTCTGCGAGGGCGGTCTCCTTCTTCTGTACCGGCGCTACGGCTGTCTCTTTCTTCTCTACGTGTGCCAGTGCAGTTTCCTTTTTCGGAACGGATGCTACTGCCGTCTCTTTTTTCTCCACCGCTGCAACAGCTGTTTCCTTCTTTGCCACTTCCGCTACCGCTGTCTCTTTCTTTGCGACTGCTGCCACTGCCGTTTCTTTCTTCGCCACTTCAGCTACGGCTGTCTCTTTTTTCTCCACAACAGACGGAACCTTTTTCTCTTCCGTTGAAACAGATTTCTTTGCCGCTGGCTTGGCTAATGTTTTCTTTCTCTGAACCATATATCTCATCCTCCTTCTCTGCTTTCTCCGCAACGTCTTCCGGCTTGTGATTCTGTGCTCACTCACACGGCGCAGCTTTTCCGCCTGCGGCAATGCCTCATATCCGATTCATTCCCGACAGTCGAAGTAGGGACACCGCCTAATCACATCCTTGTCATTCTGCGGTATCCCCATAATTTAATTGTCTTATATTCAAGTTTCCCCAAGTTGTCTGTCCATTCAGATTATCACACAAATGGTCTTTTTCCGCCCTTGATCCACCGTCAAGCACATCCTATCCCTATTTCCATGACCTTGTCTGAACTTTAACAAATTATACGGCAATTTCCTGTTTTTGTCAACAAAACCGCTCTTCCTACCGAATCGCCAAGTACAAATTATAAAATCCAGTTACACTGACGATTCCCACCATAATCGGCGTCAGGAATCGGATGCAGAACACCCAGAGTTTTCCCAGACGGAACTTCGTACCGTCCGCCTCGATCTCCGCAAGCAGATACTCCGGTTTCCATTTCCAGCCTACATAGTAGCACATCGTGAGTCCACCGAGCGGCATCAGAATATTATCCGTTACCAGTCCGGCGAAATCAAAGACCGACTGATTCAGGATTGTGACATCACTCAGAACGCCGAAGGACAGCGCACTCGGAATGCCAAGCAGCGTGATCGCCGTACCAATCACAAGCGCCGCATGCTTGCGTTCCCAGCCCAGCGAATCAATCGCAAAAGAGGCACAGACTTCCAGAAGTGCGATCGCACTCGTAACGGCTGCGAAAAAAACCAGCGCAAAAAACAGGATTGCAAAGAAAGTTCCCCCCGCAATATTCGCAAATACCATCGGCAGTGTGCCGAAAATCAGTCCCGGTCCCTGTCCCGGCTCCAGACCGAAGGCAAATACTGCCGGAAAGATCGCGATACCCGCGAGAACCGCAATCACGGTGTCCAGACCACCGACGATCATACAGCTTTTTGGAATATTTTCCTTTCCACTCAGATAGCTTCCGTAGGTGATCGTGATACCCATACAGAGACTCAGGGAATAAAACACCTGTCCCAGTGCCGCGCTGACAGAAGAAAGCGTGAACGCCGAAAAATCCGGCTGGAAGATAAATAACAGTCCTTTCGAAGCTCCCGGAAGCGTCACGCTTCTGAAAATGATGACAAATAACAGAACCAGAAGCATCGGCATCATCAATTTGCTCGCTTTCTCAATGCCATTGATGCCAAAATAGCAGACAGCTATAGTCGCTGCCATAAATACAATATGCCAGATCACCGGCTCGCTGCTGCCGATAAAGGCGTTAAAATCCGGCGCTGCCGCCGTCGTCACATAGCTGGCAATATACTTTAAAATCCAGCCGCCGATGACGCTGTAATAACTCAAAATAATAAACGCCGCCAGTACGCCGAATATACCGACAATCCGTGCGTGCGGATGAATGTCCGCATACGCCTGCACCGGATCATGCCGCGTCTTCCGTCCCAGGGACATTTCCGTGATCATAACCGGAAGTCCGAGAACGACGATAAAAAACAGATACGCAACCAGAAATGGAAATCCACCGTTCTTTCCCATCAGATATGGAAATTTCCACAGATTTCCCAATCCAATCGCCGCCCCAGCCGTCGCCATAATAAAGCCCAGCTTACTCGCCCATTGTTTGTTTTTACTCATGTGTAGCCCTCTTAGTATTCTTTCATTTCATATTTGATATAGCCTTGCGTTATAACGCAATACAGATTATTATATCGAATTTTAGGGACTATGTAAACCGTTTTTAACTGGGAATCACGCAAAAAAGTCTGTCCCCCGACACCTTTCCCATGCCAAAAGACAGACTTTTCTCTATTTCTTAATTCAATTCATTTCCGGCAGCACACTCCCGGCATTTCAGAAAGCCGCGCTGAATTTCCACTTTTTCTCTTAGTCCTCGATCGTATCGATCAGACTGTCATCATCAAAGTAATTGATCCGCATTGAAGCCTTCACATCGCGAAGCGTCTCAGCAGCCTTCGCCTCTGCTACCTTGCTTCCCTCTTTCAGGATGTCAAATACATCCGGGATTCTCTTCTCCCATTCCTGGCGTCTCGCACGGATCGGAGACAATTCAGCCTGCATAACGTTATTTAAGAATTTCTTCACCTTCACATCGCCCAGACCGCCTCTCTGGTAATGTGCTTTCAGCTCGTCCAGGTTCTGGTAATCCGGCAGGAACTCTGCAAAATACTCCGGACGGCAGAATGCATCCAGATAGATGAAGACCGGATTGCCCTCGACTTTACCCGGATCCTCGACACGCAGGTGATTTGGATCTGTAAACATGGACATGATCTTCTTCTTCACATCTGCTTCCGAATCAGAAAGGTAGATGCAGTTTCCAAGCGATTTGCTCATCTTTGCCTTTCCATCGATACCCGGCAGACGCAAACATGCCTTGTTGGACGGAAGCAGGATCTCCGGTTCCGTCAGAGTCTCGCCGTACACGCTGTTGAATTTGTGAACGATCTCCTTGCACTGCTCTAACATCGGCATCTGATCCTCTCCAACCGGAACGGTCGTCGCGCGGAATGCAGTGATATCCGCCGCCTGGCTAATCGGATAAGTAAAGAATCCAACCGGGATGCTTGCCTCAAAATTACGCATCTGAATCTCTGCTTTTACGGTAGGATTTCGCTGTACACGGGATACCGTAACCAAGTTCATATAGTAAAAAGTAAGCTCTGTCAGCTCCGGCACCATCGACTGGATAAAGATGGTGGATTTCTCCGGGTCAATTCCACAAGCCAGATAGTCCAGGGCAACCTGCAGAATATTTTTACGCACCTTTTCCGGATGATCTGCGTTATCTGTCAGCGCCTGTGCATCGGCAATCATAATATAGATCTCGTCGAATTTGCCGGAATTCTGAAGTCTCACTCTCTCGCTCAGAGAGCCAACATAATGTCCGACATGTAAGCGCCCGGTAGGACGATCGCCGGTTAAAATAATTTTCTTCATCTATTTGTTTCCCCTTCCATTCTGGTGTTTTTTCTTTAATGGATTTTTGCGCGTGACTGTGAAGATACTGAACAGTTACGAAAATATTATATATCCTGGCTGGCAGACTGTCAACATTCTGAGACTCCATCTTCCCCAGTAACGCCCTGTTGTTTACTGTACACGCATACGTGCCCAGTAACGGAATTTGCCGTGGCTTCGCATTTAAATATGGCAAATTCCTGCTGCCACCACGTTTTCTCACGGCACTTTCGGTTCCAAAAGTGCCTACCCGTGAACAATAACTCTGTTACCATTCTTGTCTTGCATATATATATTAAACACCAGAATTTCCAGTTCCAGAAATTTACTTGCTCTGCACAAACAGCCAGTCTCTGACTGCTTCTGGCTCTTACTCCTGCAGGTTTACCATCACATCCGAAACATCCACTTTCTTATCGATCAGCCCGCTCTCGCTCATCCAATCGATGTTTTCCTGCCAGCACTCTTCGGTCTGGGTCAAAAACGGAACCTCATCGCTCTCCATGAGCGGCAGAAGTGTCTCACAGGACTTTTCCTCCACGCTCTGGGTCAGAGGGAAGTTTTCCTCATTCTGATTATTCATCAGGATTGCCAGGCAGCCATTCGGATCGTTCTTAAAGTCTTCAAAGCCCTTCTTCGATGCGCGTAAGAATCCTTCCAGAACTTCCGGCTCCTGCTGGATCATTTCGTTGTTGGCAAGGAATACTTCCTCATAATAATTCGGGATTCCATATCCATCTGCCATGAAGTAGTTGACATCAAAGCCCTCTTCCTCCATCTGCGGAACCTCATGGTTGACAAGGCATCCGATCGTCGCATCCACATTGCCGGTCGTCATAGAACTCATCAGTTCAAATCCGACATCAATCAGGTTTACATCCGATGCATCCGCTCCCACATATTCCATCATGCTCTTGACAACCGCCTCGCTGAGTGCTGTTCCGCCGTAACCAACGGTCTTTCCAACCAGATTTTCCGGTCCTGTGATATTCTTATCCTTTAAAGAAAGAACGACACTTAACGGGGACTGCACGATCGCACCGATGGATTTGATCTTCGTTCCCTGATTGGCAACCGCCTGGATCACATCCTGCTGATAGTACATGCCGATCTCCGCCTTTCCAGCCGCTACCAGTGATAACGCATCGTTCGCATTGGCCGGAAAACGCACTTTCACATCCAGTCCTTCTTCCGCATAATAGCCGCGCTCGATCGCCGTATAAATAAAGGTATGGATCGCATTCGGATACCAGTCAAGAACCACATTGATCTCCTTAAGATCCTGACTTTTTCCATCTTCCGAGGTCTGTTTCGCATCCGTGCCCTCTGCCTGAGCAGCTGTCTCACTCTTTTCGCTGGCCGTTCCACATCCGCCAAGTGTCATCATTCCCATCATTGCTGCCATCACTGCGGCAGCCATTCTCATTCGTTTTTTCATCTCATATCCTTTCAGTTTTACAAATTTCCGTCTATATTTCCCTATCACTTATCTGTTTTCCAGTTCTTTTTTGCATATGACTTGCTGGATTCACATACCAATCTCAACGATCTGGACTTCTTCACGAGTAGCTCTTTTTGTGAATACACTTTTTTCGGTCTGCAGCACACATTTCAAAAATACAGACTTTTCAATATCCGCACACATACTTCAAAATTTCATCCTATACCACAATTCCCTACTCATTCCTCCAGAAAATCATCCGCTTTTCAAGCAGCGAGACAACCCACGTTGCCGCCATCGCCACTACCGATAAGAGCAGAATCGGTGCAAATACACCGGCTCCATCTAACTGGGTCATCATTCTCCGGCTGAAATATCCGAGTCCGCTCTGGGCGCCCAGCCATTCTCCAATCGCCGCTCCGATGATCGACAGCGGTACCGCCATCTTGATCGCTGAAAAAAAGTACGGAAGCGTCGCCGGAATCTTTAATTTCAAAAAGATCTGACGTTTATCCGCTCCAAATGTAAACAAAAGTTCTTCCATTTCCGTCTTCACCGACCGGAACCCGTCAAATACCGTGATCGTGATCGGGAAAAACGTAATTAGTACCGTTACCAGCACCTTGCTCCAGATCGTGTAGCCAAACCAGAGGACAAACAGCGGTGCCAGCGCCGTCGTCGGGATTGTCTGCGAGGCGATGATCAGCGGATACAGCGCCTTCCTTGCCGTCTCACTGGCATCCATCAGCACAGCCAGTCCCACGCCCAGCACGATCGAGATCAAAAGTCCAATCACGACTACCGACATCGTCGCCGGCAGATGTGCCGTAAATAATGGACCCCGAAGTTCCCACAGCCGTACAACCACCTGAACCGGGGACGGGAGAATATAGGACGCATCAATCCCCATAGCCGCTGCCTGCCATGTAAACAGAAGCACCGCCACCAAAATCAGGGCTGGAAGATTCGCATTCATCCGGCTTCCCATTTTATTTGTTTTTTTCTGTTCCATCACGACTTCTCCTTCTTAAGCATTCCGATCAGTTCTTCCTTTAAGGACAGAATCTCCGGTCTGCGAAGCTCTTCCCGGGATCGCGGATATCCCGCCGGGACCTCGATGGAGCGCAGATGTGTGATCGGTGACTGTTCCACCACGAGAATCCGGCTGGACAGAAACACCGCTTCTTCCACATCATGCGTGATGAAAAGAACCGTCTTTTTCTCCTTCTCCCACTGTTCCAGAAGCCACTCCCGCATAGACAGTCTTGTCAGATAATCCAGGGCTGAAAACGGCTCATCCAAAAGCAGAAGGTCTGAACCCGTCAGAACCGTTCTCGCAAAGGCGGCTCTCTGGCGCATACCGCCGGAAAGCTCTTTCGGCGTCTTATCTCCCCAGTCTGCAAGTCCAACCGATTGAAGCGCATCATCCGCTTTTTTCTGCATCTGTTCCTTCGAATATCCGCCCTGAATCTCCATCGGAAGCATCAGATTCTCCCGCACGGTGCGCCATGGAAACAGCAGATCCTGCTGCGGCATATATCCGCAGTAATTTTTCTTCGTTTCGATCGATTCCCCATCCACCCGGATCACACCGGAAGCCGGGGTAAGAAGCTTATTTACCAGCCGGAAGATCGTACTTTTTCCACAGCCGGAAGCGCCGATGATGGACACAAACTCCCCATTCTGGACTTCAAACGACAGATGGTCAATGATCGAAAAATCCTCTACCGCATATTGGAAACGCACGTTGTCAAATGTAAGCATATTTACCGCCTCATTTCCCACGCCATATCCCAGAATGCCGCTTCATAGCGGGAGCAGGCCACAAAAATATCCACCAGATGTTTCTTTTGTTTCTCAGACAGATCCTCTGCCAGACGGTTCATCCACTCTACAAGGACTTCATTTTCCTTGTGGTAAGACTCGGAAGCGTATCCCCGGATCCACTCTCCATAAAATGGATGTTTGTCGGCATCCGGTCTGTCTGCTGCGATTTTCTTCGCAATCCATTCATAGCTGAGGGCGCAGGACAATATCGCTGCTGCCGCCTCCGGCGTGCCCCCCTCATAAGCGATGCGAAGCATATAAGAAGTATAAGAAAGGTTATCCAGAGCGACCGGCGTCTGTTCCGCCTCTTCTCTGGTTATCCCCAAACGTTCCATGTAAGCACGGTGAATATCCATCTCCCCATCCAGAATCGAGTGGGTATATCCGGCAAACAGGCGCATAAATGCGAGATCCGTTGATTTTGCCGCCCCGATGGAAAACACCTTTGTGTAATCAATCAGATACAGATAATCCTGTATCATATAATATTTGAATTTATCATGATCCAGACTGCCGTCCGCAATGCCTTTTACGAACGGTTTTTCATTGTAACCAGCCCAGATCTCCTTTGTGGCTTCCAAAAGCCTCTCTGTCATTGTCATACGCGTTCCTCCGCAAATCCTTTTCCCCGGAAATCAAATCCATGATCCATCGGACCGGATCCTTTGCCGAGATCCAGCATCGCTCCCAGTGCGCCGGAAATATATGCTTTGGCACGTTCCACCGCGGTGTCGAGATCATAGCCCTTCGCCAGATTGGATGCAATCGCGCTGGACAGGGTACAGCCCGTCCCATGGGTGTTGGAATTGTGGATGCGTTTTCCGTTAAACCAACGGTATCCGCCGTCCCGGTATAAAAGATCGTTGGCATCATTTAACTGATGTCCGCCCTTGCAGAGAACCTCACAATGGTACGTTTCACTGATCCATTTTGCTGCCGTAATCATATCGTCGGCAGACTTAATTTTCATTCCCGATAAGACCTCCGCCTCCGGAATGTTCGGTGTCAGAACCGCCGCTAATGGAAAAAGCGATTCTTTCAAGGTGTCGATGGCATTGTCGCTGATTAACTTTGCTCCGCTCGTCGCCACCATAACCGGGTCCACAACAATGTTTTCTGCCTGGTACTCACAAAGCTTCTTCGCAATCGACTTGATCAGTCCGGTTGAAGAAACCATGCCGATCTTTACCGCATCCGGACGGATATCCGTAAATACGCTGTCAATCTGCTGTTCCAGAAATTCCGGGGTTACCTCAAAAATCCCCTGGACGCCGGTTGTGTTCTGGGCCGTCAGCGCCGTGATCGCACTCATTCCATATACTCCATTGGCGATCATCGTCTTTAAATCGGCCTGGATACCGGCGCCTCCGCTGGAATCACTTCCAGCGATTGTTAATGCTGTCTTCATAATTAACTCCTTTCAGGCATCAATAACTTTTATAAGGCGACACAAGGTGGTGCCCCCAATGTGCCGCCATAAAAAACTTTTTGCAAAGTTTCTTACCATTTTTTTATGAAGCTTTTTTCACAAGTTTTTTCTTATAAACTTTTTCATGCCATTTTTTGACAAAATGACAACGTTTTCATCTTTACAGGACCTTTTTTACAGCTTCCTTCAGTTCCTCTGCTGCCTTTTCAATATCATCGGCCGCAAACAAGGCGCTGACCACTGCAATGCCGTCCACACCTGTTCCTTTTAACAGCTCCAGATGTTCTTTATTCAGTCCGCCGATCGCAACAACCGGAATATCGACTGCCTGACAGATCTTGGCAAGCATCCCCGGCGTCACGGCATCGGCGTCCTTTTTGGTTCCCGTCGGATAGATGGCTCCGACTCCCAGATAATCCGCCCCATGCTTTTTCGCAAGAAGCGCCTGTTCTACATTTTTGCAGGAAACGCCGATGATCTTATCTGGTCCCAGCTTTTCCCGGACCTTTCCCGCTTCCATATCGCTCTGTCCCACATGGACGCCGTCCGCATCCACCGCCAGGGCAATCTCCACGTTGTCATTGATCACAAACGGAACCTGATACTTTCTGCAAAGCATTTTAAGCTTCTTTGCCTCCTCCAGAAACTCCGCCTCGTCAAGCTCCTTTTCTCTCAGCTGGACAAACGTCGCCCCGCCCTTCAAAGCTTTCTCAACCTGACTCTCCAGAGTTTCCCCCTTCAGCCATGCGCGATCTGTCACCGCGTAAAGCAGCATATCTTCCGGTCTGCAGTTCATCTGCGTTTCCTCCTTCTCTCGGCTGTTCTTATAAAAACAGACACTAAAGTTCTATTATCTTACTTCAAATTTTGCTCCGGCCTCCAGCGCTTCTCCGTTCATGCGATAAATAGCATCAATGATATAATTCCGGTAGGTCGCATTGCCGTCCAGTTCACCTAAGCGGGCGTATGCCGTCTCCCCGGCCAGTCCCATCGCGCAGACTACCGCAGCAGCTGCCTCAAGCGGCTGTTCCTGGTTGGCTGTCACAAAGGCCGCCGTCAGAGCCGAGAGCTGACAGCCGGTTCCCGTGATGGAAGACATCTCTGGACGACCGTTGTAAATGCAGTATGCCTTCTCCGCATCCGCCACAATGTCGATCGCACCGGTGATCGCAACGACCGCGTTCATCTTTCCAGCAAATGCCTTCGCAAAAGCTGCCGCCTCGTCCAGGTTTTCCTTCGTCACCCGGTCTGCCAGATCGGCATCCACGCCCTTCGTCGTTCCATTTCCAAGTGCCAGTGTCTTGATCTCCGAAATGTTCCCACGGATCACGGTAAACCTGACTTCCTTTAAAAGCTGATTGGCGGTCTCTGTTCTGAGTTTCGACGCACCGGCGCCTACCGGGTCTAAAACTACCGGATGACCCAGCTCATTTGCCCGCTTTCCGGCAAGCAGCATGGATTCGATGGTCCGGCTGTTTAATGTGCCGATATTGATATTCAGTCCGCCGCAGATGGTCTGGATATCCGAAACTTCGTCCTTATCATCCGCCATGATCGGGGACGCGCCGCATGCGAGTACCACGTTGGCACAGTCATTGACAGTCACGTAGTTCGTAATGTTGTGGATTAACGGACATTTTTCTCTTACATTATCAAATATTTCTTTAAACATGTGCTGGCTTCTCCTCTCTCAGTGCTTCCTGCATTCCTGCTAAAATATTGGCTTTCTTTAAACTTAAAATCAGAACCGCGCTTATGATCGCGCCTCCCGCGGTCGAGATCAAAAACGGAACCACATAGGCATAGACAGCCAGTCCCGCCGCGCTCTTTCCCATCAGGAAAACTGCCACCGGATATGCTGCAAATCCGCCCAGAATGGACGTTCCAAGCACCTCACCGATCAAAGTTGCGAACACACTCTGCGTTTTCTTGTAAACCAGTCCGCAGATCAGGGCGCCAAACATACTGCCCGGAAATGCCATCAGGCTTCCAAGTCCTAACAGATTTCGGATCAGCGCCGCTGCAAAGGCCGCTCCCAGTCCATAGCCCGGTCCCAGAAGAACGGCACACAGGATATTTACCATATGCTGTACCGGGGAACACTTGCTTCCGAACACCGGAACGGAAAATAAACTTCCTACGACGGCAACGGCACAGAATACAGCCGCAATCGCCAGTTTTTTCGTGTTTGTCTTATTCATTTTTCTTCTCCTTCTTTGAAAATTTGCAACTGTTCTGTTTCTTTGATATTCTTGAACAGTTACGAACAATTTACGTTTTCTGCATGAAATTCGGTCGATACTCTCTGGTATCCTCTCACGCCGGAACACGGCTTCCCATCGCTGCCTACAAAGCTCAGGGCGCTCCCCCTCAGCTCGCCGCACACATGCGGAATACGTTCCCCCTTTCAAAGAATTTAATTTTAAAAGAATGTGCCCTGGCACATTCCCGCGCCGAGCGCGGTCGCTTGCGACATGATTCCCTTCCGCCGCAGTGCGATCCCGCCCGGTAGGACTTTTTATATAACAGGAAATTTCAACGGATTTTCCTGTTATATGAAAAAACAGGAGATACCCCTGCGGATATCTCCTGTAAAAATTCATCTCATGACTTCCTACGACGGCATTATCCGCATCAGGTTAAAGGGTCGAAGTTCGATTACTTCCTCTCAGCCCGCTAACGAGCTCCCCTGTTTTTATCAAATTTGCAATGTTTCCATGCTGAACCATCGCCAGACTTATTATAGCGCATCTGGCGAAATTTTCAAGTGCGACTTTCTGGTGCACTTTTATCCCCTATCCTTTCACGATCAAGGTCAGCGTAAGCGCCCGCCAGATTCCGGTGAGTCCCATAATGCCACCCAAAAGAATCGCTAATGGGATCCTGAGACCGGTAAATGTAATGCTGAGCAGACTGCAAAGGTGCGTCTGCAATCAGCTGAGGCGTTCCATTCGTGTTATTACACAAATCCCCCAAAACCTCTACACAACTCACTACACACTTTTTTACACAATTCGCATAAGAAGATAGAATAAATTGCAACAAGTTATATAAAAAAGTATCAAAAAACAGTACACAAAAAAAGTGCTGAAACCCAGCATAAATACTAGGGTTCAGCACTTTTTAACAAGTTATATGAAGTTATAACAAGTACTTTGCTTACTGTGCCATCTGCTTTGCAACTTCCTCTGCAAAGTTCTCTTCCTTCTTTTCGATACCTTCGCCAGTCTCGAAACGAACAAACTTCTTAACAGTGATCTTCGCGCCATTCTCTTTAGCAACCTGAGCTACATACTGAGCTACGCTCTGCTTGCCATCCTCAGCCTTAACATATACCTGATCCAGAAGACAGATCTCTTTGAGCTCTTTCTTAATACGACCCATAACCATACCGTTGATGATCTTGTCGTTTGCATCCGGCTTCTCGTTCTTAGCTGCTACAGTCAGGATCTCTTTCTCTTTTGCGATGTAATCTGCATCTACTTCGCTGTCGTTGGTGTACAGCGGTTTCAGAGCTGCAGCCTGCATAGCTACGTTCTTAGCCATCTCTTTGATTGCATCGTTTACAACGTCAGTCTCAACGTCTACCAGAACGCCGATCTTGCCGCCTGCATGGATGTAGGAAGCAACGAAACCATTCTCCTCAGCTAACTGAGCAAAACGACGGATCTTCATGTTCTCGCCGATGATGGAGATCTGGGAAGACAGAGCCTCTGCAACTGTCAGGGACGGATCCTTTGCCCATTTTTCAGCCAGGAATGCGTCAATATCTGCTGCGCTTGTGTTCAGCGCCTGCTCAGCAACATCAGATACATAGTTCTGGAACTTCTCGTTCTTAGCTACGAAGTCTGTCTCTGCGTTTACTTCTACTACAACTGCCTTCTTTTCATCAGCGGTAACCTTAGTCATAACGATACCCTCTGCTGCAATACGGCCAGCTTTCTTAGTAGCGCCTGCAAGTCCTTTTTCTCTCAGGAACTCAACAGCTTTGTCCATGTCGCCATCTGTAGCTGCAAGAGCTTTCTTACAGTCCATCATACCAGCGCCTGTCATTTCACGTAACTCTTTTACCATTGCGGCTGTAACTGCCATCTTAAATCCCTCCGTGTATATAAATTCAGGTACACGTTCGTATACCCGCGCGGAGCACGCTTTTATGCGGAAAACCGCGGCGTGCTCCTGGTCTTTTGGTTTCAGTTTTTAATTTTGGGGTTAATTAAGCCTCTGTAGCCTCTGCTTCGCCCTCTGCTGCAGCTGCCTCAGCCTCGCCCTGCTTTGCTTCGATAACAGCGTCTGCCATTTTGGAAACGATCAGTTTTACGGCACGGATAGCATCATCGTTACCCGGGATTACATAATCCAGCTCTTCCGGATCACAGTTGGTATCGATGATACCGATCAGCGGAATACCCAGAGTATGAGCCTCCTGTACGCAGATTCTTTCCTTCTTCGGATCTACTACGAAGATAGCATCCGGGATCTTCTTCATATCTTTGATACCGCCCAGGTTCTTCTCCAGCTTCTCCCACTCTTTTTTCAGCTCGATAACTTCTTTCTTCGGCAGAACGTCGAAAGTTCCGTCCTCAGACATAGCCTCGATCTGTTTTAATCTAGCGATACGGCTCTGGATGGTCTTGAAGTTTGTCAGCATACCGCCTAACCATCTCTCGTTTACATAGAACATACCGCATCTCTCAGCCTCGGTCTTGATAGCGTCCTGAGCCTGTTTCTTTGTACCAACGAACAGGATTGTGCCGCCGTCTGCTGCGATATCAGATACTGCCTTGTAAGCCTCATCTACTTTACCTACAGATTTCTGAAGGTCGATGATGTGGATACCATTTCTCTCGGTGTAGATGTACGGAGCCATTTTCGGGTTCCATCTTCTGGTCTGGTGTCCAAAATGTACACCTGCTTCGAGTAACTGCTTCATTGAAATAACGCTCATGTTTCTTTCCTCCAATTTTGGTTTTTCTTCCGCCGTCTTCTCATGCTTTCCGCGGGGACTCATAATGAGCACCGTCCTGCGTAAATCCGACCGGCGTGAATTTTCAGCCTTTATACTATATCACAGGCACGGTATACATGCAAGTGGAAATTAAAAAAATCACGCATTTTCCTTCATTTTTCTTCGTTTCTTGAATTTCTTCCAGCAAGCATATACGGAATGATGTAAACGCTCCATACCAAGTACCCTATAAGCTAAAAGCCGCTTCCGCGGCTCTACTTCATTGCTTTTTCGGTTTTCTGACAACGTCCGGCAACTTTTTCGACCATGGAAGCAGGTCATCTAAGAATGACCGGTCGCTGTCATCCATGCGCTTAGGGATCTCTGTCAGAAGGTGTTCAAAGTATTCGTATGGTTTTAGGTTATTCGCTTTTGCCGTCTCTGCGATGCTGTAAATAATCGCGGATGCTTTCGCACCATTGATCGTATCGATCATCTGCCAGTTCTTCTTTCCAACACAGAATCCGCGGATCGCGCGCTCAGAGGCGTTATTATCCATAGGGACATCCCCATCTGTCAGGAAAATCCGGAGATATTTTTCCTGATTCAGAGCGTAACTGAAAGCATCCTTCAGCTTTTCTGTTCCGACCTCGCTTTCATGCTGCTTTAGGTACGCAAACAAAGCGTCTACCAGTGGCTTTATAGCCACCTGACGCTGGGAAAGCCGTTCTTCCGATGAGAGATCCTTTAGCTTTCCTTCTTTTCTGTAGATCGTCTGGATCTGCTTTAAGATCAGATAGGATGCGGATTCTTTTTGGCGTTCTTTCGGTACTACTGCAAGCGCTTCATCAAAGCGCCTGCGGGCATGGACCCAGCACCCGGCTATCGTCAGGTCTTCACGCTCTTTTTCCAGTGTATGGTAGACCTGATAGCCATCCGTCACGCAAATGCCGGAATAATTCTTTAGGAATTCCCGGGGATGAGAGGCATTTCTTGTCCGCTGATACTCATAAAGGATGATCTGTTTTTCCGGATACATGTGGCCAGAACGGTACACCCACATATAACTCTTGGAACCGGCACTGCGGCCATCCCGTTTTACCAATACCGGTGTCTCATCAGCCTGGATGACATGATATCTGTAAAGTAGCGAATGAAGGTGATCATACAAAACGGCGAGATATTCTTCTCCCAGCCGGATCATCCAGTTCGCCATGTTCTGCCTGGTTATGGCAAGGCCATATCGAAGGAATTCCTGTTCAAGGCGATAAAGAGGGACCGCGTTTACGTATTTTCCATTCATGACCGCAGCAGCGAGCGAAGCGGATACGGGGCTTCCATGAAGCAGGCTTTTGGGATGCTTTGCTTTTATCATGTGCCCGTCTGTTTTGCTGGCATATACACCAACATGGTGCTCATCCACCTCGACTTTTGCCGGAATGAAACGATATCTGCGTGTAATAGCATCTGGAAGCTGTTTCCAGCCGTTTTCACCGAATTCTACTGTTAATTCTTCTTCGGTCATGTAGTGGTCGATCCGATTTGTAGGAAGCCCGGACATATCCTGTGCTTTCTTACCGGTTGCTTTTTTTATGCGTTCCGGTGCCGGCTCCAGAGTCTCTGGTTCCGGTGCCTCCAGATCACAGACAGCTTCGGCTTCATTAAAAAACACAATGGTTCCATCCACTTCAGCAAAACGGAGCTGCTGGGCATCCTCCATTTTTTCAGAGGAACGTCCAAACCGGTTCTTATTAGCCAGGATCAGCTGTTCCATCATTGCCTGCATCTTCGTATCCAGGGAATGCAGGTCGGCACTGACCTTTCCTAACTGTTCCTGTTGATTCAAAAATAACTGGATCAGCATAGATTTATCAAAGCTGTTTAACTGTTCTTCTGTGAACTTCATCGTCATGGCAGGAACTCCTTTTCTCAATGAGTCCATTGTACCAGATCTGTACGTTTTCTGCCACTTGGAGCCTGTTTTCCTTTCGGCATAATGACGGTGGATAACAGTACAGAGCACCTGGGATAGCTTTTCAGGATTCCAGATGTTCTGTACTGCTATCCACAGATTCAGAACGATTTTTCTGCCCGAAACCGTGTGGTTTGATTCCTGCGGACTGAATTCTGTGGATAAGCTTTATGAAACGGAAGAGATTCTCTTTTCTTCTGTGAAATATGGAAATTTTTTCTCCATAATGCACAAATGTTACATCAATCTTTTAGGCGGATCATTTGGCCTGATCGGATGTTTGGGGAGAATTTCAAGCCCTTGCATCAGCATCGTATACTGTTCCGGGGATATTTCCAACGCCTCTTCTACGGAACGTGGCCAGTTGAAGGCACCGTTGCTCAGTCTCTTGTAAAGAAGTAGGAACCCATCCCCTTCCCATAAGAGTCCCTTGATCCGGTCCGTCTTCTTCCCGCAGAAAAGAAAGAGCGTATTTTTATCATACGGATCGAGCTGAAACCGGAACCGGATGATCGTTGCGAGACCATCCATTCCTCTCCGCAGATCGGTATAACCAGCTGCAAGATAGATCTTTTTCAGACCTGTGGCGTCATTCAGCATTAGACAGAACCTCCAGGATACACTGAAGCATATCTTTAGAGACAGGATTATAAATTTCAAGTGCCAATCCTCTGGAATTTCGCAAAATAGCTGTCGGTTTTAAGCTGCTGTCTTCCTGGGGCAGAGCTTTCTCTGTCGGCTGAGGAAGTTCCACAAACGCCGGTTCTGGATTGTAGACCTCCAAACATGCTTTGCGGACTCTTTTCAGACGATAATAATAATTCGCTTTTGTGATGCCATGCTCACTGCACCAGGTTTCTACTTTCATATCTGCAGGGCGGTTTTTACAATCCTGGATCTGTGCCGCCCATTGCTGCAACCGAACCTGTTCAGCAACCAAACTTGTTTGACTGCTCATAGCTAGACCTCCATAGGCGGTCAAAAAAGTTGAGTACTTAACTTTTTTGACTCTGTATAGTGTGAGACTATTATGGCAGAAAAAGGAGTGGAGGAACAGGTACTTGCTATGGAGCGTTTACACTTGAAGAGGCAGTTAATACGCTATGTCGAATACATAAAGACTTAGGGCAGTTTACTATAGAACTTAAGGATGTAAAAGGTGCAGGATTGGAACGTGCAGCGAAATATCTAAAAGATGTGGTCGGTATAAGCGGATTCAAAGCTGATCAGAGTTGGGAGTATATTACTACGATTCGTGATTGCCGAAATATGGTTGTGCATAATGGTGGACGAATTAAAGATGATCTCAAGCCGAAATGCGATAAATTTAATATTGGATATAGAGAAGAAGACTCTCAGTTATACATTGAATATGCTGATGTGATGAAATTCTATGAAGCAATATTAGATTTTATGGATCGTGCTTTTAGACTTGAGCCAAGTACTTCTACACAACCGTAAATAGACGTTTATGGGAGGAGTACTGTGGGAGAAAATGAACTTTACAAGATTGCATTTCATTTTCGAGAAGCAATTGTAGCAGTGAAAACAAACGGAGAATTTGATTTCCGAGATCGGATGCATAGATTTCCAGGTGGTTGTTGCGATGACACATGTGATTTGCTTGGCTTTTATTTGTGGGAAAAATACAGGATTCACACAAGTCAAAGAAATGGATACTATGAAACTGAAATGACCAGTCATGCATGGCTTATTACCGATGATCGAATTATTATTGATATCACGGGGGATCAGTTCTATGGAACATGGAAATCGGTTTATGTTGGACAGGAAGTTGGAAATTATAAAAAACTGAGTAGAATTATTACACAAGATAATTTCGATATTCGAAAGCAGTCGCGGTTGTGGGATGATTATAATATTATTTGAAATATCTGAAAAAAGTTTGAACACATTGCCCTCAACCCAACAATCTACAACACTTAAATAACTATAAAAGGAAAGAGGTTATCACGATGCCCAGAACGAAAGGCAGCAAAAACCGTCCCAAAACCAATATCACCAAAGACTACGCATCCCAGATTGCGCAGAAGCAGGAGACTATTGCGTCTCTGAATACGGAGATCGCATCCATCACCGCCAATATTGATACTTTGAAGGCTGATGTATAGATTATAACGGAAATAAAAGAAATGGGGAAGCAATTCAACAGAAGAAAATTTGTGGAATGTGGTATTGCAGGTATTTTGCGATTTAAGAAAAATGGAAAATATCGCAGATGGCTTAGAGCAACTGAAAAATAACTGGGACATGATTTCTCATTACGGAATATGGAATTTGCAGTCTGTTTGAAAATTGTGCAAGTCTTATTAAAAACGAAGAATAAAACAGGAAGAATTTGTAGAAAATTGTTGATAAATCTCCCCAAAATGTTACAATGATATTAAGAAATTTAAAAATGGAAACAGTGCGGAGTGTTAAAAAAAGGGGGTACTGGCCATGGGTGACAATTACAATGATTGGGGAGACGGAAGTATTTTGTCGGATATTGACATTCAGAATGAAATGGCAAAGGGAAATTTATTCATTGCTCCATATGAACCATTGCAGCTCCAGCCATCGGGGTATAATCTGACGCCTACACGGTTGATTTATTCCACAAAGCGGAAAAAGTTATTGACTGTTTATGAAAATAATAACGAAGTATATGTCATGGTAGAACGTAACGATACCGTTTTGGTACGGACGAGGGAAACGCTGATTGTTCCAGCTAAGCTGGCGGGAGCTTTTTATTCCAAGGTGAAAGTTGTATCCCAGGGGTTTGGACATGTGTCCACAACGCTGGATCCCCATTGGGAAGGGCAGCTGTTAATCTCATTAAATAATCCTACAGACAGAAAACTTAAATTCTCGATAGAAAAGAATGTTTACGGCAAGACAATCTACAATTAGTTTGTGACAGTGCAGTTTATGACCCTGCGCTCATCGACTCCGAAACATTCCGATAATCTGTCTGGCCGTCTGGATATTTTCGAAGCAACGCTAGAGCGGAACGTTTCCGTGTTAAAAAAGCATGAGATTCAGCGCCTGAGAGATCTGGTAGCGGAACTTCATAAATATGAGCGAAAAACGCTCGATGCCATTTTGATTGAAAAATTAGATGAAAATGAACGTCAGCAATGGAATCAGATTCAGGTTGAGGCAAATGAAGATTCCTATCGGGAGAAACGAAAGTTTTTTTTGGAGGAAAAGCATAAAAGATATCTGAGGTGTGTGCGGGAGCAGGTAAACGAAGATGCGCAAAGCTGCATTGATATCGTAAACCGTTACATAGAGAAGAAGCAGCAGTGCCTGCCTTTGAGCTATAGGATCTTTCATTGGCTGCTTGGACATGCATATGAGCTTGCCGGATTACTGATTGTGGCACTGATCGTCGTGTTTATCGCTATCATGCCTAAGAGTAGCCCGAAAGAAAATATTTCATTTTGGCAGAGATTATTAAGCGATGATGCTGTGGTCGTGGAATTGTTCCTGGCTGCGGTTGGATATATTATTGCACCTATTTTTTCGAGGATTGCAAGACGCATGTGGAACCGGATTCGATAGTCATACCTTAGGAAGGGGTGTACGTGTATGGGGAAAAAGATATCATTTGAGATGCAGAATAAAACAATCCGAAAGGTTTTCAAAGAACGGGATGATTTTATCATCATTGGACTCACAGGCGCGATCGGCGAAGGCTTAAAAGACATTGCGAATATCATGCAGAAGAATTTCAATGAGTTTTATTTGCCGGAATATAGTTCAGATGGAGATTTCATGCAGCAGCTTGAGTATTCGAATGTGTATACTTTTGCGAAAAAGCACTGGAAAACCTTCGATCTGATTCGTGCCCGGGACATTATCATAACCTATATTTTGGAAAATCCGTCCAGTCTGGACCGTTTTTACAGTGATACAGGGAAACACTTGTTTCGGGAACAGGAATTTATGAATGGGGTTCATCGAGGCCTCATAGAGTGTAAGAAACATCTGGACCCGCAGCACAGTGATATGGACCGGGAGATTTTTGACATCATAGATCGGTTTGTGAATAAAATCCTTTCGGAAGGCCTTGAGACGGGAATTCTGAAAATGAATGCGGTATTGAGTGAATATATCAAGGTGCTGAGAAGCAAAGACGGAAGCCTGCTGGGAGCGCGAACCGATTTAACATTATATGTTTACACAAAATACATTCTCCCGATTGTAGGAAATCTGATCAAAAAAACAATTTCCGAGAATTATGTCCGTTTGTTTCAGCGATACGGAAATGAAATCCGTTTTTTTGGCACATTGGATATTCTGCAGTGGAAAGAACGACTGGAGAATATTGAAAATTCAGAAGCTGTGGATTACTGCTATAGCATCGCCAAAAGAATCAATACCTTCATAAAAATAAGAAGATCGCCCAAATCGAATCAGAAATCTGTTCCGGTGCGGATTGTGATTGAATCCTTAAAGAACCCGTATGAATTCAGCTTTTTGAAAGACCGTTATTCCGCGTACTATACGTTTGCGATGTTATCAAAAGGCGGGGAAGAGCATGATGACAGCCGGTTTGCGGAAAAAAATCATAAGAAGCTGTTAGAAGCTCCGAATCTGGTGAAGAAAGGTTTCAAAGAGTTTGTTCGGATCACAGCGGAGATACTCTCCAAAAAAGTAATGCTCCCTTCGGACCAGACATCCGATTATGTAGTAAGTCTTACGGATCCGGAAAAATTTATACAGTATATTTATGAACATTTGCCGAAGGACGGAGAAAAAGGGTGTACCTACGAGGTGGTTCCACCGCTGGAAGATATCTGCTATGCGGACGAGCGAGAAAAATATGAACAGTCTGGCATAAGAGAAGAAGAGTTCAGATTTTATCTGGAAATATTAAAAGATCCGGTAAGAGCATTCTGCATGGTATCCGATTTGTTCCCGTTTTATCTGCAGGATATACAAAACGCAACGCAAAATGCAGATGTATTTTTAAGCAATATGGATCAGCAGGAATTAACCTATAAAATTGTAAGATATGTCAGCCTGATCATGCATCCGGGACTGGTTCCTCCTACAAAAGAAGAACGCTGCATGCAGGTGGCATTTAGCGCAAAGGTAAATTCCGGCTGTGTTTCAAGACAGGTGGGAGCTGTTGTAACAGATAAAGATTATAATATCTTATCTCTTGGCTGGAATGACGTGCATTGTGAAAGAGTTCCGTGTGTTTACCGGAATTTACGGGACTTACAAAAGAGCCATAACCATAAAATGTACAGTGATCTGGAACTGCGGGAAACCGGCGTTTTCAAACAGTATGTTAACAGCTATGATTTCTCGGATCTGGATCGCTGCGACGCAATACTGGATGGGCTGCCTTCTGCCTATTGCTTTAAAAGCATTTACAATGAATTGATGCATGGCAATAATCCGGATTATTCCAGGGCCATTCATGCAGAGGCAAGAGCCTTCTGGGCGTGTAATAAAGAACTGGCCAGAGGTGGCTGCCTCTTTACTACATCCAGCTCATGCGAGAACTGTACCATACTTGCCAATGAGTATGGAATCAAAAATATCTATTATATAGAGAAATATGCTGGAATTGCCCAGGAGCATGTAGCTGCTTCCGGAGCGCCAGAAAACCGGGCCCAATTCATATTATTCGAGGGCGCAATTGGAAACGCCTATATGAAAATGTACACACCGGTCATGCCGATTAAGGATGAGCTGATGCTGCGGGGGATCAGGCGGATGAGGAAAAGAAGGTGAAAATAAAGAATCTGGCAGTTATACGATAGATTGGTTTTATAAATCGAAGGGGATAAGTTAGATGGGAAGTACATAAAACAAGAATCAGTTGTATCGATATTGATAGAGAAAAGGGCTTCATAGAGGTATGTTCAATGCAGAAAAACTGATGCCGATGGATATTTGGAGATGCTTACAGTCAAAGAGCAGGCAAAACGGTTGTATTGATAAATTGCTGAAGTGCGAAGCATGGCAGCAACGTTGAAACTTCCTCTTGCATGTTGGATTGTGGATATAAGGATACGCATATATGAGAATGAAATATAGGATACAGGAAAAATTGAAATTTTTAGCATTTGCTTTTTATCCAAAAACGACGTTGATTGCCTGTACAGTTTTATCAGCAATCATTATTGCGGTACTTGGAATTGTGATGGCAACGGTCCCACATGAATCGAATTGGTACAATATCGTATTTGCGTTGACTACAGGAGTGGTTGGTTCTTTTATTGTCTCGGTTGTAGTAGAACTAACTGGTAACTATAAGCATAACAGGTTAGCGTGGTATGAATTGCAGGATTATTATTCGGCTGTTTTGAATTATGAAAGTTATAAACAGATCATGATGCGCCAGACTCCGCATCAGCGGGCAGAACAGAAGGCGTATGAAGAGTATATTGCGGCTGGAGGAATGGAAGAACTGGATGAAGATGATAAACCTAAGGATATTATTCAGATAATGTGGGAACAATTGCCTGAAATAATTCCTGTTTTCTCACAGACATTGAATGATAAAAAAGAATTTTTAAGTGATGCGGA
>ERZ839741.616-NODE-616-length-44718-cov-6.751405_pt1 | contig 44718 bp, 36 predicted proteins | sample MGYA00519880_ERZ839741 | MGnify/ENA primary metagenome ERZ839741 (study PRJEB31850, sample SAMEA3708851) | human gut metagenome | biome: human gut; feature: human-associated habitat; material: faeces | place: China | collected 2014 ...
CGCTGGATGTAAATGCGTCAGGCTGCGTTTGCTTCTCCATCGGAATCCCGACAACACCGTAAATCTGCTGCCCGGTACGAATGGCAAGATACAGCCGTTTTGCTTTTGGAAAGTTTTGCGTCGTTGCTCCGGCGCGCTTGCGGTTTTGCCAGACCCATTGAACCACGTTCTGTTCCCGGTCGGTATCTGGGATGCTGTATGGACTACTTCCGTCAGCCGGATAAATGTTCCCATCCAGCAGAGCGTTGCCCTGTGCCGGGTAAATCAGAACGTCTCGCTGCATGAGCTTTTGTATCTGCGTCGCGGTCATCCGATAGACCTCCTCCGGCGTTTCCGCTTTTTGGAGCTGTCTGTTCATATCAAAAAGGAGCTTCGTGCGATAAGCGTCCCGTGCGGATAGCTGTGCGTGGGCTTTGAGCTTGGCCGCAAGTGTACTTGTCAAAAGTGCAGCCGCGAACATGACGGCAAAGGTTATCGGGTATTTGCTGCCATAGGCTGCCAAAGACAGCCGGGGCTCCGTCAGAAAATAATTGAACAGGAGGACACTCAAAAAAGCGGACAGCACACCGCAAGTATATCCGCTGGTAAAAGTGGAAGTCAGAAGCACACCCAGCAGGTAAACCATGATGATATTGTCATTTGCAAAGCTGAGCCGCAGAAAGATCCATCCGATGACCGTCGTAACTGCCAGAATTCCGATGGTCAGAAGTAGTTCCCGGGCGGTCGGAAACGCCGAGCGGATAGTAAGCGGCTGATTTCTGCGGCAGTTCTTATAGGCTTCCACATCCGGAATAATATAAATATCTACCTCCGGTGCAAGCGTAATGAGCTGTTCTGTCAGCGTCGATTCGCTCCAGAAATGCCGCCGCTGTACGCCGCTTCGCCCAATCACAATTTTGGTCACATCAGAGAGCCGCACATATTCCGCGATCTGTGTCGCCACATCTTCACCATGCGTTGTGACAATTTCTGCGCCAAGCTGCTGCCCCAGACGCATATTCGCCTGCAAACGGACGGTATCTTCCGCGTTCATATCAGCGTCTCCGGGGGTCTGCACGTAAAGTGCGGTAAGACTGGCGCAAAATGCCTGTGCCATTTTCCCTGCCATTCGTACAATGCGTTCATTGGATGGAGACGAGGACAGGCACACAAGAATATGCTCTTTTGGCAGTTCGCTTCCTTTGTTCTGCACATTTTCACCACCCCTCTTAAATGATATTATAGCACCAAAATGTGATGGTTTCTACTGCGCCCAACCGGATTCGTTGTTTGGAAATGAAATTTGCTCTGAATCATAGATCACGATTTCTACATGGGCATGACTGCTGCGAAACCGGGAAAGCGTTTCCTCAAGTTCGTCAGGAGAAATATTTCCGACCAGATGCACGCACGGCTCAGGCTGCTGTTGTTCGGGCGCTTCCTCGATTCGCTTCTGATTTTCATCCAGAAAGCGATCCAGCCGCTTCATTAAAAACCAGCTGAGCAGGAACATTAACGCTGTCCCAGCGATCAAAACGACATCTTCCACATACCCTCACCGTCCGTTCAGATTCGGAAACACTTTTGCAGCGCTTTGTATTCGCCCAACGCTAAAATCGTCATTTCCCCGGACAGCACCGTATCCGGTGTAATGGATACGTCGGTTTTTCCCGAATGCTTGATGCCAAGAATGTTGATTCCAAACTTGCTGCGGATATTCAGTTCGCCAATGCTTTTCCCGACCCAGCCTTCTGGTACTTCCACCTCAAAAATGGCGTGCTGCTCGTCGAACTCTATGTAGTCGAAGATATGGTCGGCGGTGTATCGGATCGCTGCCCATTTTGCCACCTGTTTTTCCGGGTAGACTACATGGTCTGCACCGTTGCGAAGCAGAAACTTTGCCTGCACATCACGCTCGGCACGCGATACCACGCGCTTTGCACCCAGCTCCTTCAGCAGCGAGGTGGTTTCCAGCGAGTTCTGAAAATTACCGCTGATGGTCACGATGCAGACGTCAAAATTTCCGATGCCAAGAGAGCGAAGAAACTCCGCGTTTGTACTGTCGCCAATTTGTGCGTTGGTGACATATGGTAGCACATCACTGATTCGCTCCTCGTTTGTATCGACTGCCATGACCTGATGCCCCAGCTGATAAAGCTGTACTGCGATATGCCGTCCGAAGCGGCCTGTGCCAATCAATAGAATGTTTTTCATGTGAAAAGGCTCCTTATCCCATCGTAATTTTTTCCTGCGGCAGCCTTGCATTCCCCGCTTTTTTGCTGGAAAGTGCCGCATAAATGAGGGTAAGACCGCCGACTCTGCCCAGATACATGAGCGTGATCAGCACCATTTGCGACGGAATGCGCAGCTGCGGCGTGATACCAAGCGTCAATCCCACCGTCCCGACAGCCGACGCAGTTTCATACAGGCAGGCAGACAGCGGAAGATTCTCATATACACTGATAAAGGCAGCACCGCCAAAGAACAGTGCAAGGTACATCATCAGAATTGTCGCAGCGGTCTTGACGGCGCCGCAATCGACTCTGCGTCCGAAAAATCGGGCGCTCTCACGCCGGCGGAAGGTCGCAGCAGCATTGGCAACCAAGACCGCCAGCGTCGTTGTTTTCATGCCGCCTGCCGTAGAACCCGGAGAACCGCCGATGAGCATCAAAAGTATCATCACGCCCTGCGACGCACCGGACATCGCGGACAGCGTTACTGTGTTGAAGCCCGCGGTCCTCGGTGTGATCGACTGGAACAGAGCTGCCTGGATCCGCTCTCCAAGGGGAAGCGCATCAAAGTCTACGAAGAAGAACAACAACGCCGGAAGGACGATCAGTGCGAATGTCGTGACAAGGATCACCTTGCTCTGCATCCGGTAGCGGTGAAACCGCCACTTGTTTTCGCAGACATCGTCCCATGTCAGAAATCCGATGCCGCCGATCACGATCAGCAGCATAATCGTGATATTGATTACCGGACTGCCGGCATAGCCGGTAAGGGACGGATAGAGATTGTTTTCTGTCCCAAGAATGTCAAATCCGGCGTTGCAAAAAGCAGATATGGAATGAAACACCGCCATCCAGACGCCGCGCCATCCATAGTCCCGGCAGAACGCCGGCAGCATGGCAAGCACCCCCAGCAGTTCAATCAGAAACGTCCCTCGCAAGATAAAGCGTGTAAGACGGACGATTCCGCCTACCTTTGGTGCTGAGATTGCATCCTTCATGGTGCTGCGCTGCATCAGAGAGATTTTTCGCCCGGACAGCAGCGCAAACGATGCTGCTACGGTTACGACACCAAGTCCTCCGATTTGGATCAGCACCAGAATAACCGCCTGCCCAAAGGTTGACCAGTAGCTGCCTGTATCCTGCACCACAAGCCCCGTCACGCAGACGGCAGAGGTCGCGGTAAACAGAGTTTCATTGAATGGAGTTACATTCCTTCCATTCGCAGAGATCGGCAGCATCAGCAGCAACGCTCCGAATAGAATGACCCCGGCAAAGCCAAGTATTATAATTTGAAAAGACGAAAGACGACGTTTTCGACGAATGTTCTCTTCCGGCATAAAGGCAGCTCCTTATTTCTGTTATCGTTATATTATACGGTCGGAGACTTTAAGGTTGGATAAGGGACATTTGCAGCGTATTAAGATTAAATAAAGATTGGGAGATTGCTTGTGCAATGCTTTTCTCCTGCCATGCGAAGTGCTTATGAACATTCGGTTACAAGCGAATAAACTCGTATAACAAGCAGTAACCTCTTGCATGTGTCAGGTGACCGTATGAATACAATGCCCTGCACCGATTCCTATTCCTGTCTGTGAATCTCCTTTTCCCGCCGCTTTTGATAATCCTCCAGGTATCGATCCAGATAAACCTTGTTGACGGTGGCCAGGATCGTGTTGCGAAGAAGATCCTTTGCATCGGACTGCGTCTTACCGATTCCATCTCTCGCCGGGGCTATACCGAACGCTGCACCGAGCATATTCTCAAATTCATCACAGAAATAGTCATAGGCGGTCTGAAGGGGATAGTTATCCTCCTGTATGCCGAACATCAATCGAAGCCCTTCAAGCTGGACAACGGGCTTGACTACGGCAATGAACAGGAGTCGTGCGAGGTGTTCCGCCGTGTATGCCTTCTTTATCGGGGATGGGATCAGACCCTGTTTCACATAATTGCTCACCATGGAGCTTGTCAACTCCGATTCCCCCAACGGCGCAAGGTGAGCGTTGACATAGCGCACCACCTGCTCCAGATAAAGCCCGACGTTCGGGATCTGCTCATAACGCGGCAAGCGGAAACCCTCAATATTCTCTATCATGCTGTTCACTTCCTTTTCCATGCAAATATTATACATGTTTTTCGTTAAACTTTCAACTGTTTTATATAAGCTTTTTACAGGTTTTTCGAAAGCTGTTGACGGAATAATAAAAACCTGATAAAATACCTGTGTCGATTTGCAAAATCGGGTGAAATGCTTCTTGTTATTAGGAGGACGTACAATGAATCGGTTTCGTATTGTCGCAGACTCAAGCTGCGACCTTCTCACGCTGGACGGAGCAGACTTCGTCAGTGTTCCGCTTACCATACGCACAGACACGGAGGAATTCCGCGATGACGCTTTTCTCGATGTGAACGAGATGGTCACTGTACTGCGCGGCACCAGGGGGCGTTCTTACAGTGCATGTCCGAATATCGCCGATTGGGAAGATGCCTTCGGTGAGCGTGGCGATGTAATCGCCTTCACCATCACCGGCAGCCTTTCCGGCAGCTACAGCATGGCGTGTGCTGCAAAGAAGCATTGTGAGGAGCTTGATTCCTCACGCCGCATCTGCGTGGTGGATTCTCTGTCGGCCGGACCGGAGATCGCGCTCCTCATAGAAAAAGCACGGTCTGAGATGTGCGCAGGCGCCGACTTTGACGATGTGTGCAGGGCTATCCAAGTATATCGTGAGCGAACTCATCTGCTCTTTGCTCTGGAATCCATGCACAACCTTGCGCAGAATGGGCGGATCGGCAAGCTGGCGGCAGCCATGGCCGGCGTTTTGGGTATCCGTGCTGTTGGGCAAGCCGGCTCCGAAGGGACACTTGAGATGCTTGCTAAATGCCGCGGGCATCAAAAAACTCAGAAATTCATGCTGCACGAGATGGAACGGCTTGGCTTCAAGGGTGGGAGTGTTCGAATTGGACATTGTCAGAACGCAGCCTTTGCGCTGGAGCTTTGCAGCGAGATTCAGCATCGGTTCCCGGGAGCGGATGTAAAAAGCTATCCGCTGCGGGGCCTGTGCAGCTATTATGCCGAGCGCGGCGGGATTATGCTGGGGTTCGAGTCGTGAAAATAGGCCAAGCAAAGAAAAGAGAGCGATCTGTCGGCGTTTCGCATCCGATCGTGCGCATTCTGACCCTGCCCCCATTATCATCGGTATAACACTGCTTCTGATGTATATCCCTGCGGAACTTTTGACACTGCGTGAGCTGCTCCTGTGTGAGTTGTTTTTGCTGCTCATCCCCATGGCAGCATACCCCATGCGGGAAATATTCCGTATTGGAAAGGATAGGCGGAAAGGTCAGCGCAGCACGGCACTGGTGTGCAGTGCAATCGGATATTTGGACAGGTTTTTCTGGTCGCTGCTGACTCCGTGTTCCCGGCTCGTCCGCATTCTGTTCCTCTCCTACGTCATTTCAATCGCAGTGCTGTTGATTCTTAATGCTGTCTTCAGACTGCACGCAAGCGGTCATGCCTGCAGCACAACAGCTCCTGCATTTCTGCTGACATGGAACTTGCATCCGCTTTTCATCATACCTTCTTTGCTGCTGATCACGGCAGTGTACCGTTCCTCTCTGAAGCTGTCGCGCCACACCCTGCCGCAGCTGCTGATTGGCTCGGCGGTCAGTCTGCTCGCCTGTGGTTTTTCACTGCTGATCTGCGGACTCGGCTGACAAGCATACAGTAAACGCCGAATGACAGTCGGATTAAACTCGGCCGCAAAGTGTTCCGCAATGTCCGTTAAGGATCCGCTGCATTGGCTCAAAAAGTAAAATCGGGCAACTCGCAAGGAGCAGAGCAAACCGTCGATCTCATTGAATTTACATAGACCGTCAGAAAGTTTTCATGCCGCTGAACAGAGAAGGGCAAACAAGTCGATATGCATGTTCACCCTTTGAAAAACAGATTAAGCTTTTTGAGGAAATCACAGTAAGCACATGTACACCGCAACAATATAAGCTAATAAGTATTTTCTCAGCTTATCCAACTGTGCAAAGGAGAGCGCAAAGCTCTGGTCGGTCGGACTTGTGACAGTCTCTCCGTCTGTTGTATAAAGAGACTGTTCATTGTTTAGGAGCAAGCTTCATTTTCTGCCAATGCACTTCCTCTCAGGAAGAAGACGTACTCAGCATTGATTTGAATCTCCGGGGCGACCTTGATTGAACCGTTCGAATCATTGGTTCTTCCGATGCCATCTTTCGAAAAACGGGGCTGTTGCAAAATCAAGTCATATTTGCAGCAGCACCTTTCTTTTTTTAGGAGGGCAATCCGTGGAGTGCCGGGCATTACATTTTTCGGCTCAAGCGGAGCCGGCTCATGCAGAAAGTGTACCTTTTTGAAAGGACTGCCTGAGCAGGGTTGTAAGGACTGCCTGAGCAGGGTTGTCGATTCATGTTCGGATTTATTTCCCGCGCCGAAGTTTCGGAAGCACAATGTTTATATGCAAAAACCCGGGCATTCTCGCTTATGCCCGGGTTTTGAATTGCAGCAACGGTTTCACCGTTTGATTTTTGCTTTCTGTGCTTCAGGGTTCATCTCACGCGCGCGCACTTTTCATCTGTTCACGATGGTATTGCAGTGTGTAAAGCTGATAGTATCTGCCGTGTTTCTGAAGCAGCTCATGATGATTGCCCTGTTCAACGATTTTTCCGTTTGAAAGAACAATGATATTATCCGCATGCTGAATCGTGGAAAGTCTGTGCGCAACGATAAGCATCGTGCCGATGTTCATCATTTTTTCAAGCGAATTCTGAATCAGCTGTTCGGTTTCGGTGTCTATATTCGCGGTCGCCTCGTCGAGGATCATGACGGCGGGCTTGTGGATTATCGTCCTTGCGAAAGAGAGCAGCTGCCGCTGACCGGCTGAGAAATTGTTGCCGCGTTCGCGCACGGGTTCATCCAGCCCGCGTTCAAGCTTGTTGATAAAGTGATCCGCGTTTACGTAACGGCAGGCCTCCATGACCTCCTCGTCGGAAATTCCCTCTTCGCGCAGCAGAATATTGCTGCGTATCGTGCCCGAGAAAAGGAAAACGTCCTGAAGCATCTGTCCGAAATGCCGGCGCAGCGATGCAGCCTTTATCTTTCGGATATCGATTCCGTCAATCAGGATTTCGCCCTTCTGGAACTCGTAGTTGCGGCAGATAAGCGAAAGAATCGTTGTTTTGCCCGAGCCGGTCGAACCGACGAACGCAACCGTGTCCTTGGGATTGACTTTGAACGAAACGCCCTTGAGTACCCATTCGCCGGGTACATAACTGAACCAAACGTCGCGGAATTCAATCTCGCCGCGAACCTCGTCAAGCTCAATCGCATCCGGTGCATCCGTAAGCTTCGGTTTAATGTCCATAATCGTGAACACCTTTTCGGCGGAAGCAAATGCGGATTGAAGCCAGTTGAACTGCTCCGCAAGGTTCTGAATGGGGTTGAAGAAAGTGGCAATGTACATGTAGAACGAAACGATCGTGCTTGCCGTCAGCGTCTGCCCGAGGAATGTCGTTCCGTCGAGATAGCCCTTGCCGCCAAGGTAGAAAAGGCACATCACGGTTGTTATGTAAAGCATATAGACAAGGGGTCTGAATATGCCGAACACAAGTATCTGCTCCTGTTTCGCCCTGCCCAGAAGGTTGCTCTTTTTGTCGAACTCACGTTCCTTCGCCTCCTCGCGGTTGAAAATCTGAGTGATTTTGATGCCGGAAAGATTTTCGGAAAGATAGGTGTTTATATCGGTCGTTCTGTCCTTAATCTTTCGGTATGCTCTGCGCGAGAACTTGCGGAAGATAACGGTGAAAAGCACTATGAACGGCGCAATGCACAGCACCATCAGTGTCAATTCATAGTTCAGGAAAAACATTGCAACAAGGACGCCCGTCAGCACGAAAAAGTTCTTCACAAGATTCACAAGCAGCGTCGTGAACATCAGTGAAATTGCGTTCGTGTCGTTTGTGATGCGGGTCACAAGCTTTCCGATGGGAATCTCGTTCATCTGTTCGTGCGAAAGGCTCTCGATATGGGTAAAAAGATCCTCGCGCAGATGGGAGATGATTCGCTGACCTGTCTTTTGCAGCACAATAGCCTGAACATATGCGCCGACCATGGAAACAATCAGTATTCCTGCATACATTCCGACCATTATGAACAGTTTGTTCAGCTTGAAATCGGTAACGATCATATCCTCAATGCCGCCGATGATGAGCGGAGATACAATGTCGAATGCAATCGTGAACAGCATAACAATGCCCACGAAAACAAATCTCAGCGCATAGGGTTTTGCGTATGCCATAAGGCGGCGGGTAATCTCTCCGTCATTCATATGACGTTCAAACCCCATGGTTTGTTTTTTATCTTTTACGGTTGCATATGCAATTATAAGAACAACCGAAATCAGTCCGATAATGCCGCCCGCAAGCAGCAGGGGATAGTATTCATGCATAATCACTTACCTCCGAACTCATCCTCAAGCTTTTGCAGCTCAACGGTTTTGCGGTATTCTTCACAGCGCTCGAGCAGCTCATCGTGCTTTCCGACAGCGACAATGCGCCCGTCATCCATAAAGATAATCTTGTCCATATCCTGAATCGTTGAGATTCGGTGTGCAATAAGTATTGTCGTTTTCCCCGCACGTGTTTCACGCAGGTTTTTAAGTATCACCTGCTCGGTGCTCGTATCAACAGCGGACACGGAATCGTCAAGAATCAGTATCGGTGCATTCTTAAGCAGTGCGCGTGCAATGGAAATTCGCTGTTTCTGCCCGCCCGATACAGTCACGCCGCGTTCGCCGAGGACGGTGTCGTATCCGTCTTTAAACTCAACAATGTTATCGTCAACATCCGCAAGCTCCGCCGCCCGTTTAACGGCGGCTTTGTCCGTTTCATCGAATGCAAAGGCGATATTGTTTGCGATCGTGTCCGAGAAAAGGAAATTGTCCTGCGGAACATATGAACAGTTTTCGCGAAGGGAATGCAGCGTAACGCTGTTTACATCGTGTCCGTCAACGAAGAGCGTTCCGTCCGGAACATTGTATATGCGCAGGATAAGGTCAACCAGCGTTGTCTTTCCCGCACCGGTCTTTCCCACTATGCCGACGTTTTCGCCGGGTTCGATCGTGAACGAAACATTCCGAAGCACATCGAATTCACCGTCCGGATAGCGAAAATTCAGGTTCCGCATTTCAATTTTGCCCTTCACCGAACCGATATCAACCGCGCCCGGAGCATCATTAACGTTTATTTCGGCATCGAGCAGCTCTCTTACACGGTTGAGAGAGGCTTTGCCGCGCGAAGTTTTTTCGATAAGCATCGAAACCGCCATGATCGGCCAGACTATGGAGCTGAAATATCCGATGTATTCAACAAGCTGTCCGGCATCGAATTTCTTTTGGTAAACAAGGTATCCGCCGTAGCCCAAGATAACGCAGATAACGGATTCCACAAGCAGTGAGATAAGAATGTTCAGCGTTACGGAAATTTTCGTATAATCAACGTTGACATTCTCGTTTAACACATTCAGTTTGCGGAACGCTGCAAGCTCTTTAAGCTCCTTTACAAATGCCTTTATAACGGCAAAGCCCGAAAAACTCTCCTGTGCAAAATCCGACAGATCCGAAAAGGCCTGCTGGCGGATCTCCCATTTGCGCATCATGGCTCTTCCGACGATCGTGCCGATTATAAGCAGCAGAACCATGGGAATCATTGAAAGTCCCGTCAAAAGCCTGTCCATGCGCCACATTTTAACGAGTGCAAGAATGCCGAGGAATGCAGCATCAAGGAACATCAGGATACCGTCGCCGAAACATTCCTGAATCGTGTCAAGATCGTTGGTGAAAAGGCTCATGAGATTGCCGACTTTGTTCACCTGATAATACTGCTGGGAAAGATCCTTGCAGTGATTGAACATTTTGTTGCGAAGATCCGTTTCGACGCGGATCGCCGAGCCGTAGAAGCAGACACGCCAAAGGAATCTGCCGATGACCATTACAACAATGATAGTGATTATCGGAAGACAAATATTATCCAGAAGAAAATCAAGGTTAAACGGCACATATTCCCCGTTCACAAGTATGAGCTCGCCGTTCATGCCGTTAATAAGCATACGATAAAGCTCCGGTATCCTGAGCTGGAAGTAATCAACCAGGATAAGTGCAAGTACGCCCAAAATCAGCACGGGTGCATTTTTAAGGTAGTAGCGATTGATGTGTTTCCCGAATATCAATTTCCTGTTCCTCCTGCAACCGTTTCACTTCAATCACATGGCTGCAACACATGGCTGCAACACATGGCTGCAATCTCTCCCCGAGCGTAAAAAAACGGCTGCCAAAAGCCAATTCGGCAACACATCGGGAGAGCTTTCCCTTTCTGAATCGAAATGAAACAATAATTCATCTTTTATCTGTGATTATACTCCCTTCGAATAAAAAGTCAAGCCCGGAGTTGTAATAAGGCGGGGTTTCCCGGGTCTGCCCTGTTTAAAGAGGCTTCAACACACCTTTTCGGCAAAAAAACTGCGCCGCAGGAGCTTTTCCTGCGACGCAATCCGTCGGTCATGTTGTTCAGAAATCTATTAATAATGAAGTTCTGCCGCCATTTGCATGAAAAGCAGGCAGAATCGGACTAATTAACAGAGAAACGGCAGCCTGCAAACACCCTTTTCAAAAAGGCTGATGCTTTTCGGCTGTCCTCAGCCCCTGCGCCTTGCGAAGCAGTCGCTGCAATAGATGGGCTTGTCGGTCTTGGGTTCGAACGGAACTTTGGTGGGTCTGCCGCATTCTGCGCAGATTGCGTCGTACATTACGCGGCCGGACTCGCCGCGGGCTGCGGGCTTGCGGTTCCTTCTGCACGCTTTGCAGCGAGCGGGTGCGTTGTCAAAACCCTTTTCTGCATAGAATTCCTGTTCACCTGCGGTGAAAGTGAATTCTTGGCCGCAATCCTTGCAAACCAGTACTTTGTCTTCAAACATTTGGTATAATACCCCTTTTTGTATTTTGGCACATGGAGTCGGCTGACCTGGTTTTTGCCCCCACACTCGCCTGTCGGTGGGTTCGCTACTGAGCTTTACGCCGCCCACTACTGCCACTCTCGCACCGCATTCGATTCGGAATGCCGCACGACAGGACTTACATCTAAGCCGCACCATGCTCACGGGAACTTTGCCCCGCTTATGTGGATCGTTTCGCCTGCGACTGGCATCGACTTTCAACCACAGACCCGACTCCCCTGCCGCCCTTATTATACCGCCGTTCCAATCGGTTGGCAATATGTTTTTCCTGCAAAAAATAATATATGTGTCGTGTTTTTTCGCATGTCACGTCGGTTCCGAAGCAAGAGAAAATTTATTTTGTGTTTTTTACGGAATTATTTTGAATTTGCCGGTTCCGCACCGTATGCTCACAAATGCGGTGCGCCTTGTTTTGAGCTTTATTTCCGAAAGGATGCCTTTTCTTCCGTTTCTGTTTTATTCCCCATATGCCGGATTTTGCAAAAACTGCATCCGCAGGCATGTAAAACCCGAAAGCTCTTCGGTTCAGGTTTGCCCGAAGTGCTTTCGCTGTCCGCGAAGCATTCGGATTATAAATCCGCGAAAATCGGTTGTCAAGCACTTAGGCGCATAAAATTTCGACAATTCTATGAAAACACGTTGAAAAATCTGCGCATTCGTGGTAAACTATGGAACATCGATAAAACAAACGCTGTTTTTAAGCCTGTTACAAGGTTTTCAGCAGGACGAATCCGTCCGATGCAGTGCCGTTGTGCGGTGTGCTGCTTGAAAGCTTTTATATGTGCCGCAGCTTTAATACGGCTGCTCGGGTCGTAAATTCAGTTTATGGTTTGTTGTGATATTTTCAGTCACGGAAAAGGAAAGTTTATGGAAAGAACCATTACCGTCCGCGGAGTCGGCAATATCTCCGCAAAACCCGATTTCATCGTTATCGAAATGGATATCAGGGGTCAAAGCAAAAACTATTCCGAAGCTCTGGCCGATGCTTCATCGGCGGTCGAAGCCGTTTGCAATGCCGCCGTTTCGGCCGGGCATTCAAAAGATGCGCTCAAAACCATAAACTTTGGTGTTTCATCCGAGTATGACAGCGTTCGCAATTCCAAGGGAACTTATCAACGCGTTTTTGTCGGATACAATTGTTCGTACAATACGCGCCTGTCGTTCGATTTTGACAGGGATATGCTTGAAAGAACATTGAATGCAATTGCCGAAAGCAAGGCCGAACCCGAGCTTTCGATTCGCTTCACCGTGCGCGATGACTCTGCCGTAAAAAGCGCTCTGCTTGAGTCCGCCGCAGAAAACGCACGCGAAAAAGCGCAGATTCTCTGCCGTGCCTCCGGTGTTGAATTGGGCAGGCTGCTCACCGTCAACTACGATTGGAGTGAAATCGATTTGATATCCCCCACCGGTTATGCAATTGAGCGCGCTTCTCTCAAGCGGTCGGCAGCAGTCCCGGACTGCATCGAGCCCGAAGACATCAAAGTGCGCGATACCGTTGCATTCGTTTGGGAAATCGTGTAAGCAAACTCCCCGAAATAAGCTGAAAACACGGAGAAATTTATGAGAATTATTTTCGCAAGGCACGGAAAGGACGATGAACGCTATCGCGGCGGGTGGAGCGATCTCGAGCTTTTGCCCTCCGGAGTATTGCAGGCACAAAAAATGGCCGAAAAGCTAAAATCCTGCGACATTACCGAAATAATCGCCAGCGATCTTCCGCGCACCATGCAGACCGCCGGCATTGCAGGGGATGCACTCGGGCTGCCCGTGCACCCCGAACCGCGCCTGCGCGAAATCAACAACGGCAAACTCAGCGGAATGCTGAACACCGATGCACTGCGCGAATATCCGGGCGTTTTTTTCAGCACCCTCGGTTTCGACGAGCCTTACCCCGACGGTGAAAGTCCCCATGCTTTTTTTGACAGAATCAAAGCATGGTTCGAAGATTTTGTCGAAAAAAACCGTAATCACAACGGAAACATTCTCGTTGTGACCCATAACGGCGTAATAAGCGTTGTTTACCACATCGTGAACGGTATTCCGTGGGACAACAGAAAGCATACACACAAAACATCTTATTGCCGTCTCCGCGTTTACAATGTTGAGAATAACGAATTCGAGCGGCTGGGAGTGCTTCTCGGTGAACAACAGCCCTGAGGATTCCGGAGGTTATTCTTCTGCCGCATTCGGCAGCCTTTGCACGGCAATTTCCCCCGCCGCGCCGCGCTTCGACCGTCACTTTGTATTGTCCTGCGGCCGAAACCGGAAGTTCAAACTTTCCCGAATCCACATCATTGCCGAAATAAATCGGTTCATCGCCCTCCGCTCCGATGACAATATCGACCCTTCCCTTTTCAATTTCAAACTCAACCGAAATCACATTGCCCGCTTCGGCTTTGATAATATGTGCATCGGTTTTGCTCATCCTCGTGAACCGCAGGAAGAAATTATCTTGATTTTTTACGCTGTTCCCGTCAAAAACTTCGGCATTGCAGCCGGCCGCGCCCGCCGTAATGCCGAGAACAAGAATCACGGTCGCAATTATGCAGCCGAACAACATGCTTTTTTTCTCACGCTTCTGTTCCTCCGTTCAAAAACTTTTGCTCAAACAGGCGGGACGTTTCTTATTGAAAATTCCATCGGGCGCGTCCTCCTCTTCAACACTGATACAGTACTCCTCTTCGGAGTCTTCGTCAACATCGACCCTCGGAATAACGACCTCCGTAAAGCTCTGATTTTTCCATCCGTCGGCATCGGCACGGCATACTCATCGCCGCCGTAATCGTGTTCGTTTCCGAATCTTCGCAGCAGCTGCCCCCGATTTTCAAAAAAAGAACTTGCTCCGCTCTTTTCTTACCTTTGTTATACCACCGCCTGTACTCTGTATCAGTCTTCAATACCAAATGCTGCTGTTTGCTTGACCGAAGCGGCAGCGCCGTGGTAAAATATGCACGTTCCACCGCTCAAAAATGCTGTCCACTTCGCGCTGTGCGGCGACAGAACTTCTTGCCGTGGAGATTGCAGGGGAATCAACCCCGAAGCCGCTTTAAACTTTTTTGGGGATTACGGAGGATTCAAATCATGAGTACATTAGCTTTCAGTGCAGGAATGGCCGCACCGTTGGTTTATCTGAGTTTCAGTTTCTATGACCGATACGGCTTCAGTAAAAAGCTTTGCAATGCATTTTGTGCGGCAAGCTGTATCGCTGCGGCTCTGACCGCCTTGCTGTCAATCGTGCTGAAACTGTCGGTTGAGTTTGCAGCGCTTTCCTGCATAGCTCTGCTTGCCTGCTGTTTCATCGGGCGGGCGTTCTTCCGAAACAAAAAGGAACGAACCTGTTCGGAAAATGCTGCCTCTGCACGGATAAACCTCATCGTTCGCATTTTCATTGTCGCGTTGCTGCTGTGCATCGGCTTTTTCAGGCAGAAATTGTTTGATGCACTGCTGAAACAGGGTGCTTACAGTTTCTTTTACTGTGCGGCATGGTTCCTTGCTTTAATTCCGACCACTGTTCTGAACGCGGCGGACATTCTGCGGCCTATGTGCAGGCGGCAAAAGGCAGAGGAGCAGCTCCCTTAATTATATCAAAAAGAAGTGTTAACATGACTGTTTTTATCTCAGCTCACCAATCGAATTATCAGTTGTTTACGCTCCGTGCTGCGCGTTCGGAGCGTTTTGTTTTCCCAGTCTTCGAGTCCCTTTCGACTTTAGGGGCTGTTGTTAAGGCAATCTGCCAAACCGGAGAAAATGGCTTCGCCAGTAGCTCGTGTCGATGGAAGCGTAGTGAATGGGGTCGCCGCAGTGGAGCATCCTGTTATTGCCCACATAGATGCCCACATGGGACGCGCCTGCGGTATCGTAGGTCTTTTCAAAGAAAATAAGGTCGCCGGGACGGGCGCTTTCCGGGGAAACATAGGTGCACATACCCCGCAGCCCCTCCGCGCCCAGCCTGCCGAACACAGACTTTTCTTGCTCTGTGAAGAATTGATCCTCGCGGATGAGCTGCGCCAGTCGCCGCTGCACCTTCGGCCACGTAAGTTCGGCGGTTCCCGGGATTCCGGCACGGACGATAAAAAGGCTTTTGCTTTCATTCCCTCCATACTCGCGCGCCAGCCATGCAGCGGTTTCCCGCTCGCGGCCATGCTCTTGATCAGCTCATCCGACAAAGCCCGAAGTATGCCATACAAATCACCCCCGGCATTTAGGGATTTTCCCCCTGTTTACCTATTGGACTGCGGAAAAGGCGGAACCTTGCAGAAAAAATGCGAAAAAGAAAATATATTTTCGATGACGATTGATTTGCCTCCTGTCGCTGCCCGTACTGCTGACCGAATAAGGCTTCCCCTTACAACGAAAGAGTAACGAAAGTCTCACTTGCAGGTGAATAATATATAATTAAAACTGCATAACTATTAATTCGCGTGTATTGACTTCGAGCACCCAAATAGTGTATAGTATGTACAAACAGCGGGAGGATGTATCTGAATATCTTGTATTATGCTTATAACATGAGCTGTGTGCAGACTATCCTTATTGCACGAACGCCTCATGCAGCCGAGCGAAACAATATACGCTCTGCGACCGCATATGAGCCTGCCGGTGGTTCTTACAAGAGGAAAGAAGAAGTTCGTTGCTTGAAAACAGCCGATTTTACAAAAACACCGGATTTCTTGCATCTGCGGACAGCGAGAGCTTGCAGCAGAGAAGAAAATGCACAGGATAAAAAAGTGTAGGGTTTTGGGCAATATCTGCGGCTCATCAGCAATTTTTTTCAATGCGTAGTGTCTGCGGGAGAGGAGCACGCTGTTCTTGGAATCGCACCCTCCTCCAATATCCATAGCTCTGATCCCGTTACGCTGTCCGTCCCTAACGTCCGTTTCGACAAAGAACTCTTTCGAACGGTCGAAGAGCATATTTGTCGGAACGAGGGACAGATAACACTTTGAAATACGCAGCTGCATTCCGGTAAATGAATCCTCTTCTTTTCAAAATGCGAAGAGGTTTTGGCTGCAATATGTGCAATATGAAGGAAGAACGACTGCCGCTTTCCCGTCAGGCGAGAAACGGGAACCCTTTGAGAAGAATCCGTTGAATCAAACGCCCTTGTTAAATTAAGCGGAGAAGTCACCGATATGTCGGGACTTTGAAGCATTAGGATAAAAAAGAATACCCCAGGAGGACGACCGATGAAAAGAATTATCTCAGTGATTTTGGCAGCGATGATGCTGCTCATGATCGCCCCAACCGCCGCACACGGCAAACGTGCGGAAAGCCGTGCACCCTACGGATATGTGGAGCACGAATACGATCAGCTCCTTGCTTTTATGGAGCAGACCAACTCAGCCGGCGTAAAGAACGGCACGCAGCTGAGCTCCGCATACGATCCCAACGACCCGGAAACATGGGGAGGCATCTTTTGGTACACAGCACCAACGGGATTCATACATGCCGAATACATCTTCTTCAGCACTTATGATTTCCCCAACAGAAATCTTGTCGGAACCTTGAATCTTTCCGGCTTCTCAAAGCTGCGTGCGTTTGGCTGCGCGGGAAACTCCATCACAGCCGTCAGCATAAGTGACTGTCCGCTGCTCGATGAGTTGAATGTCGCGCAGAATCTGCTGACAAATTTCAGCGTAAGCAACTGTGCAGAGCTGCGTCTTGTCTGGTGTGAAGAAAACATGCTGCCAAGTGTTTCAATGTCTAATCTCCCGAAACTGCGCCAGTTCCACTGTTATCAAAACCCCATTGCCGAACTGGACGTTTCACCCTTTGAAAATCTCTGGTATCTTTTCTGCGGAAATACCGGGATATCGCAGATCGATGTCAGCCGAAATCTGCAGTTGCGGGAACTTCGCTGTGAAAACACGCATCTGACTTCAATTGACGTAAGCAAATGCGAGAACCTTACGGATCTGTTCTGCAACAATACCGACATAAGCGAGCTGGATATTTCCAACAACCCTGCATTGGCAAGGTTGTTCTGCAACAATACCGACATAAGCGTATTGGATCTTTCACAGAACACGAACATAGACAAGCTTCGCTGTTATGATGCGAAACTGACGTCGCTCGAATGGGAGTGCATTGTACCGGGGCTCTCCCTTGACATAACTCTCCTTTCAGAAGGCGACGGCTATGTGGGCGTGGACTGGGAGCGTGTATATTTGAGCGACAACTATTGGGAAAACAGGATAACCGCCGTGGCCACCCCCAACGGAACGTTCAGAGGCTGGTATATGGGTGAATCCCTTGTTTCTTCGAGTCTGCGGCTCCCCCTCGGCGCGGACATCGATATCCCCGCTACCATGCTTACGGCTAAGTTTGACGGTACAACTCCCATTCCGCCCACGCCTACGCCGCCGGTTTCTCCCGAACCGCCCACGCCCACACCGCCCCCTGCACAGGAGGACGAGCCTACCATATACGGCTTCTGGGTTTCGGAGCGCATACCGAACGATCCGGAGTTCCATACGAAATGGTATACCTGGTCGAGCTTTAACGCCGATTCTCCGGAAGAAGTCACTATGCACTGCGGTATGCCCGCCGAAACGGGGAGCGGATATTCAAGCCTCGTTGCTGCTGCTGCCTATCATGACGGGTATATTTACGGGTATACGGGGCATAATAACTTTTTCAGGGTGCGATTTGACGATATGGTCGCCGGGGAAACAACGCAGCAGTACTTTCTCGATACCAATTTCGCACAGAACGGTGGATTCAATGTTCTCGATATGGAATATGACTACAGTCGGAACAAAATGTTCGCCATCCTGCAAAACAGCAGCGATGGGACGCAGTGCATATGCGAAGTCGATCTTGAAACCGGCAATATGCTGAATCTTGAGAGCGGAGGGATCCCGCTTCCTTACATGAACAACGGGGAGGGCATCCCATACACAATGCAGACACTTGCAATAGACCTGCAAGGCAACGCTTACTGCATGGCGATGGGCTTCTCCGTATCGGAACTTTGCAGTCTTGATCTCGACACGGGAATGTACGAAACAATCATGACCGTTCCGGCAAAGAGCTACGACTATCAGTCCATGACTATGGATCATTCCACCGGACATATATACTGGGCACAGTATGCAACATTTTCGGAAACATGGAATCCGTCCAACCTGCTTTTCAAGATTGATTTGCAGACGATGCAGGCAGAATCCAAGGGAACGATAGGTCACGGCAGTCAATGGACGGGAATGTTCATCCCCTACGACAGCGGTCAGCCCCCCGTAACCGGCATCCTCGGAGATGTTGACGGCAACGGAATTGTACAGATCGCGGATGCGATCCTTGCCGCCCGTCATGCGTTGGGTGTATATTTGCTTGAAGGGGAAAGCCTCATTCTCGCAGACGTGGACATGAACGGAGAAATAACGATCGCAGACGCAGTTCTCATAATGCGCATTGCAATGGGACTGTATGAACCGTAAAACCCCTTGCCTCGTAAAAGCTGCCTTTGAATCGTGAAAAACACGGTGTGTGTACTCAAAGGCGGCTTCCGGGAAAACAAAAAGTGCTTTCGCTTCCCCCTCACTCAGCCGGGCAAGGGTGATCGGTTCTTGCCGAATTGACCGTTGCCCGGCTGTTCATATAACGAAAAACAAAGAAAGGAGAATCAAGATTATGACATGGAGCAAAGATTTAATCGAAAACATTACCGACATAGGAGAGCTTGAAGCGAAGCTCCGGTTTGATCGCAGACTGACACAGCAGATGCGGGCGCTGTGTGAAAAATTCCCGATGTCCGTCACAAGATACTATTTGTCACTTATTGACTGGAGCGACACGGACGACCCAATCCGCAGAATGAGCATCCCCACGTTCCTTGAAACGGACATGAGCGGAGAGTTTGATACGAGCGATGAGGAGTCTAACACCGTGTGTCAGGGTGTCCAGCACAAATACACCGAGAGTGCCCTTATACTGACAACAAATCGTTGCTTCATGTACTGTCGGCATTGCTTCCGCAAGCGGCTTGTAGGGCGTTCGGATGAGGAGATAGCCGGAAATCTTGAATCCGTTGTAAATTATATCCGCGAGCACACCGAGCTGACCAACGTTATCCTCAGCGGCGGCGATGCGTTTACCCTTCCCACATGTATCATCAAGCACTATCTTGATGTTCTTTCAAGGATGAAGCATCTCGATCTCATCAGAATAGCAACGAGATCGCCGGCAGTGTACCCCATGCGGATTTATATGGATGAAGAGCTGCTTGCCTGTCTGAAAAAATACAGCGGAAAGAAGCAGCTGTATGTTGTTACCCAATTCAATCATCCGAGAGAAATAACGCCGGAAGCCACCGCTGCCATACGCGCCCTGCTTGATTGCGGGGTTGTTGTAAAGAATCAGACAGTGCTTTTGAAAGGCGTAAACGATTCTCCCGGCGTACTGGGCACGCTGTTGAGAAAATTGACCGCTTGCGGAGTAGTCCCGTATTACATATTCCAGTGCCGCCCGGTGAGCGGCGTCAAGAACATCTTCCAGGTGCCGTTTTCCGAAGGATATGACATAGTTGAGGGAGCGAAAGCGATGCAGAGCGGTCAGGGAAAGTGCTTCAAGTACTGCATGTCGCATCCGAAAGGAAAGATAGAGATTATCGGAAAGCTGAACGATGAGTCGATGGTTTTCAAGTTCCATCAGGCGAAAAACAACCGGGATTGCGGACGGGCATTCATTAAAAAACTCTCAAAGGATGCTGCATGGCTTCCGGATGAGTTATGAGGGGGGGATTCATATGTATGACCGGAACTCCGTTGCAAGCTTTCAGAATGTGTTCCTCAATCGGTCAATGAACGGAATCCGTATGTACGACAGGTATCTGATTACAGGTGCAACCGGATTCCTCGGCAGAGCTGTATCTCAGAAACTGGCTTCCTGCAGCATCCCGGTTCGGGCGTTGGTTTTATCCAACGACCCGTATGCGGAGCAGCTTCCAAAGAGGGTTCAACGCGTCACCGGCGATGTTCTCGATAAAGAATCGCTTGAGGCCTTTTTTGACGGCTCGGGAATACATACCTGCGTGATTCATTGTGCCGGTATCGTTTCCGTTGCTTCCAATCCCGATCCGATCATCTATACGGTCAATGTGGAAGGGACAAACAACATCATTCGCAAGTGCAGAGAACACAATGTCGGCAGACTGATTTATGTCAGCTCCGTTCATGTAATGCCGGATATTCCGAAGGATCATGTTATCACGGAGGGCTGGTGTTTCTCTTCCGATCTTGTTGACGGGGCATACGCCAAGAGTAAAGCCATTGCCACAAACCTGGTTTTTGACGCAGCACGTCGCGGGCTGAACGCCTGCGTTGTATTCCCCTCCGGGATAATAGGACCGGGAGATTTCCAAGGCGGGAGTTTCACAGCGATGGCGAAAGCCTTTCTCAAGGGAAAGCTGCCCTTTGCCGTTCGCGGCGGATATGACTTCGTTGATGTAAGAGACGTTGCAGGCGGCATCCTTGGCTGTGCAATGAGCGGGAAGTCCGGAGAGGGATATATCTTGTCCGGGCGTTATATCACGATCAAGGAAATGCTTGATATAATAGGCAAAGCAGCGGAGCTGCGTCACCGGCCTCTCTGCTTGCCGCTCGGACTTGCCAAATTAGCAGCTCCATATTACGAAAAGAGGTGTATTCGCAAGAAGAAACCGCTGTTCTTTACGCCGTATTCGATTGCCGTTCTCGGATCAAACGGATACTTCAGCCATAAGAAAGCATCCGGAGTGCTTTCTTACAAACCTCGTCCCATAGAGGAAACCCTGCGGGATATGACCGAGTGGCTCAGGCAGCAGGAAGAAAGCTGATTTCTTCCGGAAACAAGCCAATCTGATTTTTGAGGAGACAGTCTGAAAAATAAGATATATGTATGCTGCGATGCTTGTGCTTGCAGCCTTTATGGCTTTTGCAGCATACATATTTTAGACCTTCATGTCAGACAGCGGCTGTTCGGATTCCTGAAAAAATCTTTATTATCAGCGGGAGATGAGGCAAATATAAACGAAACTCAAACGAGAGGAGGCGATATATGTGAAAAAGAAAATAATTGCGGGAATCCTGTTGCTCCTGCTGCTGGCAGGAGGTTGTGCACAGCCGGCCTATGCCAATTCCGCCCAGCGGCACTGGAGCGGCACGGACGTTACAGGCGCGGTCGTGACGGGAGAGGATTGCCCCATCGTGGTGGAGAGAGAACTTCTGACCTTCGATGTGCAGGAATTCCCGGAGCAGTATTATCCGGATACGGACAGCTTCCTTGCCTATACCGGGAAAGTCACGGCGGAATACACCTTCCGTAATCCCGCCGACTATACGGTCACGGCCACGCTGGTTTTCCCGTTCGGTAATCCTCCACATTACGGAGAATACATCTATGACCAAGCAACGGGTCGGCCGTTCGATGTTTCCGACGCCCTGAAATACGGCGTAACGCTGGATGGAAAGCCGATAGAGGCGGCTGTCCGACACACATTGAAGGCACGGCACACTTCTTTCTCCCTTGATGAGGATCTGCCGAAGCTGGCAGACAGCTATATCTGCGACAGTTTTTTCGTCCCCGATATGCCGGTTCGGGTGCAGAGGTATTCCGTCACGGGCATAGATGAAGAATACGGCGCAGCCACCGCCGCATTTGTCATAAATGCGGACAGCGCAAAAACGCGGGTATTGTGTGAGAAGCAAACCGGCGGAGCGCGGCTGAAGAAGGGGAGTCAAGCCTCCTGTTGGGTACAAAACGGCGATACGATCACGGTGTATATCTTCGGCGAGCTGCCGAAGGAGGAGCTTATATGGACACTGTATGAAAACGGCGCCTGCGAAAAGGTTATCGAAGGAACAGTGTCGTCGGAGTTTTCGGAGATGACATTCAAGGACTATGCTCTGCGCGGCTATGACGAAAACTCCGGCATTTTGGAGTCTGACTGGTACAATGCTCAGGTCGAGCTTCTGCGGCTCGGTTCCGAAATATGGGGGAATGGTCTGGTTCAGATTGAAGCCGGGGTATTTTCGCTGATGCGGTGGTATGAGTACACCATCACGCTGGAGCCGGGGCAGACGCTGAAAAATGCGGTGACAGCGCCGCTGTATCCCGCCATTGATGCGGACTATACACCGAGCATCTATGCGTATACCTATCTGCTTTCCCCGGCAAAAACATGGACACAGTTCGGGAAATTGGATATCACGGTGAATACGCCCTATTACATGACGGAATGCGGCATTGACGGCTTTACAAGGACAGACAGCGGATATGCGCTGACACTGCCGGGTCTGCCGGAGGGCGAACTGACATTTACGCTTTCAGAGGCAGAGAGGCCGCAGCCGCCGAAGCGGTCGATCTTGCACCTTATGCCGACAGAGCTTATCATTGTACCGGCAGCGGTGCTTGTCGCCGTCGCAGCCGTGTTTCTGCCGGCTCGCAGGAAGCGAAGAACAAAAAGATAGAGAGAATTGGACTTTGAAAAACCGTATCTCTTCGGTTCTGCCGCCAGCATTGATGTCGTTTTTATCATATTTTCACCTCGCAGTCTTATTGCGCGCAGCTATTCGGTGAAAATCCGGTGATTTCAAAAAACAGTGCGAAAGCTCCGCTCTCACTTTACGCACTTCCCGTGGATGTTACACACTCGAACGGACAGCTTTCGTAAAGAGAAAAGCAAACCGTGTCTATTTAACATTTTAGCGGGTACAAGTATTTTTGCCCGACAGTGAGACGGTGCAGACAAGCGAAGCATCACCGTCTGTTTCCCAAAATCAATTTTTTTCGATTTTGGGAAACAGAATCGCGGAAGCAGCCGACCTTACAGATATTTAACCTGTGGTTTTATTCGCTGCCATACTGTATCGGAAACTCTGCCGCAATGACAGTGCCGTTTTTTGAGCTCTCCTCCACGCGGACGGAGCCGCCATGGATGTCGGCGATCTCCCACACCAGTGAGAGGCCCAGCCCCGCGCCGCCGTATTCCCGGCTGCGAGACTTGTCTACGCGGAAAAAAGGCTGGAAGATGCTTTGCTGATACTCCTCCGGGATGCCGCAGCCGTTGTCGGAGACGCGGATCAGGAGCTTTTCCGGCTCCTGTGCGACGGAAACCCGCACCGAGCCGCCCGGTCGGTTGTACTTGACGGCGTTCTCCGTCAGGTTGAAGATCAAGCGGTAGATCAGCGCGTCGCTGCCGGTCATAATTCCGTCGCCCTCTGCCGTCAGCGTAACGCCGCACTTATCCGAGAGCGGTGCAAGATCCGTAAAGATCTCCTCGATCATTGGAGCAAGCCGGATCCGCTCGTTACGCGCCACCTGCCGCAGATTACTCATTTCCAGCAGGGTCTTGGTCAGCCGGGTAAGCCGCTCCGTCTGCTCCCGCAGAAGGGAGAGAAACTCCGCCGTCTCCGGCTGCATATCAGGATGTTCCGCTGAAAACAGCTCCAGCTGCGCCTGCAGCAGCGCCAGCGGCGTGCGCAGCTCGTGGGCGGCGTTGCCGGTGAACTGCCGCTGTGCGGCAAAGGCGTCGTTCAACCGCTCAAGCATTTGATTGAAGGACTGACTGAGCTGCTTGAACTCCGGCAAGGCATCCTCATCGATCCGCATATCCGCCAAATTGTTCATCTGCACTCTCTCCACCTGAGAAGCAAAGCTGTGCAGGGGCTTGAGCGCGTGTCCGCTGACAAAGTAGGCAAGAATGCCGCTCAATACCGTAACCGCAGCCGTGATGTACCAGTTGGTGGTGCGAAATCGTCCCTGCACACCATCGACAACGATTGTCAGTTCCTCGCCGGGTTCTGCGAACTGCGGGTCGAAGCTCGCCGTGCCTTCATCAGTTATAATAACAGTACCGCCGCCCCGCAGCGCATCCGCAATCCTGTCCATATAGTACACGCCGGAGGAGCAGAGCATCAAATTCATGGCGATACAGGTCAAACCGATGAGCAGGGCAGTCATCAGGGTGATGCGCCACTGTAAGGAGAACTTCTTCATACGCCGTCCTCTTCCATCAGATAACCCTCGCCGATGCGGTTGCGAACGGGGTCATAACCCAATGCGGCGCGGAGTTTCTTGCGCAATGCGGAAATATGCACACGAATGGAGTTGCTGAAATTGTCCACGCTGTTGTCCCAGACATGCTCAATCAGTTCTTCCTGGCTGACGGGCCGCCCCCGATGCACCATCAGATATTCCAGAATTCCCGTCTCCTTTCGAGTGAGCGTCAAGGCTCGTCCGTTCACGGAGGCCTTTCGCGCACGGGTATCAAAGGTCAAGGTACCGCAGGTCAATATCACATCCTGCTGGGTGAACTGCCGCAGTGTCAGGCTGCGGATGCGGGCTTCCAGCTCAGCCAAATGAAAAGGCTTTGCAAGATAGTCGTTGGCACCTGCATCCAGTCCCTCCACCTTGTCCTCTACTTCGCTGCGGGCGGATAAAATCAGCACCTTTGTTTCCCGGTCTTTCTGCCGCAAGGTGCGCAGCACCGTCATTCCGTCCTTCCCCGGCAGGTTCAGATCCAACAATACAAGATCATAGCGTTCTATTTCCAACAGTTCCAGTGCTTCTTCGCCGTCGCAGCAGTAATCCACACTGTATGCGGCGCGCCGCAGACTGCGGACAATGGTTTCGCATAGAGCGCGTTCATCCTCGATTACTAAAAGGTGCATAAAAATCTCCTTTATATACGTTTATATGTTGCGCTTAACCCGCTGTTCTCATTATACAGGAAACGGATAAATTTTGTGTAAAAATTTTTTCTTAACAGGAACCTTATATCGACAATGCTATGATAACGGCACAAACCGGAAGGAGAGCTAAGTATGAAATACGGAATAAAAACTGCTGCACAGGCTGCACTGCTGGCAGTTGGAATTGTTATGGTATGTCTGGGAGTATGCCGTAACGAGGTGGCTACGGTGCTGAGCAAAGCCATCAAATTATGTCTGGAGTGTGTGGGCATTGGGTAAGAAGGTTTCGGTAATCTCTCGGTTTTTGTCCCGTTTCCGAGGCTGGATACAGGCGGGAGCAGCTTTGTTGACCAACCTGCACCTGCCGAACTTCCTCAAGGGAGGACTGTATCAGGGCGCAGGGAAAGCCGTCTGCGTGCCCGGACTCAATTGCTATTCTTGCCCGGCAGCGTCGGGAGCCTGTCCCATTGGATCATTTCAGGCGGTGGTTGGTTCGTCAAAGTTCAGCTTTTCCTATTATATCACCGGCTTCCTCATCCTGTTGGGAGTTCTTTTGGGACGGTTTATCTGCGGATTTCTGTGTCCCTTCGGGTGGTTTCAGGATCTGCTGCATAAAATTCCCACGAAGAAGCTCTCCACAAGGAAGCTGAAGCCCCTGACGTACCTTAAGTATGCCATTCTGCTGGTGATGGTCTTTCTGCTGCCGGCGTTCCTCGTGAACGATGTGGGCATGGGCGACCCCTTCTTCTGCAAGTACCTCTGCCCGCAGGGTGTGCTGGAGGGAGCCATCCCGCTGTCCCTTGCCAATTCCGGCATCCGAGCGGCACTGGGGAGCCTGTTTACCTGGAAATTCAGCATCCTGTTGGCGGTGATCGTGCTGAGCGTGGTATTCTATCGTCCCTTCTGCAAGTGGCTCTGCCCACTGGGTGCATTCTATGCGCTGTTCAACCGGGTGTCCCTCTTCCAAATTAAGGTGGATAAAAACAAGTGCGTCTCCTGTGGAAAATGCGCCAAAGCCTGCAAGATGGATGTGGATGTGACGAAAACGCCCAACCACACTGAGTGCATCCGCTGCGGTATGTGCATACATGCCTGTCCGACGGGCGCAGTGTGCTTCCGCTATGGCTTCGGCTCCGATAAAAAAACGGAAAAAACGGCGGAAACATCAAAAAAAGAGTAAGAACTAAGGAGGAAAGCCCATGAAACCAAGAAAATTTCAGCGCCGGTCCCGGCGGTGATGCCGGCATCGGTGCTGATATGCAATACGAATGTTTATGTGAAAAAATAAAAAAGAAAAGGATGGAAAAAAAGAAATGGTCAAGAAGAATTATACAAGTTGGTTGATTATGTTGCTGATATCCGCTTTGCTGCTGTCTCTGATGGCCTGCGGATCAAAAAAGGGTCCCAAGAATGCGGAAGAGGCTTCTGCAATGCATAAAGACCTCATGGCTCAGGAAAACGCGATACTGTCGAAAAACACTCAGCTTTGGGATAAGGTGTTTATGGCAGCGGATAAAGGCATGGCGATGATTGAAGACGGCAAAAATTACGGAGATTTTTTGCTTAAAACGATTGAATCCGCCAAAGAACAGTTTACTGCAGATGAGCTGAAACTGCTTAAGGCTGAGGCGGAAAAAATCCGAGAGATTGAAAACAAACTGACAAAGTTAGAAGAAAAATTCCCGGAGCTTGCGAAAAAAACGCCTTCTGAGAGCACCACAAGCATCCCTGCGGAGGGGAACCTCGGTACAAAAAAATTCCCGTCCTTTGTCGGAAAAGACTTAGAAGGAAATGATGTGACCAGCGATGAATTGTTTTCCCGCAATGCTGTCACGGTGGTGAATTTCTGGTTTACCACCTGCGGGCCGTGCGTCGGGGAACTTGCCGAGCTTGACGCATTGAACAAAGAACTTGCAAATAAGGGCGGTGCGCTCATCGGCATCAACTCCTTCACATTGGGCGGAGATGAAGCGGCAATTTCCGAAGCAAAAGATGTACTGTCCAAGAAGGGAGCAACATACCGGAACGTGTACTTCGACTCTGACAGTGAAGCCGGAAAATTCACCGCGAACATCTTCGCTTACCCCACCACTTATGTGGTAGACCGCAGCGGCAATATCGTCGGTGAGCCCATTGTAGGTGCCGTTACGGAAAAGAAGCAGGCGGAAACGCTGCAAAAGCTCATCGACCAGGTTCTTGCTTCCGACAAGGGGTAAGCCTCGAATTATCCTGCCGGGTGAGAAACACCATAGTTCGGAAAGAATTTCCGCTTCTGCTCACTGCGGTGCTGCCAAGCGGCTGAGACGGGCAAAGGCATCTCCCGTTCCTGCTTAAGGGACGAGGACCGGCAGAGGACTGTATTAAGGAAGAACAAAGGGCTGCTGCATCAGCCCCGAAAACAAAACCGGGCAGCTCAAGAAGAGTTGTCCGGTTTTTTGCTTTCGTGCATAATTAATTTGCACAAAACAGATACAAAGCGGGCTGCCCGAGCAGGTCTGTTTGCCGCACTCAAAAATCACGCTTTCCGCATGAGTCCGCTTCGCTTGAACCGGAAAATGCTGATGTTCGGCACCCCCGGATTGCCCTCCTTTAAAAAGAAAGGTGCTGCTGCAAATATGACTTGATTTTGCAGCAGCACCTCCTTGGTTTTTATTCCGCTTGCTTTGTGAATGTGATCACCGTGCCTTCAAAGAGAGGGCGGTACTTGTAGACATTCTCGTTGCGACTGAACGTAAGAGCTGAGTATGGCGCGTAGGATTCGTTTCCATCGCCGTCTTTCCCGTCGGTGAAGCGGAGATCTCCAAACTTCTGCAGTCTTACGTCTCCCTCAAAAATGAGTTTTCCGTTTTCGGTGACGATCATATGCGGTTTATCACCTGAAACCTCGATCACGGCTTTGATGTCGTCGTTCTTCCATACGCCGTACAGTACGCTTTGATTTATCGGTACATTGATCATGTCGTCACCGTCATACGGACGCACAGGCTGCGTACGGCTTTCCCGAAGTTTTCCGCAGTCCTCGGGAGTTATCAGGACGGACATGAGGATCACTCCTCCGGGGCGCATCGGTCTCCGACGCGCTCGAGGATCATCGTACCATACGCGATGGTCAGACAGCCGTTCTCATCCACAGGTATTTCGGCGAACGGGTCGACCGTCTCTCCGAGAACCTCGCCTTTGACTTTGGTATCGTAGTAAAACTTACCGTCCTTCTCTTTCCAGGTGGTCTGCTCGATTGCGGCGAAACCGTCCTCGTCGATCACGGCGCCCTGCGACTTCGCGAGCTCGATTTTGTCCTCGGGTACGCGCATCAGCGTTTTCATGAGGCCGTCCTCGGTAAATTGGGTTATGCTCATGAGCAGCATGATGATTTCGTCAGCGTGATCTCCCACCGGCAGATTTTCCGGCGTGTAGGACGCCATGCCGTTGGGGGTGGGGAAGAGCAGCTCCTTGACTTTCCATTTTCCGATAATGTTCATTGTAGTTTCTCCTCTCTGTTGGTCGTTTTATCGTTGATCCCGAAGGCGGGTTATGCCCGGGGGTCTCGGATTTCGGTGTGCGGACGCCGGTCAGCAGGTACTTCTCCCACAGGAACCACTTGCCGTCGGAACCACGCTGACGCAGCTTTATCGGGTGCGGGGAATACGCTCCGCCGCAGGGGATGAAGAGCTTCATGCAGCCGGGCTCCTCGTTTGAAACGTGGTTCGACCCGATGACGAGCGTATATGGCTGGCTCGGCGTATAGTTGTTGTCAGGCGTCGAGCCGGAGAAGCAGGTGAAGGGCAGATGCGGTTTCCGTCTTAAAGCTTCCGGGTTTGGAACATATTAATTTCCGCTCAGCAAATCGCACACTTTTCAGCCATTACAGTTCTCCTTTTCATTTCCCGAAAGAACCGACTTATTTTTTGATTTTTCTGCCCGCAAGAGAATAGAATGCGTCGGTCAACTCTCTGCCCGCGCTTATCGGGGCGTGTACTGAGCTGCCGTCCGAAAAAGCAAACGATGTGTTGTATGTGGTTTCGTCAAGAACATATACGTCGCTTTCCGACGGTGCTTCATATGACAGAACATCGCTTATAAGACATCTTTCCCTGACTGTTCGGAGTATTTCCTCTGCTTCTTCGGTATCGACAGGAATCTTTTCCGCTTTCGTATGATATCCTACGCAATCTGCCGCACAGTCGAAGGACAGAAACCAGTTGCCTTCCGTTTTTTCGAGACTGAACGAGTATGATGAAGAATGATCCATGCAGCCACGGCTGATATTGATCTCAGTCAGGAATTGTGCCCCCGCAAGCCCATAAAGGCAGCAGTTGAGCTCATCCGGCACGGGGAGGGATGAGTTGATACTTCTCCCGCCGGCAAGGCTGAAATCCGTGAAATACACACTCCGATCGGTAATACCATCGACATCCTCCGGCGGCTCGGCATATCCGCTTGCCGCAGAAATCAGGTCATATTTCGCTATAATTCTTATCACATCGTTTGTTTCCTCATTTGACAGCCGGATATTCTCAGACTTCACGGGAGAACCGTCCTCTCCAAAAGAACATTCGCATGAAAAGTGCCAACCGTCGCCGCCTTTTTTTAGAGTGAAGGAATGTGAGCGCCATGTTTCGGTGTCCTTTAGACGGACAGATACCGAGGTGAGCTCATTCTTTACGGACTCCGACTCGGCTTTTTCGGCAGCTTCATAATATCTGTCGGCAAGGTCGCGCAGGCAGTCAACAGCCCTGCCGCAAAGCTCGGTCTCTTTATCGATGCTGTTCCCGTCGGTGAAGGTCATTCCGGAGCTGCGCATCGGCGCGTCGGCCGCATTAAAGATGCGTATTGGATTGCGGTATTTCCGCAATCGCCCGAGCTCGTCTTCCTCGCGGAGGATCTCAAGAAATTCCTCCGCTTCTTCGGTCGGTATCGGGAAGGAACTGAAGGATGTGTAACAGTCCTCCCGGCTCTTGACCCAGCAGCTTGCGGAGAAGAGCCAGTTTTCATCCTGCTTTCGCAGCGCGAAAGCATACACCGGATTGCTTTCCATGCCGCAGCAGGAGGTGTGGAAAGCAATGATATCATCGACCGTGTATTTCCTGCTTCCTCCACAGCCGAACAGCGCGGATACCGTAAAAACAGCAGACATTATTATCACCGCCCTCAATAATCTTCGGCATTTCATGGCGTCAGGACAGCGGTTTACCGCACTCGGGGCAGAACTTCGGCGGCTTTGCCTGATTCTCCGGGGTGCAGCCGCAGGACACGCAGCGCACCGTTTTAGGAGCCGGCCTCGCGCATCCGCAGTTCTCGCAGAAATTTTCCGACTGACCCTCAGAACCGCAGGAACGGCAGGCCCATGTCTCATTGACAGAAGTCCGAGCCGCACCAGCCTCAACGGGCACGGTCTTCAAAGCACCGCAGTTGTCACAGAATTTAGCCCCGATGGTCTTTGAACCGCAGGAGGGACAAACCCATTCCCCGCCGCCCGGTTGGGGAGCGGGTGCGGAGACGGGACGGTCATGTTCAGCGCGGATCCGGTTCATCATTCCGTCGCCGTCAAAGACACGATAACGATTGCTGCGGCGCATCAGTATATCCGCAAGCTCGCGCATTTTCTGCTCGTATTCGCGGTAGAGGTCGGTGAAGCGGCTTTCGGGACGGTTTCCGTCACTCAGTTCAAGTTCAATCTCGTCAAACCACGGGGAATCAACATGGATTGTAATGTCGAATTCATAATCGCATTCGTAACGGGGCGGATGGCAGCTCTTCTCGTTGCCCTCGGAATCCTTACAGAAGATCTCCTCCTTGTTCTCCTTGATGTCCGTTTCAACATTCCTTACCTGTGAGAAGCTGACAAGATCCGGGTTGCCGCTGCGCCAGTTTGAAAGCCTCGTGACGATGAAACGCTCCCTTATCGGGTCAATATAAACTTTCTTGCTTCCGTCAAAGGTGACAGTCGGCAAGAAATCATCGAGCCGCCGCTTGTTATCTTCGCGGTAGGCGAGCTGCTCCTTTATCTCAGCGACTGTTGAATTCCTGCGATCGCTGAAAAACGGGGAGAGCTTTCCTGCGCAGTCCTTGCAGAGGCTGCCGTCCTCGAGCTTGCGATTCCCGAGAAAACCGATCTTGGCACCGCAGACGTCACAGTATTTTTTGTCGAATAATCCCATTATAAGGAGCCTCCTTGTTTTTTGTCGGCCGTCAGCACGACCCATTTGGCGTTATCCGCATCGAGACTGTATCCGCAGAACGAACAGCAGTGTTTTTCGTCAGGAATGAAATTGGCTCCGCAGGACGGGCAGTCCTTTTCGATGAAAAGCTTTCCGTCCGTCTTTCTTTTATCGGGGTGTCTTGCTCTTTGCAGAGTGAGTGTTCTTTCGGTTTTCTTTGTGTACGGTTTTTTGTTTTCGGGGAGATACGTTTCGCTTACGCAGACATCGGCGGTTATCGTGGTTGTGTCCTCCGTGTTGACGACTTTTTTCAGAATGATCGTACCTACGCTGTAGTCAAGCAGCTCATCGCTGCCGGCGTCCTTGTAAAGAGCTTCGGTTATGCAGGAGCGGAGGTAGTTTTCCGAATAAAGCTCAATCCGCTTCGCCAGCTTATCGTGCCTCAGCTTCCGGGCAAACGCCAGAGCCGTCAGCGCTGCGAGCACCAGAATCGCCGTGCCCACACCTGCCGCCAGGGATATTTCGGTATCCTTTATCAGGTAGAGGCAGAGAAATTCGGAGAGAAACAGTACCGTCATGCACCCGAGCAGCAGCAGAAACTTTCTGAGATTGTTCCCGATATGCTCGTAGATCTCAAAAACCTCGGTCTGCCAGTCGTAAAAATCCGTTTGAATCCTTGCGCCGCAGTATTCGCAGACTACCTGCTGACTGCTGAGCGTGACCTCGGCACCGCATGACGGGCAGATCACCTTGGCTTTTCCGGCATAGAAGGTTTTTTTGCCGTTACCGCAGTCAACCGTCTGAACATGCCGCGACTGAAGGACTCGCAGACAGGCGTGCTTTCGATAGATCTCGTGCTCGACCTCAGAGTTCTTCGCGGAGATCAGGCGCTCAAGTGCGCAGCACTCAAGCTCGGCTTCACGCCATTCCCTGCCGTCGTCCTCCCATGTCCGGAACCCGATTTTCTGTCCCGGACTGAGGTCAGCCACGCGGATGTCACGGTAAAGGCTGTGCCTTGCGAGACTGTCGATCTGGAGCTCGATGTTTCTGCGGAAGGTTTTATCCATTCTGATCGGCAGCAGGCTTTTATCCGCTTTGGCGAGGGGGCACAAAACATTTTCATATGCGTTTCGGATATTGCGGCGCAGTCCCATATTTGCAAGCGGCGTTTCACGCTTTGCGAGAAGTCTTTCATACTTCGCCTTTTTCCTGTTTTTCGCAAGAAAGCACGAGAAATCGATATCAATGATCTTTTCGCCGATATAATACGCACAGATCACGGCAAAGGCTGCCGCTATCCAGAATGCATCTGACAGACTCATAACTACCTCTTGTTCTTGTTATTACCGCTTTTTTCCCCGGCTTCTTCTTTTTTGCCCGGTGCCACAACGCTGTGTGTCATCACCACAGTCAGAAAACCGCCGACCACAACAGCCATACAGTACAGAAGGAAATCCGCAGGATTGCCTTCCGGAGCGAGCTTATACTCGCCCTTTCCGGTTCGATAGACCTCGACCGTGACCTTGTCCCCGGTGCTTATATCTCTGTAGAAAGTATCCTTTCCGGTGTAGGTCTTTCCTTCGACGTCAAATGACAGCTTGGCTTCGTACTTCCAATCGGTTGTGTTGCCGTCGGAGTCCTTTATCGCGATTGGCTCGTAATCCTGAACGACTGCGCTGACCTTCCGCACGTCGTCGGAGTTCTTGTACTCATGGCTTGCGGTTCTGCTCGAGACGATGCCGCAGACGCCTGCCACAAACAAGGCGAAGCAGAGCAGCAACGCCAGATAAGAATAAATATCTTTCTTAGGGGGGTTCGGTTTTTCATTCATTGTGACTCCTTCTCGGCAGAATCGGGTAAAGGGACTTGAGAAGCGCGCAGATGGCTTTCTCGCTCGTTCTGCCATATTTCGCGGACATCCTGCCGCCGTCCGCTGTTTTCCGGCATACCGTCAGGTTGCTGCCGGTTTTTATATTCTCCACGGTACTGCCGGGGTATATGTCGGAGTATTCCGTGATGGTTTCTCCGTTGAACAGCACCATCGGGGGGTCGCTGAAGCTATAGGAGTTGCCCCGCGAACCGTAGTCGTTCTCTGCCGTGACACTCGGAAGAGAGTACTTGACGCCGACATACCGGGCAATCGTACAGCCCTCTGCCGATGTCATGATGCCGAGAGTGCCTGCGATGACCGCAGCAACTACGGTGACGACGAGCGGTCTTGCAAGTTTGCATGTATTATTTTTATTTTTTACTCCTAATTTGCAATAGCAACTTCCGATCGCTTAACGATTGAAAGACGTACCGAGCGTCTTGTGATACCATTATAATGCATATTCCGACTCTTGTCACTGTCACAAGGGACAGTTGTTTCGCTGAAACAAAAAATTCTCCGGAGGAAAGTCATCATTTTGGGGACAGAAGGTACGGACAGCGAATTACGTCATGTTGACAGAACGTTGCTCTGACAACTCACGCTCTGCTCCTGCCGTAAAGCTGCGTATTTCTCCTTCTGCTGCCTATAACGGCTGTAAATGTTTTTGCATGCCGTGTGCTGCCAACCATCGGCGCCGGGAATAATCGGTATACCCACACCGAAACTGTTGACATAAAAGGTATACTATGTTAATATATGCTTGATGACGGATTCTTTCGGTTGGATTGCCCGAAAGAACATCAGTATTAATCACAAGGAGGTACACTAATGAAGAAAAGAGTTTTGGCACTATTGCTGACTCTCGTTATGCTCGTCAGCTGTTTTCCGATGAATTTGATCGCGAAAACAAGCAGCAGCATAGCAGGCACAGCCGACGGGCCTCTTTCCCTCACGGCACGCGAAAGTAAAAGCGGCTTTGCGACCGGACGTGAAGGCAAGGGTTCGACTGCGAACACACATCATGGAAAGCTGAATACCGACAGGTTCGAGCTTTCAAGCACCCCCTTCTCCGAAAACGATGCCGCCGCATCGTTGAGAGCCGGCGACGAGGTGACATTCATAGTTGTTTTGAAGTCCGCCTCATTGCTTGGAAACTACTCTGTAAGGGAAATTTCCGAAAGAACAGAGGCAGTCAAGTCTCAGGAGTCGAAACAAATCAAGGCGATTGATTCTGCGAAAAAGCAGGCAGCCGAGGCTCTCGGCAAATCAAAGCACGAGTTTGGTTTTGATTATACGGTTGCAATGACAGGCTTTTCCGTCACGACCGCATACGGCAACAGGAAAAAGCTTGAGGCACTCAACGGTGTTGAAAGCGTTTATGTTGCACCGACTTTTGCTTTGCCGGAAACGGATTATGATCTTGCACCGCTTACAAACAACTCTTCAACGATGATCGGTTCGGATATACTCAACAATTCCGGCTACGGCGGAAAGGGCATGAGAATAGCGATTCTTGACACAGGAATCCTTGTTACACACCCGAATTTCGCCGCATTGCCCGATGACAAGCTTGATGACCCTATCACAAGACAGAGCGTCGATGATATTTGGTATACGCTTAATGCGGGCAAAAGCACCCCGAAGCTTAATCGCTCGTATTACAACACGAAGCTTCCGTTCATCTTCAATTATGCCACAGCTGATTTTGACGTATCGAACACATATGCAGGTTCGGATCACGGAACGCATGTTGCAGGTATTGCTGCGGCAAACAAGATTGAAGGAAGTAAGGCTGTCGGTGTTGCTCCGGACGCACAGCTTGTCGTTATGCAGGTTTTCCAGTCCGGCGGCGGTGCAGGTTGGGCAACAATACTTGCCGCAATGGAAGACTGCGTAAGGCTTGAAGTCGATACCGTAAACCTTTCACTCGGTGCTGCAGCAGGCTTTACCGATGTTCCCACCATGATGGAAACGATGAACAAATTCCTCGAATCCGACATTCAGATTATTATCGCTGCCGGCAACGATACAAACAATGCATACGGCAACAGGTGGGGCATGAACATGTCTCTTCTTCCGAACCCCGATACCGGTCTCGTCGGTACTCCGTCAACGTACAGTGCTGCCATCTCCGTTGCTTCCGTTGATAACGACGGTTACGAACAGCTGTACATCACTGTCGGCGGGGCGGATTTCGGCTATCAGGATACAGCAGCAACCTCTGCAACAAGCTTCATTGCAAATTTCAGAAACCGTGAACTTGAATATGTTATGGTTCCCGGTTACGGCACTGAGGCAGATTATGCAGGCATTGACGTAAACGGTAAGGTCGCCGTTGTTTCACGAGGAGGCAATTCTTTCCCTGAAAAGCAGAGCATAGCTCAGGCTAACGGTGCAATTGCATGTGTCGTTTACAACAACACCGTGGGCATTGTAAACATGCAGATAAATGACGGTGCGGGCAATATCCCTGCTGTCAGCGTAACGAAAGCGGCAGGTCAGGCTTTGCTTACCCAAGCAGAATCGGGCAATGCCGTGTTCAGAGTTTGCAATGCGGACACACAGCTTTTCCATATCGACAGAACGATAAGCAGCTTCTCTTCTTGGGGAGTAACCCCGGATTTGAAGCTTAAGCCTGAAATTTCAGGCGTCGGCGGAAGTATTTATTCGACGGTCGATCCTGCAATATCGGGTTCTTATTACGGAAACATGAGCGGAACGTCGATGGCATCACCGCAGATTGCAGGTGCAATGGCTGTTCTTATCCAGTATTTGGATGAAAACTATCCTGAACTTTCCGGGGCTGAACAAAGGCGAGTTGCTGCGGCTCTGCTTATGAGCACCGCAAATCCCCTGTTTGCAACCGACACACTTGAGTATTCACCTCGTGCACAGGGCAGCGGCCTTGCCGATTTGGTAAAGGCAACCACAACAAAGGCATACCTTACCGGCACTTCTGCTTCAGAGGGAAGACCGAAGGCTGAAATAGGAGATAATGACAGTAAAGACGGCATTTTCAATTTCAGTTTCGAAATCAACAACCTCACGGACGAAGCTTTGACCTATACGCTTGACAGTTCTCTTCTGACTGAAAGCATTTACGGAGATAGGTTTATTGCCGCTGCACCTTACGGTCTTACGACCCGTGTAACGTTTGAAGGAGGAAATACCGTTAACGTTCCGGCAAACGGCAGGGTAACGGTTAATGCGGAAATCAATTTGACTGATGCCGACAAAGAATACATGAACAGATTCCTCAACGGAATATTCGTTGAAGGCTTTGTCTATGCCGTTCCTGTTTCAGGTTCGGAAGCTGAACAACCCGTTTCGCTGGTAATGCCCATTGTCGGTTTCTACGGCGATTGGTCCGCGGCGGACATTTTCGACAGCGAAAAAGAATCGGAATACAGTCTCTATCCCGTCAGGATATTCACCAACAACGCACAGCTCGGCACAAACCCGTACATCAGAACCGGCAGAGCAGGAGATGCATATAATGCATTTTCCTACAGCAATCCCCTCGCTGAAATTGATTACGGTATGTTAAGAAATGCGCGCACTCTCCGGATCACCGTGACCGACAGGAATACGGGCGATGTTTACTTTGACATCAGCGGAGAATACCAGACAAAGAGCTACTATAACGCTGCTTACGGACAGGTTATTCCCGGCTACCTGCTTGCAGGAGAAGGTGACGTTTGGGACGGGAAAGACTTGGACGGCAACGAGCTTCCCGACGGAACTGTTGTAACATACAAAATGGAAGCCTACCTCGATGACGGCGACGATTTTGTTGACGACAGCATCGTATTTGATGTGACTCTCGACTCCGCCGCACCGCAAATACTGAATGGCGCGGATCTGCAGTCCGCAGTTTCTTTCGACGAAGAAAACGGACGTACCTATCTTAACCTTGAGCTGCTTGAAAATCGCTACATTGCGGCAGTTCTTTTTGAAAGCAGCAACGGCACGATCATGGGCAAGTTCGAGGTTGAAAACACTCCGGGAGAAGTTTTCAGCGGAAGGTTTGACATTACCGGCTTCGGCAATGAATTTACCGTTGTTGTTGCTGATTACGCCTGCAACGAAACTGTTATCGATGCATTCCTTAACCTCGGCGATCATACCGGCGGCGACACGGGTCCCGCTGCGTTGGACAGCAGCCGCATTTACGGATGTGAGACTTACGATGCGGCAGCGGTTGAAGGCGGTTGGTTCAGTGCGAATAAAACTGACCTCTCCGATGCGAGAAACGAAACATTCGATTCTGCGAACAGGTATTATTCAGCCGAATATGTTAACGGCTATCTTATCGCGCAGAATGCGGGGACCGGGTCACTGGAGCTGGTGACTCCGTCGGGAACCTATTGGAAAACAAAGACTCTTGTTGCTCAAAGCGGCAAAGTCGGCGAAAACGGCGTATGGGTTCTTTACGATATGGCAATGGATTACTCCGATACAAGAACAGCTCTGCTTGATCCGTTGAATTCCGCTTCCGGAACCGACTTCCTTCTTGCCGTCGGTTGGGCATACAAGGGAGATAACAATAACGACGGAAAGGACGATGGCTACAATGCATTGTACAAGATTTGGACTTCCAAGTGGAACAACCAGGTCTTTGTTGACGAGATTGGGCCGATCACGGGCGAAAACGGTTCATCGGAGATTCTCTGTCTCGGAATAACGACCGAAGGCAGCATCTACGGTATCGGTACAAACGGCTGTCTGTATGCATTGGAACTCAATACAGCCGGCAACGGTGCGGAAACCGTACTCATTGGGGAAACAGATTTTGTAAATTATCCGGGTTTTGGCGGAGCAAACGTTATTCAGTCAATGGGCTACGACCACAACACGGATACAATGTACTGGTTTGCACACAGTCAGGTTCCTCAGGGTGCCGTATATGTAAATATTAACGTAACGTATACCGTCAACCTCGAAACTGCTGCATGCACCGAAGTCGGAACCTATGGCCCCGGCGGTCAAACATGTTTGTTCATTCCCAACAGCATTGAATCCGATCTCTTCCAAATGGGAATCAATGCGACCGGGTTCTCACTTGAGCCGTATTCCACAACAATGGTTCAAAATCAGACTCGTCAGATTAAAGTCGCGTGGCAGCCGTGGAATGCACAAGCAAACGGCGTCATGTGGTCAACATCAAATGAGAACATTGCCGTTGTTGATGCCAATGGCTTTGTAACGGCAGTTTCGGAAGGAGACGCAGTTATCACCGCAGCGGGTCAGGTATGGGATCCCTATCATTGGGATAATGAAACCGGCACAACGGTACCCGCTTGGGTGGATTACAGTTCGGAGTGCAAGATCAAAGTCGTGAAAGCGGAGGATGCCCTCTACGGCTTTGTTGTTGAAGATTTTTCAAACATCGGCAACCGATTCACATGGTTCACGTATGCTGACAAAACACCCACTGCAATAACATCACTCGGAAAACCCATGGTAACATATTACGATCCGACATCCGGAGAAAATGTCACTGCCAATGCGCTCTGGCAGGGCGGTGCATATTACAACGGATATGTTTACACTGTAATGGTGCAGGCACGTACCGCTCCGGACGGAACTTTCGGCGGTGCTTCGGTGCTTTATCGCAGTCCTGTTACAAAGGGTGCGGTTCCCGCTGAAACCGTAATCGGCGAACCGGAAGAGATCGGATACACCATCGGTATTGAAGTTGGAAACATCGGCTTTGATTACAACACCGGTCGTATGTACGGCGTTGATCTTACAAACGGCGGTTTGTGCATTGTGGATCTTGAAACGGGGTCGATTGACCCGCTCGGAACTTTCTCCGGCGATATTGGCGGACCCGCCATTGCAACGGCAATGTGCGTCACGGCAGAAGGAATGATCGTCATTGCAGACATGAGTTCAACTCTTTACTCTGTTGATGCCGATACTTTGTCAACAACTCGTCTCGGCAGTGCTTCGGGTGACAGCTGGTTCTATGCAGGCATGACCTATGACTACAACACCGGCAACATCTATTGGAACCCGTGCATGAACAAGGGACTTTCACCCCTCTACCTTGTCACACTCGGTCCGGACGAATGGGAACCCGACAGGACGACCGCAACCATTATTGACATGGGCGATGTGTCAACAAAGGCCGGTGTAGAGCAAACGGTTATTTTCACCATTCCCGACAATGAACCTGAAACGCAGATCATCCCCGTTGAAAGCATTACGATAACCAACGGTGAGTCGGCTGTAGGTCTTGCCGGAGGGACGCTCCAACTCAACGTTGTGACGGAACCTCTCAGGCCTACCAACCAGGTTAAAACATGGGTGTCTTCCGACGAAGAAGTTGTCGTTGTCGATAGATTCGGCAAGCTGACATTTATGGGCATTGGTACGGCAACCGTTACGGTTACGACGAAAAACAAAAACGATGACACATTGTACACTGACTCCATAGAGATTGCGGTTCTTGAAGCAGCCGGCGAATTTAAGGCCTTCCTTAACCTCGACCAGGGAGGAACAAGCTACTATGATTTCTGGATTCACGGCAATGATTATGATCTTAGGCACATGCTTGTTGACAAGAGCATGATAAGCGTCTACTCGCTGCGTTCGGGCGTTTACTATGACGGTTACTACTATGCCTTCAATGATAAGGGAGCTTTCCTCAGGATCGATGAAAACGATCTCTCGGCTTACACGACAATAGGTACGGCGAACATTGATACTTACAATGATCAGATTACCGCACTTGCAATGGATTATGCATCAGGTACATTGTACGGCCTTACGCTTCACCATACCTACGAGTACAGCACCGATCAGGCAGTTCAGTGCCCTGCGTCGCTTGTGACGGTTGACCTGAATACCGGCAGTGTAAACGTTATTGCACAGCTCGATTTTAACAGACCTGTATATGCTCTTGCATGTGATGCGCAGGGACAGCTCTATGCAGCAGGATCTCCTTCAAACGACTCTTCACAGACCGTTATATATACGGTGGATAAGGTGACGGGCGAGTATGAGGAGTTCATGACGATTGCAGGCGCAGGTGTCTTTACGGGCAACAACTACTACGGCAACATGCAGTACAATTCTCAGATGGCGTATGACTATGGTACGAACAGACTGTATCTCAATGCAACATACAGTACACAGGGGCTTAAGTATGCAAGCGGCGTTGTAATGATTCAGCTTGGCGAGGAACCGTATTCGGTAAATCTCGGAGGAATCAGCCTCTACACACGCGAAGGTTCATCCGTTAAGTACGGTGAAGCATTCTTAGGACTTATGGCCTTCATTCCGGATGAGAGTGAGTTGCCGCAGAGCACCGTTAACGGCATATTGCTTAACAAGACTTCTGCTCGCACTTATGTAGGCGGAACTGCACAGCTTGAAGCGAGGGTACGTCCTTCAAACGCGGCGGATACGAGCGTAACTTGGACGTCGGCTGATGAAAGTATTGCAGTCGTTGACGAAAACGGTCTTGTAACCGGTGCTGCAGTCGGCAGCACTGTAATAACGGTCACAAGCAACCAAACAGGTGTATCTGCACAATGCACGGTTGAAATAGTTGAACAGCCCGGGGCTTCCTCCGTTGCATACACTGTTTCGGCAAACAGAGACGCTTTGATCGCATTCAATCCCGCTCTGCCCGCGCAGACGGCGATAACCATCGCTGAATTCAGCGGCGGTTCGATGATTAAGGGTCTTGCATACGGCGATAACTTCCTGTTCTATGTCGTTGAAAGCGGAGCTTCTTATCAACTCTACCGATACGACATACTGACTCGCCAAAGCGTGAGCTTAGGCGGTCTCGAAGCATGGACGGGCATCAACGATATTGCATACGATCCGGATAACGAACTTCTTTATGCGGTCGGCGGATTCTATATGTTCCAATACAATACTGCAACTCTGCAGGCGGGCGGAACAAATTACATGTCCGGTTACATTATGGATTCCGATTACTGCACAATGGTCGGTGTTGCAGTGAAGGACGGTGCTGTTTACGCAATGGGCAATGATTGGGCAACCTCTGTTCCCAAGCTTATTAGGTACTCCGACAAGTATCTTACAGACAGGACAGTCGTTATGTCGGGCGTTGGCGTTAATGTCTATGCGGGTGCAACCGAAATGGCTTATGATGCAACAACCGATCTCTTCTACATAACGGATGCTTCAAACAACATCTACTCAATGACGGACACCGGAGAGACTCATTTTGTGGACATTCTCGGCAGCGGTATCGACATCAACGGCCTTGCTGTTAACTCAACTCCGAGTTATTCTGTAAGGTACACCGATGGTGTAGATGGCGAAGTTATCTTTGCAGATCAGCAGTACTTTGCTCAGGAGGGTTCGCATACTCCGAACTTCAACGGAACTCCCATGCGTGCAGGCTATTCGTTTGCGGGGTGGACACCCGAGGTTGCGGAATTTGTTACCGAAAACGTTGTATATACAGCAACGTGGACGATTAACGACTATACCATCACCTTCGATGCACGCGGCGGCGAAGTCAGTCCTGCGGAAATCACAGTAACTTACGGTCAACCCGTTGGTACATTGCCTGTTCCCACCCGTGAAGGATTTGACTTCATAGGTTGGTTTGATGAGAACGGCACAAGGTATACTGATGAAACTGTTTATCTTGTTGACGGCAATATCACGCTCAACGCACGCTGGTCCATGACTGCTTACACAGTGACTTTCGTTGACAGCCTCAACAACAATGCGGTTATCGGCACGCTGACTGTGGGCAGGGGAGATGTTATCGATTCGGGCGAATTCCCCGTTGCACCTGAACATCAGGGTTATGTCTTCTGCGGATGGGATTACGACGGAGAACCCGTTATGAACGATATGACAGTTTCTACCGTCTACCATTTGCTCGGAGATGTCGATATGGACGGCTGCATCAACGGCATTGATGCTCTTATGGCACTTCGTAAAGCGATGGGCATTATTGAACTCACCGAGAATCAGTGCCGCCTTGCCGATGTCGATTTCAACGGTGAGGTAACGGTGAATGATGCTGTCAGGATACTGCGTCACGCACTCGACATTGAACTGCTCGGATAAGCTGTGATGCAAATTAAAAAACAGCGTTCCGCAAACGGCAGCATCGGATAAGAAAACATTGCGGAAGTCAGTAGAATCAATGTCTTTAACGGTGCGGGCACGGTGCGGAATCGAAACAATCAAATACTGACATGCTCAAAGGGCGTTGATATGCAAGTATCAGCGCCCTTTTCCTATACCCACAAGCCATAGGCATTGAAAACCTATGGCGTTTTTTTATACCCATTTTGAAGGAGGCTGGCAATGAAACTGACAGAAGCAGAAATGAGGATGGTGTTTCAGATTGAAAGTACCAATCAGAACGCTGCCCTGAATGAGATTTACATGACATGGCGCTATGCGCCGAACCCGGCAACGAAAGAAACGGCGGAAGGCCTTCTGGACAAGCTCCGCCCACTGTCGGATCAGGAGTGCATGGATTTGATCCGCAAGGTGCAGGCCGAATACCGTCTGCCGGAGAAAGCCCGCACCATCGGGGAAATGCTGGCAGAAGCCAGGCAGCGATCCGGGGCGCAGAAGTTATCCGGCCATGACATTATGGCTTTGGAGCGTTTCGACCCGGCAACCAGACACATGATCGTCTTTGATGTTCTTACCCATGACTCGCCTGTTGGCTGGAAGGGTGAGAAAATGCGCCTGTTCCTGACCGACACCGGATACAGCAAGGCTTTGGAAAATCAGGAAAAGGGACATATCAAAATCCGTAACCATGCGAAGGTGCTTTCCGGCGATCTCCACTATGACCATAAAGACCGTGAGAGGTAGCCGACTGAAAACTGTATCAAAATCAGTGGGATATCTTCTGTTTTTCCCTCTGTGGCTTGCGTTCTGAACAGGGCGTGGATGTTTTCCCATGCGGGAGAAAACGGAGGCATACAGACGGGTAAACCGCTCAAAATCAACACTTTTTATTTTCACAGGAAGGAGGTGCGAAGATGGCTGTTTTTCGTATTGAAAAGACCCGTGATTATACGGTCATGTCGAACCATCACTTGAAAGATCGGACGCTGACCCTGAAATCCAAAGGGCTGCTGTCCATGATGTTGTCGCTCCCTGACGAGTGGAATTACACCACCAGAGGTCTTGCGGCGATCTGCCGGGAAGGTGTGGACAGCATCGGTGCGGCATTGAAGGAGCTGGAAACCCACGGGTATATCCGGCGCACCCAGCTTCGGGATGAAAAAGGCAAGATCACGGATACCGAGTATGTCATTTACGAAATGCCTCAGTGCGAGCCGCCGTCAAGCCCAGGTACGCCTTTACCGGGTACGGCAAAGCCATATACGGAAAACCCGGATATGGGTATCCCGGATACGGCGGAACCGTGTACGGAAAACCCCGCACAATTAAATACTAATCAAACAAAGACTGATTTATCAAGTACGGAGATATCAAATCCTATCCAATCAAATCCCCCTACCCCCGCAGGGGCAAGGATGGGAACGGATCGGATGGGAGCCAGAGAATGTTATCGTGAAGTGATTTTGGATAACATCGAGTACAGCTATCTGGTGCAGGACAGCCATATCGACCGTGAGCAGCTTGACGAGATCGTTGACCTGATCGTGGATACCGTATGTTCTGCCCGCAAAGTCATCCGCATTGCCGGAGACGATTATCCGGCGGAGGTGGTAAAGTCCCGGTTTATGAAGCTGGACAGTTCCCATGTTCAGTATGTTATGGACTGCATGAAGGACAACACCACCTATGTCCGCAATATCAAGAAATACCTTCTGGCGGCGCTGTATAACGCCCCGACCACCATCAACAGCTACTATTCTTCCCTGGTGCAGCACGATATGTACGGGGACGGGCAAAGGGGGCGAGGCTAAATGCAGGAGGAAGTAACGCGGGGCGCCGTGACGCTCATTGTTGACGGAGCCAAGCTAAGTGAGCAGGTCTTTGAAAAGGCCGTCAAAAAGTTCCTGGAGGAAATCCAGAAAAGCCAGAAGCCCAAAATCTACCGCGGCAGGCAGAGCCTTAAACAGCTTGCCAGCCAGAACGCCGGTCTTGCCAATATCGAGATCAGTGACAAGAATATCAAGGCTTTCTCCCGTGTGGCGAAGAAATACCATGTGGATTTTGCCTTGAAGAAGGACACCGCCGCAGAGCAGCCCCGTTACCTGGTCTTTTTCAAAAGCCGGGACGCGGATGCCATCACAGCGGCATTTCAGGAGTTTGCCAGCCGGAAAATGAGCCGTGAGGAAAAGCCCTCCATCCGGGAACGGCTGACCCAGGCGAAGGAACAGGCGGCGGAGAAAGTGGAACACCGCACCATTGACCGGGAGAAAGTAAAGGTCAAAGATCGGAGCGTGCAGAGATGAACATGAAAAAACTGTTTTTGCTGAATCTCCCGTATCTTCTGTTCGTGTATCCCTTCGATAAGCTGGCACAGGCTTTCCGGCTTGCGCCCGGTGCTGACCTCTCCGGCAAGCTGCTCTCCATTGGGGACGGCTTCACGGCAGCCCTTTCCTCCCCGTGGCTCAGTTTCCATCCCACGGACCTGCTGATCGGCATAGCCGGTGCGGTGATCCTTCGCATGGCGGTCTACCTGAAAGGCAAGAACGCTAAGAAGTATCGCCACGGGATCGAGTATGGTTCTGCCCGCTGGGGTACGGCGGCGGATATCGCCCCCTACATGGACAAGGACTTTTTCCAAAACATCCCCATGACGCAGACGGAACGGATCACGATGGCGAGCCGTCCA
>ERZ839741.648-NODE-648-length-43257-cov-6.799269_pt1 | contig 43257 bp, 35 predicted proteins | sample MGYA00519880_ERZ839741 | MGnify/ENA primary metagenome ERZ839741 (study PRJEB31850, sample SAMEA3708851) | human gut metagenome | biome: human gut; feature: human-associated habitat; material: faeces | place: China | collected 2014 ...
ACAGTTATATTATTATTTTCTATTAATAAATTAATTTCTTTATCTTCTGATTCTATCTTTTGTGCTTTATAACTAGTTTGGATATTTTCAATTTTTACTTTAGTATTTTGTTTTTCTATTGGATTTTTTAATTTTAATTCTATTTGAGCTACCTCTGTATCTTTATTTACATTTCCAGATGTAGTAATCAGCATAAAACTTCCATTATTTTCATTATCTTCCTCGTTATTATAAGCACAAGACCAATTATTCATTCCAACAAAAGTTACACTTTCAAATAAACTAGTATCATAAATAAGTTTTCCACTTACTGCATTTATTCCATTTGAATATTCCTGTAAATCTGATAATTTAAGTATTATTTGAATTTTTCCTTCTTGCAAACTTGGCTCATTGACATTTGCTTGCAAATCAAATGCTAGAACATGTATTGGAATTATAAATAATATTATTATCATAATTATAAAAATAATTTTTTTCTTTTTCAATTTATGTCCTCCTTATGATTTTACATATTAAACGTGAGTTTATTATATTTTTAATTCAAATCCATACCACAAAATAATATGGATTTGAATCTTAATATGTTATTTTAATATTTTCTTTTTAATAAATACTACACCTGTGCCTAATATTACAAAGAATGATATTGCAACTATTGTAATTAAAATATAATTTTTGTTTTCTCCTGTAGGTGTTGTAATTGTTACAGTTTCGCCTCTATCATATAAAGATGTATATTTTGGTGTTACTTTTCTTCCAGTTCTTGTATTTCTGGTTGTTTCAGTTATTTCTATATCATTATTTAATTCAATTTCATCTGTATTTGTTAAAATCTTCGAAGCAGTTAAACTTGCATTTTTAGATTCACCTGGAGCTAGTTCTTTTTCAAGGTCAGCATTATATAAAATTGTTTTATCTGCTAATCTCTTTTTTCTTGCTGTTATAATATTTTCTATTTTCCAATTTCCTGTCGCTTCACTATATTGCTCTTCAAATTTTTCATACCCTATTCTTATTTCTGTATTTCCAGAAGCATCTGTTGAAGATGATTGATATTTATGCAAGTACTCTTCTATTACAGTTGGTTTGCTAACTTCTTCATTATAATTTTCTATTGTCTTTGTCACCCATTTTGTATTTTCATCATTTACAATCATTGTATTATCTAAATAATCATAAACTCCACTAGCCTTAATTTTAACAATTTCTTCTACCTTTTCCTTTTCTCCATAGCAGTAATATCTCTCTGAATCATAATCTATTTCACTATTATTTTGTACCTTAATTTCATATTTAATTTCTACTGTTGCTCCTTGAATTAACTCATTATCAATTTCTGCTTTTATCATTCCGTTTTTCGGACTAGCATTTGCTGAAGGTTGTATATATGCTACTCCTTTTGCTTGTTCTTCTAATTGCAATTTTCCATCTTTTTCTATTATTTTTGCATCTGCAATTACTTGTCCATTTGCTAACGTGACTTTCATTGATTTTACTCTCTTAGTTACATCTATTGATTGTCTTGGTCTCTCTATAACACCAAAATCTATATTTTCTATGCTGAATGTAACTTTATCAATTCCACTGGTCTCTGTCTTTTTATTATCAATATCATCTGCTAATTCAACTCCAAACACCATAGTTGGTGTCTTTGAATCCATTTTATTTATACTTGTGTCTCCTCTATCAATTTTTAATCTTGTATCATAATTGTCTAGTGCATCTGAATATCTTTTATCTGTCTTTACCCTATACCATGTATTTGGATTTCCATCTTTCTCGTTTTTATTATCACTTATCCAAATCGTAGATTTGTAATCTTCAATGGTATACTTACCATCTCCCCAGAAGTATACAATTCTATATTCTCCTGGTGCAAAGTCTTTTATCGTAAATGTTCCATCTTTTCCTGTTGAATCCTTATTATCTCCTCCATAAGTAGTCGTTCCAACAGGTTTAGCTTTTAATTTTAATTGCATATCTATGATTTTTCCATCCTCATCTTTTATCTCATCAAAATCAGCTTCTTTATATAAACGTACTTGCACTCCAGATATCGTTTTTTCTCCATCATCAAATATTCCATTTCCTAGTCTTTCATTATTTACTCCTCCTGCTGTTGGATCTACTGCATTATCCTCAAATACTGTACCTGTTATCTCTCTTGAATTTGCAACTTCTAGTATTAATCCTGGTGCATAATCCGTATCATCTTCATATGTATCTTTATTTCCTGGAACTGTACTACCTGGATTAGAATCGCTATCTATTCCTGCATAACTCTTTGTAAAATCTTTATCACTATATGTTGAATATGAATTAATTTCAACAATATTTTCTAGTCCTTCTATATTTGTTTTTTCGTCCCAATTTTCATCAAATAAAATATCTTTTACACTATCTCTTGTTAATGTATACTCTACATAAATGTTTCTATTGCTTTCGTTTGGGTTTATTTTTGTATTGCAATCTATAATCAACTTTCTATATTTAGCATCTTGATAAGATTTATCTAATTTGTAATTAATTTCATCCTTAATCTCACCATTTTCATAACCTGTGCCAATTGAGCCTTTTTCTTCTATTGTATATCGTGCGTCAAAATAATCTACTAAACTATTTATCTTAGAATATAATACTCCTGATTCATTTTTTAGCGTTATTTTATACACTACTTTTACTGAAAAATCTTTATCTTGTGTTTCTTTTACGTCTGATGGGTAAATTGCTCTTGTAAATGATTTTTCCCCATATTTTTGATTAAATTTAACTCTAACATTTGTTTCAGTTTTTTCCTCATTATTTTCAGGATTAAATTCGTCTATGTTTTTGTTTTCCCCTGTATTTTTATTAAATCTATCTTCATAATTATATGTATGCTCATATCCATTTACTATAACTTTTGCACTATATATATTTTTTATAAGTGCTAAGTCTGGTTGCGCTCTTTCTTTTACTCCCAAATTAATATTTTTAATTGTATCTTTTCCTTCTTTGCAAATTTCTTCAATTGTTTTATTTTGTCCAAAGAATTTTTTAGATGACGAATCTTCACCTACATTTGTTTCTGTTCTTGCAGTTATATTAAAAATATTATTGTTAGTATTATCTTTTACAATAATAGGATATTTCTGTTCATTATAACCAGTAACTCCACCTGGATATGATAAACTGCTTGCATAATTATTATGATTATAATCTAACGTATCAACATTGCCATCACTGTCTATTTTTTTATTATTTGCTATTACAGCCCAACTTTCATTGAAACTTGTTCTATTATCTAAATACGTTCCATCAATAGACTTATCAACTAGATTTTGAGAATTTGAACTTATTTCAGCTACTTTGTTTGTATTTTCTTCTTTCACGTTAACACTAACAGTCTCATAATTTAATCCATTATATGTAAACTCTATATACCCAGCTTTTTTTGTCTTTGAATTATATATATCTTCTATTTTTACATCTATCAATTCTTCTTTTAAAGTTATGATATTTTGAAGTTTTTCCATATCAGCTTTATCGATCTTTCCATCATTATTAATATCCATTAATCCATTTGTATATTTACTTGTTTCTCCCAAACTTATAACTCGATTAATTTCACTTACATCCTCCATAGATATTATACCGTCTCCATTTATATCAGCCATCGACTTTGTTCCAAATACATAATTACCTTTTTCGTCTGTAATAGTCTGACCAAGAAGTTTTCCTTCCCAACTATATAACTTAACTAGTACATTTGCTAACCTTTTATCTTCTTCTTTATTACCTTCTGTATTTTCTTCTACATCACATCTTTCATTTCCTGCTTTATTGTCTTTACCACCAACTCTTTTGTCTTCCCAAGCATATCCACTCAATTTTATATATTTTCTTTTATTTTTAAATACTACTATTTCATTTCTATTTTCCTCTTTTGGAGGTTCCTTCGTATTATATGATGCTCTAGCAACCACTTCTACAGTAGCAATATGACCTTTTCCACTTCCGGTATTATCCTTATTCGCCGTTGATGTATAACTCCAAGTTATATAATTATCATCTACTTCATATCCAAAATATATATCTCCAACTGAAACTTCTTCTACGTAATATGTTCCTTTTAAAATGTTTCGTACTTCTATAATTCCATCACTGTTAGTCGTAAATATTGTTGCTTCGTTCTCCGTATCTACAGTTTTCATATCATCTACATGTACTATTCCTGTAATATCTTTTTTCCAACCATCACCTGTTTTAACCTGTATGTATTTGTTTTCGTCTTTTTTCTTTATTTTAAAACTTACTCCCTCTAAATTTTTTTCAGAATCTGCATCTTGTTTTATTATTTTAAGGTTTCCTGTTTGTTTTTTGTTTTTTGCCTCATATACTACAGTCTTTGTGGATTTTACTTTAACTGAATCTTCTACCATAACCGTATATCCATAATTAGAATTTGATACTTCCTTTACTTTATATTCTCCCGTAATTATATTTTCAAGATTTATTTCTCCATTTTCATCTGTGGTATAAGATTTGTCTAAAGTTTTATCAGGACCTTTTACACTGAATTTTACCCCTTTTAATCTTTCGCCAGTTTCTTCATCTTCTTTTATTATTTTTAAATTTCCTGTAAAGTTCATCCATTTAATTGACTTTTCATTACTAACTACTTTGTTTTCTACATCTGATTGACTTTTATCTTCAAATTTTCTAAATGTGACTACATCTTGTGTAGTCGAACTATATCTATATTGTGCCTGTCTATAAACCTTCTGCCCTTTTTTCACTGTTGCACTAGTTTTTGCTCTAAGCTCAATATACGCAATTCCGTTTTTTATAGTCCTCTTCTTTTACATAAATGGAAAACTCAACTTCTCTATTTTTGTACTCTTTTTTAATTTTATAACTTCCTGAGCCAGTGCTTTCAATACCTTTATTATTTTGGTTACTCCATACCTCGCAATAAACAGTTGTTTTATTATAATTATAAGCATAAAACTTCAACTCTGCTTCTGTACTAGAACATTTAAATTTAAATGTACTTAATTTTTTCATTGCAATTCCATCTGGATGTTGTTCTTCAACTTGAATAGGATTTTCATCTTCCACCTTAGTTAAATCAAATTTTAAATTTTCTGCTTCTTCATTGACATTTGTATAAGATGTACTACCTGTATATCTTACAAACTTATATTCACTTCCAGCTCCAGCAACACCAACACCTGCTTGAACACATAAAGCATCCCCTGTTTTTTCTTTATCTCCATAAAAATATCTACTACCAAAATTATTATAATATCCATGTGAATCTGGAGTCCATGTAAACGTGGCTGTATTAGGTGCTGCAGCATCTACATTATTGTTTTCTGCAATAAGTGTTGCTATTATTATAATAAATAACAAAGATATCTTTCCTACTTTTAAAATTCCATATTTATAAAATAAGAAAACACCAATTATCACTAAAGCTGCTAACACTATACCTACTGATATATAAACTAATGCTCCAGTACTAACAGATATAATTAAGTCTGCTTTTGAAAAATCATCTTCTGTTTCTATTTTATTTCCTGGTTTTGAATCTATATCCTCTATTCCTAAAGAATTTTTCATTTCTCGTATTTCAGCCTTATTAGTAAAAGTTCCTGTAGAATTTGATGTCATGGTTTTTGTAAGAATTAACTCTAATTCCATACTCTTACCTGGTTTTATACTTTGGTTTGTAGTATTTACAGCTTCACCATTACTATTAGTTGTCCAATTCTTGTTCATCTCTGATGTAAAATTAAATCCTTCTGGTATATAATCAGCAACTTTTACATTAGTTACTGGTAATTCACCTTCATTAGTTACTATTAACTTATAATTAACAACAATAGTTGCTCCTTGAATTTCTTTAGATTTTATTTCAATTTTTGCTAATTGCTCCTTGTCATATGTATATTCTTTTGTTCCACTTGTAGTTATTACTTGTACTTTAGAAATATATTTATCTAACTTCACATCACATATTTTGTTTTTTATTAATCCTATATCTATATTAGAAACCGTTGCATTTAAATCTATTGTGTCTGTTATACCTACCTTTGTCTTTTCTCCCATCAACATAATTTCCTTAACAACAGCATCTGAATTCATATTATTTGATATGCCACTTTTTTGATATTCTGTAATAGAATATATATTTGTATCATAATTAAAAATAACAATATAATTTCCACTTTCTAGTTCTGTAAAATAATATTTACCTTCAGAATCTGTAGTAGTTCTCTTACTTATTTGACTAGAATCTTTACTATTTACTAATATAACCGGTATTCCACTTAGTCCTTTTTCAGTTGTCTGTCTTTTTCCATCTTCATTTTCATCTTCCCAAGCTATTCCTGATATATTATATAGTGACGGAATATTGGGATCATCTGGAACATTCGGATTATCTGGATTATCTGGATTATCTGGATTGTCTGGATTGTCTGGATTATCTGGTTCTTCATTTTCTTCATAATTGTATGGAAGAATTACATGTGTAATTGTATTTGAAACTTTTGATTCTATATTATCTTCCTTTAAAATTCCTGATACTGTTGCATTATTCTCTATCTTTTCCTTTTCCAATACAAGTCCAGCTTTAGTTTTTACTTTTATACTAACACTTTTTCCGTAAGGTATAGTAAGACATAAATCAACATTTGGTAACCTATTTCCATCTTCATCTGTTAATTTTCCTATATTTTCTATAACATTTTCTTCCTCTTTATATATTCCTGTTGATTTATAATTCTCAATTTGTCCATTTTCATCTTTTTCTTCTTCCTCAACTTCTTCTTTATAGTTATTATATATAATTTTTACAGGTTCTACTTCTTCTGGCAAGAAATCTATTACCCTAACCCCTATAGAAGAAACAAATTCATTTTGTAAATTACTTTTCCCAGTATTAGTAACTATTATTTCATAATCAATTTCATCTCCATATTTTACTTCTTCACCTTCATTTTCAGAAGTCATTACTATAGATACACTATCGTAGCCATATAGAATTCGATTTTGGTTTGAAGAATAAATTTTATTTTCTATTTCTACATTTGCAATAGCCGTTAACTCAACTTCTGAATTTTCTGTCTTTTCTTCTATTTTACTACTATTTATATATCCTGCAATCAAATATTTTTTGTTAGTCTGTATCTTTACAGAGATATTATTTTCATCTATATTGGCTACTTTGTTTAAATCTAGTTTTGACCCCCCACCTTCATAATTTGGATCTATCAAAATATAATCTAATTCAAATTCTTTTGGTACTTTTACCGTTGCTGTTACTTCTTTCCTAGAATTACTTGTTACTAAAAGAGTATAAGTCCATGTATCCTTTTCAGAGCCTAAAAAAGCCCCTAAAAAAACTTTTGCTTCAGCTCTCTCTATTTTATTAGTAATATTATAATCCATCACTTGATTTTTTTCTGCATATACTTTTATATTAGTAGTAATTTGTTGTTCATTATTACTCTCTGCTAAATCCTTTACTTGTACTTCATAAAACTTATTAACACTTTTTCCTGATTCTAATGTTTCTATTTCTATTTCCTTTTGTTTTAATTCAGTATCAAAATTATAACAATATTTGCCTGTTTCTTTATTATATTCCGCTTCCAATTCACCATAAACAGTACCTTCTGGGATAGTTCCAACAACCTTAACATTATCAATCTGTTTATCAGAAGTATTTGTCACTTTAATATTATATTTAATAAACTCTCCTTCATAAACAGTATCTCCATCTTTTAAAGTTGTATCACCTCTTACTGGCACAACCTCTACTTTCAATCCATCCACATTTTCTGATGTAGTATTCAATGTATCTCCAACATTAGAAGCTATAATTTGTTCACTTTGGTTTGATACTTCTTCTTTATAATTTTCTATCTTTATTTGCTTATTTTTTTCTTCAACTTGTGTGCTTCCATCTAAAGTATATTGGTTTGCATATATTAAATTTACATTTTCTATTGCTCCCTCAATATCCTTTTTCAATATTACTGTAGCAGATATTTTTACATCTGTTATTAACCCCAATGCATTATCATTGTAACTAGTTTGCTCTCCTATCAAATTAGCTACAATCACTATATTTCCATTTTTATTTGTTTCCAAATATGGATCTTGCAATTCTAATCCATTTGCATAAACAACAGAACTATTTCCTAATATAACCTTTTCAACTTGACTTGGAAGCTCTATTTTTATTTTTGGATTTTTTAACATATTATCATTTATAGTATTTGCATTTGTATATACATCAAATGTGATTTCATTTTGTTGCTTATTTGTCCATTGATCATTATTTACTTCTAATGTTACATTTGTTTTTGAATCTTTTATATCAATCTTGTTTTCATATTCTTTACTATATACTTCTATTTCTTGCTCAGTTTCATTTATTGTCTCACTTCTTACCCCTATTAAACTTCCTACTGTCTTTATTTTAGAATTATTAATCTCTAACATGCTACTCTTAATTACTTTTGTATTTTCAATATTTAAAATACCCTCATTTTGAATATTACTTGTTTTTATTATTATAGCTTGTGGTTCATTTTCATAGTTGATTGTAACAGTTCCATCTTGTTCGAATTCTGTATCTTTATTAATTGTTGCAATTAAATTTTGATTATTATCTAATATACTAATTTCTCCATCTAATCCCAAAACTCTTGTTACATCGCTTTTTCTTATTTTTGTACTTTTATAAACTAAATCTCCATTATTTTCTACATTAATTTCTGTTTCACTATTATTGTTATTTGCTTTTACAAAATTATTATTTTCTAATATTTTTATTTTTTCTTGTGATTCCTTTTTACTAATTAATACACTTTGTTTTTCTGTATATACTGTATCATAATTTGTTCCATTAATTATATTTGATTTTATATATCCATTAGCTATATCCGGTGTATTATATGATATATTAGTTAATTCTCCAATATTTTCTTTAACTTTACCTGTAAGCTCATCTTCTGCACTTGCCAATCTATCATCTTCAAATAATGATGCTTTTACTGAAATTTTAATGTCTAATTCTCTTTCAATCGGTTGTTCAATATATGTATCATAATAACAAATTACTAAATACTCATCTTTAGCATCTTTGCTAGGTTCTGAACTACTAATTGGCTCTCCATTTTCATTTTCATTGCTAGCTTTAATTACAACTGTTCCTGTTGTGTTATCGTATTGATAGTTTTCTTGTATCTCTTCTGTTTTTCCATTTGTAGCTTCTGTACTTTTTGCAACCACCTTAACATCATATGGATATTTTCCATCAATTTGATTAAGTCCAATATTCAATTCACTTTCTCTAGTTGGAATGTATTCTCTTAACTCTTCTTCGTTATTTCCCACTTTTACATCATATTGTATTAAAGTTCCTTTATCTTGATCTGATATATTATAGTTAATATATTTATCTAAATTAACTTCTAATTTCATTCTAGAGTTATCTGCACCAACACTAACATTTCTTATGAATTGCATAAAAAACAGTATGCTTAAACAAACTACTGCTAATAAAGTTGTACATAACACTATTTTCTGATAAATCTTATTTTTCATCTAGCTCCTCCTCTGCCCCTTTAAATACATCTAAAAATGGACTTATATATTTAAAATATTTATACTTTTCCTTACTATATATAGTACTTATTTTCGTTTTCAAAATCAATATAAGTTTTTTCCTGCTTAACCAAATATTACATTTTCCATCTGTAATACCTTTAGGGACATTCATTTAGCCATGTTTTAATACACTTTCTTTAAATTTTATTTACAATTTAATTACAAATTTCTCTTTTATATTACAAAAAACTCTCCAATTAGTTATTTGCGTAAAGAAAAAAGGATTAAATCTTTTCAGATTTAATCCTTTTTGGTTTTATATTATAAAGTCTTCTTTTTTATTATTACTACTCCAGCTCCTAAAATTACTAATGCTATTACTCCTATCATTATTGGTACAATAAATTCTAGATTAGCACCCGTACTTGGTGTTACGATTACTGTTTCTGCTATACTTTCGTCTGACTCTTTAGTTTCTTCTTGTCCTGGAATATAATTTCCTGGTGTTGAAATTAGTCTTGAACCTCCGTCCTTTGTCAATTCTGTAATTTCTGATTCATTGTCTAATGAAATCTCATCTGAATTTGATAGTACTTTAGAAACATTTAAATTTACTGTTGCTGATTCAGTAGGTTTTAATTTTTGTCCTTTTAGACTTTCTGTGTAAAGAATTGTCTTGTCAGCTATAGTTGAATCTTCATTCTCGTATACTTCTTTTGCAACAATGTTTTTAATTTCATCTAAGCTCTTTACAGTCCATTCTTTATTTTTCTCAGCTTCAAATCCCCAATTTTTATCTAAGTAATCTATAATTGATGTTGGTGTTATAGTAACTTCATTGCCTGATTTAATTCCATATTTATAAAAGTCCTCTGATACATAATCTAATTCACTATTATTAGTTACTTTTATTTCATATTCTACTTCAACTGTTGCTCCTTGAATTAACTCATTGTCTAGTTCTAATTTAACAAGTCCATTTTTTGGTGTAGTAGTACTTGATGGTCCCATATATGTTACATGATTTCTTTCTCCTGTAATATTTCCTTTTTCATCTATTGTCATATCAGCAATTACTTGACCATTTGCTAATGTAACTTTAAATTTACTTACTCTCTTTCTTAAAGTTAATTCTTGTCTTGCTCTTTCTACAATACCAAAGTCTATATTTTCAATCTTAAAGTCTGGACTTTTAAATTTATCAGTTGTTGGTTCTATTGTAGTTGTTGTTGTGTATTCTACACTAATTCCCATTGTTGGTGTTGTTGAATCCATTTTATCAATTGTAGTAGCTGTTTTATTTGTAACTTCTGCAATTTCATCATCAATTTTTTCCCTTGTATTATAATTATCAATTGCATCAGTATATCTAGTATCTACATCTGTTTTATACCATTCTTTATTTGTAACATTTGCATCATATCTATTTTTGTCATAAACTGTTCCTTTGTAATTTTGAACTGTATATTCTTTATCTCCCCAAGTATAAGTTAATGTGTAATCACCTGGTATATACCCTGAAATATAGAAGTCACCATTTTCATCTGTTGTTGTTTCATATACTTTTCCTCTTTCTATATTCTCTTTAAGTGTAACTTTTACATCTTTAATTCCCTTTTCTCCGTCTGTATACATTCCATCACCTTGTCTTACTTCTCCTGTCTTTAATTCATTTGAAGTAGAATCTAAGAATACCTTACCTGTCATCTCTCTTGCCTTATCTGAAACTACTAATTTTAAACCTGGTGCTGAATCTGTATCATCTTCATATGTTGTTGTATCTCCTGGTACTGCATTTCCTGGGTTTGAATCTGTATCTATTCCTGCATATACTTTTCCATCTGTATCAAATACAGAATAAGAATTAATTTCTACAACATTATCTAAGTTTTCTTTATCGTTCAAGATTTTAAGTACAGCATCTCTATTTAATTCGAATTGTACATAGACATCTGCTGATTTATTATGCTCTATCTTTGAATTTGTATTAATAATTACTTTTTGATATTTATCATTATAATTTTGACTACCACTGTTTGAAATATCTCCTGTTACATTTCCTTTTTCGTCAATTCCTGTTCCTGTTTTTATTAATGTATAATTTGAATCATAGTAATCTACTATGTTATTTACTTGTACTTGTAAATTAGAAGATTCATTTTTCATTGATATTTTATAGGTTACATATACTTTTAATTCTTTGCTCTTATCTGAACTTGTATATTCTTTATCAGCTTCATAAATCGCTCTTGTATATGACATGTTTCCATATTTATTTCCAAATTTAACTCCTACATTAAATCCGTCTCCATATTCTCCTTGATTATTAAATCTGTTTGCATACTCATATATATGGTTATATCCATTTATTGCAACATTTACATTATATAAATCTTTTACTAATGCAATGTCTGGTTGCTCTCTTTCATATAAACCTAAATTTATATACTTAATTTCTTCTTGTCCTGGAGTAAAGTGGTCTTTTATAACATATCCTGTTTCATTTGTATTAGCTGTTATTGGATATAATCCTGTATTGTTAAGCGTTGATGTATGTTTATTTTTGTCAATGTTATAATTTAAATCATATTTTGGATTTCCAGCACTATCTTTTGTAATACCTTTATTACTTTCTGTACTTCCTTCTATTACTGAGAATCCTTTATTAAATTCATCTCTTACACTACTATTTTCAGCAGCTTTTGAACCATTGTCTCTATCAATATGAGGTATTACATTTGTATAAGTTAATCCATCATATTCAAATTCTATATAATATTTTTCTAGGTCATCTACTAAGACATCTGTAAATAAGTATTTTCCTCCATCAGCTGTCTTAGCTTCTTTCACTACTTTACCTGTTGTTTTATCAATTAATCTCACAGTAATTCCATCTAATAATATATCATTTGAATCATAATCATTATCTTTATATAAGTCATTTCTCTTAGATTGTTTTGAGAAGACCTTATCTACCCATACATATCCAGAAAGTCTAATGTATTTTTGCTTATTTGGAATTTGAAGTTCTGCTGTTTTATCTACAGTAATTGATTTTTCTTGTCCTTCTTTTATGATTTCATAACCATAATTTGGGTTTTTAGTTTCATAAGCTACATATGTACCTACAACTAAATTTTTAATTGTAATTTCACCATTTTTATCTGTTATAAACTCTGTTGCATCTTCTTTTTTATCTGTATAAGATACTGTGTCATTTTCTACTTTTACCCATTTTTTAGTATCTTTATTTTGTATATAAAATCCTACACCTTGTAATTTTACTTTTGTATTATCTTTGTTAACTTTTATAACTTTTAAATTTCCTAATATTTTTATATTATAATCAAAAGTCTGGTTTATGTCTATTTCTTCATTACTATAGTTATATTGTAATAGGTTTTGTTGACTCATACTTGTACTTTCCCAGAATTTAATAGTTACATGTTTTACATTTGCTTTACCTTTTACTGTAATTTTCTTTATCTGGCTTGTACCATCTGTTGGCATCTTTACACTAATATAAAACTCATTTCCACTTTTAATTTGATTTATATTAGAATATTTAGAATATTGATTATCATTTATACGTTTTTCAAAACATTTTATTTCCATTTTTGAATTTTTATCTGTTATTACATTAATTTCTGATAATTTTTCAGGAAATTCATATTTAAATGGTCCTACTCTTAAATATTGTTCATTTTCTTCTGTATATTGTGTTACTTTTATTTTACTTTTATCTGTTTTATCAGTTATTTGTGTCAAATTTCCATTTTTGTAATTATTAGCATACTCTTCTGCTTCTGTTTCTATTGATGTATTAAAATTACCTTTTGAATTATTTACGAAATCCTGTTTAATTCCATGTTTATATCCAACTTCTGAACGCCATGTACCTAAATAATTCCATATTGCATTTTGCACTGGTAAATTTTCAACATCACTTCCTCCATAATTTTCTAATGTTCCTCTTTTATTTGATAAAATTGCTGCCAATTTAGCATTATGCCAACTCTCAACTGTTGCACCATTTCCTGTTGATTTATTTCCTGTTATATTTATTTCAGTAATTAATTTATATGTAGATCCATACATACTTTGATGATGTTGTGCACAAAGTAAAGTTTCATTATAGCATAAATCATTATATGAAAAATACTTTGATTCAGCATTTACTGAATTCGTAATAATAAAACTTCCTAGTAATATCATAAAACATAAAACTGCTAATTTTTTTATCTTACTCATTTTTATACCTCCTTTCCTTTCTATTTTCTATCACCTTTTATATATTTTTTTCTTATTATAATAAATGTTGGAATTCCTAATGCAATTATAGCTATAATTGTAATTGCTATATAAACTTCTCCACCTGTTTTTAAACTTAATATTGCATCTGCTGAACCATAATCACTTTCTCCATTTACTCTATTTCCAGGAGTTGATTTGCTATCAGCTATTCCTAGTTCATTATAACTTTCTGCAATTTCTGCTGTATTATTTATTAAACCTGTATTATTTTCTGTCATTGCCTTTGTTAATGTCAATTTAACTGATTTTGATTGTCCTGCTGTTATTTTTTCGTTTGCTAAACTTGTATTATAAAGATCTGTTCCTGTTTGATACCAATCTTTATTTAATTCAGAACTAAATTTCAAGTCACTTGGCATGTAATCTACTATTTTTCTTACATATCCGTCAACTTCACCTATGTTTGTTACTTTTATTTCGTATTCAATAATAACTGTTGTTCCATTAATTTTCTTTCCATCTAATTCTGCTTTGGCTACAGTTGCATCAGTATATTCTTTTACTGTTGTTCCTGCTGAATTTTGAATTAGTATTTTACTAATATATTTGTCTAATCTAAAGTTAAAGTTCTTTAATTCAATTAATCCAATATTAATATCAGAAACATTTTCATTATTTATTTCTATAATATCTGTTGAAGCTACTTGTTGTTTTTCGTTTTCTATTGATAATTCATTTGTCATAACATCTGAATTTCTGCTTTCATCAACATTCTCTGTTTTGTATTTTGTTAATGCATATTGAGTTTTATTATATTCAAATACAACAATGTATTTTCCGCTTCCTATATTATTTAATACATACACTCCATTATCATTTGTTGTTGCCTCTAGTACGTTTCCTTTTGTGTCTTTAACTAAATTGTTTGTTTTTGTATTTAATAAATGTACTTTTATATTAGATAATGTTTTTTCTGAATCATCTCTTCGTCCATTTGCATTTTCATCAAACCAAGCAACACCTGTTATCATTTTGCCTCCATTTGCAATATCTTCATTACCTTTTCCATCCTCATCTTTATCTGTATCTGTGTTTTCTTTATTTGCTTCAATAATATGATTTATTTCTGAAGTCGTTGCAACTCTTTCTCCTAACATCTCTGCATATGCAACATTTGTAATTGGTTCTGCATTTGTTCTATCTACTGAATATTTTACTGTAGTTGATATTTTAATTGTGCTCTCAGATTGTGAAGCTATATCACAAGAAATTTCTATATCATTTATATCTTTATATGCTTCTATTGTTTCATCATCAAATGTTACACTATCTACTGTTAAACTACTTGGTATTTTATCTATTATTTTTAGTCCACTTACTCCTTCTGTTCCATTATTTTTTACTGTAATTGTATATTCAATGTTATCTCCTGCTTTTACATATTGACTTTGTGTGTTTGTTGTCATATTTAATGCAACATTTACTTTATTTATATTTTCTTCTATACGATTAGATTTATATTCACTTTTTCCTTCTTTGGCTATTACTGAGAATCCTATTTTATTTGTACTATCTAATTTTTTAATAGACATATCATAACTTAAAACTTTTACTTCTCCAGCTCCCAAAGAACCTATATTCATTTCGTATCTATAATCTATTTCTTCACTATTTATAGATTCATCTTGATTTGCATTTTCTCCTGTTTTCATTCCTGTTAATAATACTACTCTAGATGGTTCTATATTATCAGATTTATTAGTATGTATTATTACATCTTCGCTTTTAGAATTTGCTAAATTTTCTATAATAACAAAATATCTTACTGTTCCAGATTCATATAAATCTATTTTTCTATCAGTAACTCTTTTTACACTTACTCGTATATCTCCACTTTCTGTTAATAATTGAGATTCATTTGATTTTTTAATAACATCTCCATATTGTGCTTGTACTGTATTTAATAATTTTGTTCCTGACTCAACTCCAGCATTTACTCTTACTTCATATGTTCCTGTTATAACTTCTCCAGCTCTTATTTTATCTATTTTAGCATTATAAGTTTTATCAGTTAATTCTTTATAATAAGAAGCTCCTGTATATTCATAATTTTCTTGTGGTTCTACTAATGTTGTACCTTCTGGAACATCTCCTTGTAATGTTACATTTGTAAGATCTTCACTTCCTACATTAGATACTTCAATTTTATATTTAATAACTTCTCCGTTTTTTACTGTACTATTAGATGCTACTTCTGAACCAGAAACTGTTGGAGTTAGTTTTGTTTCTAATTTTGGTCCTATTCCTGTTTCTAATTCTATAGTAGTTGCTTTCATTTCGCCTTCAGTTTTTGATAGGCTGTTTGTATATTGTACTGTATAGCCTTGTTTTGCTGATTGATTATATTCTAATAATTCTGGTATTTCTACTTTATATGTTCCTTTTATACTTGATTGTGCTTCTAAACTTGGTACATCAATTAAATATTTTCTTACTTTACTTGTATCTGTTATTTCTTCAGTCCAAGCATTTCCAGAATCTTTTACATCTGTAGTTGCATCTTCTTTTTCTGTATAATATATTTTTGCTCCATCTATACCTTCTAAAGTAATTTCCTCTAGTAATTTTATATCCATATTGTTTTCTTTATTTTTAGTTGGGAATGTTCCTATTATTTTAACATTTTCAATTGCATTTTCATTATTATTAACTATTTCTATTTCTGTCTCTAATTGTTTTGTTTTACTTCCTCTTGCCAATGCTACTTTTTTTGTTTCTTCTTGACCTATTGTCTCAACATTTAATTCCTTTATGCTGTTTATAGCAGTAACATCTTTTGGTGCTACAATTCTAATTTCTTTTGAATCACTATTTGTTTCTTCATTGTTTTGATATATCATAGTTATTTTAGAATCTTTTGTAGCAGATTTTTTATTAACGTTAATATTTGCATTTACTACAATAACTGTTCCTTCAATACTTAAGTCTTTGTAATTCTTTTGTTCTCCTTCTAAATAAACTTTTAGAGTTCTTCCAGTTACTTCGTAATTTTTTACCTTTAATTCATTATCATAAATTAAATCTACACTATTTACTTTTATTTCTTCTACTTCTTCTGGTAATTCAAATGCAATTGTTGGATTTTTATATAAATTATATTGTTCACTATTTCCTTTTAATATTGCTTTCATTTCCACTGTATTATCAACAACTGTGGATAATGTTTCTTTATTTACTTCTAATCTTGCTTCTGTTTTTGATTCCTCTAATTTTATTGTTGATTCTACTTTATTAGTAATTTCTGTATTATATCCATATTCAATAGTTGTATTAAGCTCTGTTGCTTTTTTTATTAAATCTTTGTTTTGATTTTCTTTTATAGTTTTAGTATGTACTAATTCTAAGTCTCCTTCTTTAATAGGTGCTGTTGTTTTTACTTCTATTGCACTAGGTTCTTTTCCTTCATAATCAATAACAATATTTTGATTTTCATCAACTGGTGTTGTATTATCTATTGTTGCAAGAACTTCACCATTTTCATTTGTTATTGTTATTTTTCCATTTTCTCCAAGTACTTTATCAAATTCTTCTTTTTTTATAGTAGTTTTATTGTATACAACATTTGCACTTGCTTCTTCATCATCACCTACATAGTTAGTTGCTTTTTCTTCAACTTTAATATAATCTTCAGCATTTGCTAAATTTACTGCAATTTTTGTTGTTTCTTCATAACTTCTATCTATTCCTGAATACAATTTTCCTTTATAAATTGAACTTTCACTATTTGATGCTGTTGTTTGTATTATAGCATCTTTTTCTTCACTTAATTGCGTTTTTTCTATAACTGTATTAGTTGAAAGCTCTTTTCCATCATATAATGTTACTTTTATTTCTGGTTGTAATGTAATATTATCTAATGTTGAATCTTTATCATAGATTAATGTCAAAACAACTTTTTCGTTACCTTCTTTTTTCCATAAAATGTTGTTTTGTTCATTTGGTTCATTAGTAAATTTAATTTCAACTGCAGATTCTTCATATTTATAATCCCAATGTGTCATAGTATTAAAATCTATTTTTTTCACTATAGTTGGTTGTTTATTATTTATAGTTGGTACTTTCATTTGAAGTTCCATTTCTTTTATAGGATAATTGTTTTCTTTTAATCCTAAAGCAACTTCTAATTGTACAACTCTTTTATCTTCTCCTGATACTTTCATTATTTTATTAGTTATAATATTTGTTGTACTTTCTATATTATCTACTGTGTTATTATCAACATATTCTAATTTTACTTCTCTTGAAGCTTTTATGGTAATATCTTTTTGTGTACTATCCATGTATTTACCATTTAAATTCAACTTACTTACCGCACTTAATAAACCTGCATCAAATATCTCCTTATTAACAGGTTTGATTTTCAAATCAACTTGTGCTGTAGTTCCAGCATTTATTTGATTTAACACTATTTTACTATCTTCAATTTTGTTTATATATTGATTACTTTGCTGTGTATCAATAGTAAAATTACTATTTTCCAAAGTAATTTCTCCATTAAAATATCCTTCTTTTTTTACATTAATTAATAAAGATAAGATATTCCCTTCCTTTAATTGTGCATCAAATTCTACATTTTGATGATTTGTAGCTATACTACTTGCTGCATAGCTTACTAATCCATAGCCAACGTAAATAAAGTTAGCCATAGTTAAAGTTGCTAACAATATAACGACTGTCACTATTTTTAATACTTTATTTTTCATAGTAATCCTCCTTAGATTATAATATCTCTATGTACCATTATAACTCTCTTTTCCATTTTTTTCAATACTTTTGCGTGTTTTTTGATACTTTTTATGTTAATTATTGTTTTATTGTTACGGAAACACAATTTAATTTTATTTGTTATAAATATTACATTTTTGTATCTGTTTTATTACATTATAAATATATATCTGTTTTATGTCATAATTTAAGCCTCATTTCTTTGTAACATTTATACTTTTTATTTCATATAATAATACATAGTTAAGAGATTTATGAATATATTTATTTAAGAGGTGATATTTTTGAGCGACTTTAATTTTGATGAAAATACAATAAACAAATTAAAAAATATGATGAATAAGGGAGAACTTAATGATGTTATTTCTCAAATTCCCCCAGAAATGATACAAAATTTCTCTTCTATGATGCAAAATACTTCTCCTTCCCAAGGCCAATCAAATAATTCAAATACTAACGGAAATACAGAATCAGAGCAAAACTCTTCAAATAATTCTTTTAATTTTAACAATATAGATATGAATACTATTTTAAAAATGAAATCTGTTATGGAAAAAATGAACAACAAAAATGATCCAAGGTCAAATTTATTATATTCTTTAAAGCCCTATTTAAGAGAAGGCCGAAAAGAAAAATTAGACCAATATGCTAACTTATTAAATGTAGCTAAAATTGCTGAATTATTAAAAAATGATAATAAGGAGAATCCTAATGCCTAGTTTTCCATTTTTTAGATTTCCTTATCAAAATCAATATTATCCCTACTATACTAATTATAATAGACCTATAATTCAAAATACTAATAACTCAAATCCTAATATTAATTCAATTCCTTCAGAGGATTTTGAAAAAGAGCAAAAAGAAAATTCAGAGCAGAAAAAAAGATCATTTAAATATAATTCTTTCGGTCCAATTCATTTTGCAAATCCATTTGTTGAAACGAATTTAGATGAACCTATTTTAGAAATATTAGGAATCGAATTATATTTAGATGATCTTATAATACTTGGATTACTGTTTTTCCTTTACAAAGAAGAAGTTCATGATGAGATGTTATTTTTATCATTAATTTTACTATTATTAACTTAAGCTTTATTTATTCAATAACAATCTTATCTTCAACCACACTAATATATGCTTGTTTATGCAATGGTTCTTCTTCTCTGTCTATCTCTTTAACTATATTAGCTATTCTAACTTGTACAGCATCAAACAATCCAGCTGCAATTATAGCTTGCTTATTACCTTTTGCGCCTGCATGGGCTAAACCTCTAAGCGTCCCTAGAACTACAATATTATCAGATGCAATTACTTCTGCTCCAGAGTTTACATCTCCTAATATTATTATGCTTCCTTCTGTTTCTAATTTTTGTCCAGAACGAAGAGAACCTCTATGAAATTTTGTCTCTGATATTGCTATTTTTCTTTCAAAAGTTTTCTTTATGCTAGATAACCCTAGGCTTTTTGGCATGTCAAAATCTATTTCAACATCTATCTTGTCTTTAATTATTTCTTGGATTTCATCAATTTCTTTATTTTTTAATACTTTTCCAGTTACTTTTATAGGTGTTTTTTCTTCTTTATATAATTTTTTTAACTCTGGAAGCTTCTTTTTCAATGCTTCTACAATATTTTCTTGTTCTGCATTTTCATTTAATTTTATTAAGATTTGGTCCTTTTTTAAATTAATACTTACACTACTACTCCTCATTTTTACATCCTTTCTTATTTATTTTTTAGTTTAATATTTGTACATATGGAGTTGCACTCATATCTTCTTCTACATTTTGAGTGTTCATTCCAAAATATTCAGCCATAATATCTCTAACTACTTCTGCTGTATAGTTTCCATGTCCACCATTTTCTACCATAACAACAATTGCTATTTCTGGATTTTCAAAAGGTGCAAAACCTACAAACCATGCATGTACTTTATTCCCTGCAGCTTCTGCAGAACCTGTTTTTCCTCCAACGCTAATATTAAAATCTTTAAATCTTACATATGCTGTTCCTCCTGAATCACTTGTAACAGATTTCATTCCTTCTAAAACAGCATTCAAATAGTTTTGATTGATATTTATTTCTTCTGAATTATCATCTTCTATTCCCAACTTGCTATTTACAAACTTATTAATTTCTTCTCTTGAAGCTTCTGAACCATCTGCATTTCTTATTGTCTTTATAATTGTAGGATCTATTTTATGACCTCCATTTGCAAGCATACTAATATATCTTGCCATTTGTATAGGACTAAATTCATTATCATATTGACCTATTGCAGATTGAAGAGTATCACCTGCGCTCCATGGTTCATTATTATGTAGTTTTTGTTTTGATTCTTTTCCAGACACCACTCCTGCTGTTTCTCCTCTTAGTTCTATTCCTGTTTTACTTCCTAATCCAAAATATTTAGCAAACCTTACTAAAGTATCAATTCCCATTCTATCTGCTGTTTCATAAAAGAAATAGTTACAAGATTTTTCAATTGCACCAGATACATCTAAATATCCATGTCCCCTATGATAATCTGTATAATACCAACATTTAGGTTGGTAATCTCTATATTTTGTATAAATTCCTGTATCATTGATTTTAGTATTTGTATTTATAACTCCTGATTCTAGTCCAGCTATTGCTGTTACCATTTTAAATGTTGATCCTGGTGAGTAAGAATTTTGTATTGCTTTATTTACTAGTGGCTTTGCTTCATTGTTCGTATAATTATTCCATGCTTCTTGACTAATTCCTCCTACAAAGTCTGCCGGATTATAATCTGGATAACTAGCCATTGCAAGTATCTCTCCGCTATTTACATTCATAACTACACATGCACCAGCTTTTGCATCATATGCTTTTCCAAATCCACCACTTGCAATTTTTTGAATATTGGCTGCTAATGCATTTTCAGTTACTTTTTGTAAATTTGCATCAATTGTAAGTACTACATCAGAACCGGCCACTGCTTCCTCTGATATATATTCTGCAGTTGTAGTTCCTTCTACGTCCATATCTATTTGCTTTGTTCCATTTTTTCCTTTTAGATACTCTTCAAACACAGATTCAATTCCTGTTTTTCCGATAAGATCGTTTTGACTATATGTATTTTTTCTTGACTCATATTCTTCTGAACTAATTTGTGATGCATATCCTAATATATGTGATGCCAAATTTCCAGATGTGTATTCTCTTACTGGCTGTACTACAATATTTATTCCAGTAAATTTATCTGAACTTTCACTAAATTCTGCTACTGCTTCTCTTGGTATGTTTTTAGCAATAGTTACAGATTTTGTACTACTATATCCCTTTTGTGCCAATTCATATCTAATAGCAATAATTTTTCTTATTTCTTGTACATCATTTGTATTTTTTATTTTATATTTGTCTTTAAATTTGTAAAAAGCTTCTTCTGCCGTAATATTTTCGTTTAAATTATTTGACTTCTTCCATTTTTGAAGTGTCTCATCAGAAATTTTGAATTCAAATGGGTCTATATTAATAGGAAATGAATCTACATATGATATTTCGTACTTTTCCAATACTTCAATCATGTTTAATATATCTTGATTTAATGTATCATTATCGACTTTGCTTTTATACATTTCAAGTGAAAATTCCATTTTAGATGTTACAAGTGAAGTACCAGTTTTATCTAATATCGCTCCTCTAGATGCTTCTAAAACACTCTCTCTTGTAAGCCTAGTATTTGATTGTTCTCTATATTCCGCTCCATGAATAATTTGAAGGCTAAATAGTTTGACAATCAATATAATTCCTACTATATATATAATAACTGTTAAAATATTATATCTTAAATTAACATTTGCTACTTTTCTATTTCTCGCCAAACTTACACCTTCTTTCTATTTTTCTAATTATTAAAAATATCTAGTTAATATTTTATTTCCTTTATATTCATTTTCTATATAATATCCAAACTTTTGAATTAATGGGTATAAAATAATAGTCATTATTACATTGTAAATAGTTTCTATAATTAAGATTATTATAAAATTAAATATCTCAACATTTGTTGCTAAAAAAATGTAATTTAAGAAATACTTTAATACTTCAAATATTATAGTTGCTCCCGAAACCATGAACATAATTGTCATCCTACTATCTTTAGAAAAGTTTTTATCAAAAACTGCAGCTAAAAATCCTATAACTCCTAAAGTCCCCGCATAAATTCCTATTTTATTTCCTAATAAAAAGTCTAGTGCAACACCTATTGCAACACCATATGCCGTTCCCATAGTTCTACTTGCAAATAATCCAATAAACAATACTAGAATCACAAATAAATTAGGCATTACTCCTGCTATATTGAACCAACTAAAAAAGTTTGATTGTAAATAATATATAATAATTGTTGTAACTATTAAAGCAATATTAATCACTGTCTTTTTCAATTTGTTCACCTCTCTCTTATTTATTTGTGATAACTAAAACTGTATCTAATTTATCAAAATCTACTGCTGTTTCTACTAACGCATATCTATCAGTCATATTCTGTGTATTTGTTACTTTTTTAACTGTTCCAATATGAATTCCTTTTGGATAAATTCCACCTAGCCCTGAAGTTTCAATACTATCTCCTTGTATAATATTAGCATCTGTTGGTATATACATCGCTTTTAATGATGATTTTTCATCTAATGTTCCCTTACATACTATACTATCTTTCGTTGTACTCATTGAGCAACTTACAGAACTTGCAGTGTCTATTATAGTTTGAACTTTCGCTGTCGTATCAGTTACTGAAATAACATGTCCTACAAGTCCTTCATTTCCGATTACTGTCATATTTTCTTCTACACCATCTTTTTTTCCTATATTGATTATAATTGTTTTTGAATAATTACTAATATCTTTATTAATTACATACCCTGGAATAGTTTTATATTCTCCATATTTCTCTGTTAAATTTAGATATTCTTTTAATGTTTCATTTTGTGTCTTTATATTTTCCAATTCTCTTAATGATTGTTCTAATTCACTATTCTTTTGTTTTAACTCTTTATTTTCATCTTTTAAATTATTTATATCTGTAAAAAATGTGTTATTTCCACCTAATTTATTTTTTAAGTATGTTAAACCATTTTGTATTGGCATAATTAAATTAGTAGCTGCATTTTCAATGAAATTACTATTTGTTTCACCATTTGAAAATATAACAACTAAAATTAGTATAATTATTGTTATTATAATTCCAATTATCCCATTCTTTTTATTTCTGTACATCTTTTACTCCTTTTTTCTTATAAAAATTTTTATAATTTTTATAGTTTTTTATCTTCTACTTCTAGCATTAACAAGAACTCTTTTTAATCTTTCTATATCTTCTAAAGTTTTTCCAGCTCCTCTTACTACACAATCTAAAGGTTCTTCAGCTACATAAACAGGCATTCCTGTTTCTAAACTTAATAGTTTGTCCAAATTTTTAATTAAAGCTCCTCCACCTGCTAAAACTATACCTTTTTCCATTATATCTGAAGCTAGTTCTGGTGGAGTTTTTTCTAATGTCATTTTTACTACTTCTACAATTTTGTTAATTGATTCTTGAATTGCATCTTCTATTTGAACTGAAGTTACTGTTATATTTTTAGGTAAACCATTTCCCAAGTCTCTTCCTCTTATCTCCATTGAAGTTTCTGTCATTAATGGCATTGCACATCCAATTTGCATTTTTATTTGTTCTGCTGTAGTTTCTCCTATTGCTAAATTTTCTTCTTTTTTAATATAATTTACAATATCCTCATCTAACTCGTCTCCTGCAACTCTCAAAGAATGACTTACAACAATTCCTCCAAGAGAAATAACTGCTACCTCTGTAGTTCCTCCTCCAATATCAACAATTATATTACCACTTGGCTCTCCTACATCTAAAGATGCTCCAATAGCTGCTGCCATTGGTTCTTCAATTAAATACACTTCTTTTGCACCAGCTTGCAAAACTGATTCTTCCACAGCTCTTTCTTCAACTTCTGTAATTCCAGATGGAACTCCAACAACAACTCTTGGTTTTCCAATATTATATCTTTTAGCTACCTTTCCAATTATATTTTTAAGCATTAATTGTGTTGCTGTAAAGTCAGCAATAACTCCATCTTTTAAAGGTCTTACTGCTTTAATTTGTTCTGGTGTTCTTCCTAACATTTCTTTTGCTTCAGTACCTGTTGCCACAATATTTCCTGTTTTTCTATCAATTGCTACAACAGATGGTTCTTTTAATATAATTCCTTTTCCTTTTAAAGTTACTAAAATATTTGCTGTTCCTAAATCTATTCCAATATCTTTTGATCCCCATGTAAAAAATTTCATAAAATTCATTTTATCTAAACTCCTCCCTACTTGTCTTATATACCAATTTAAGAAAACATTTTTGAAAATATACTAGTATAATTCATATTACCTATAACCAAATGATCTAATAGTTGTATTCCCATTAGCTCAGATATTTCGTATAATTGTTCTGTAAAGACTATATCTTGTTTGCTTGGCGTTGAATCTCCACTAGGATGATTATGTACTACTATAATTTTAGGTGCTTTCATTTTTATTGGTTCTGATAAAATATCTTTTATTGAAACATTAGCAAAATTACTTCCACCTGTTGCTATATCTTTTATTTTTTGTATTTCATTTTTATTATTTAAAACAATAATTTTTACTTTTTCACTTTTTTCAAATTTCAATTCACTCATTAATATTTTAGCTAAATCATGTGGCTGTTTTATGGTTATAGCCTTATAATTTGATGTTTTAAACATTCTAATTGCTATTTCTGTTACGGCTTTTAATTGAATTGCTTTTACTTTTCCTATTCCTTTTATTTGCATTAACTCTTCTATTGATAGCGCTTGTAAATAAGATAAATCTTCTGTATCTGTATCATTTAATTTTAAAATTCTTTGTGCTAATTCTACTGATGTCTCATCCTTCGTCCCTGTTTTTATAATAATTGCTAATAATTCTGCATTAGACAATGTTTTTTCACCATATAATTCTAATTTTTCGTATGGTCTTTCTGATTTTGGTAATTCTTTCATTTTTATGGACAAAATATTTCCATTCCTTTCTTATCTAAATTGCCCCTATTTTGTCTTTTATATTTTTTTATATATAAATATTGCTAGTACCATACCTATAATACTTGATATACTTATTTTAAACATAAGTGCAAAAGTAATTTTAACAACACTTAAGTCTAAAACTATTGGATTTTCTAATCCAAAAACTTGATTATAAGAAAGCCACCAAAGCCAATCTACTTTAGATGCTAATTCTCCCAGCAATCCTCCTACCACTAACCCTGACAAAATAAATATTAGTAGTATCCATATATTTTTTTCTTTTGTTGCCATTATTTATACCTCCAAAAATTTTATTTTTCCTTACGGATATTCATTTTTAACACAGTAGTATTATATATTGAATTAGCAATTTTTTCAAGTAAATTTATGTAATTTCACTTGAATTATAAAATTTAATATGCTATATTAACAAAATCTAAAAATTTAATTACCAAAAATTATACATTTCAATATAATAATAATAGTAGTATAATATAATTAATAAGTATTTAAGGGGGATCTTATCTTTATGAAAATAGAAAAATTAACTGAAAATAAAATACGTGTCATTGTTAAGCCTTCAGATTTAGATATAAAAAACTTAGACATTCGTTCATTTATGACAAAGGCTTTAAAAGAGCAAAACTTTTTTACAAATATGTTAAAAAAAGCAAAAGAAGAAGTTGGCTTTAATACTGATGGTTGCAAACTATTAATAGAAACATTTTCTTCATCTGATGATATTTTTATTTTTACCATAACAAAATATTCTCCTCAAGAATCTCAAAAAAATTCTAATGTTTCGAATAAAAAACTCACAGTAAAAAGAAAAACTGTAAACTTTTTATCTAATCAAGAAATTTATAGATTTACAAACTTTGATGAATTTTGTAATTTTTGTGAATGTATTAATAATACTGAAAATCTTGATATAAAAAGTTTATCTAAAAATATTTCATTATATTTATATAATGATACATATTACTTAATTATAAAGAACATCAATACTTCTTATCAATATAGAAAAACATTTTATTCTATAGCATCTGAATTTCTTACACCTTTTTCATGTTCAAATAGTTTTGAATCAAAATTACTCGAACACGGAACGGCTATTATGAAAAAAAATGCTATTACAAAAGGAATTGATTATTTTATTTCTAAATGACATAAAAGGCGGATATGATTTATATACCCGTCTTTTTATATTAATAAACATAGTTTTGTGGATTATACGCTACTCCATTTACTCTTACTTCTAAATGCAAATGTGGGCCAGTCGAATTTCCTGTTGAGCCTACTGCAGCAATAGTTTGTCCTTGTGATACGGTAGTTCCTGCAGATACATATAATTTACTACAATGTCCATAATAAGTTTGTACTCCATTTGAATGAGTAATAACTATCATATTACCATATGATCCTTTATATCCTGAAAAAGTTACTGTTCCTGATGCTGCTGCTTGAATTGGTGTTCCTGTAGAAGTTGCAATATCTAATCCCGTATGTGAAGATCTTCTTATTCTACTTCCTGCTCCAAATCTAGATGTTATAATACCAGATACAGGTCTAATCAAAGAAATTCCAAGACTTGCTTTCGCTGTAGATGTAGTTAATGCTGTATTTACACTTCCTGTCGCAGCATATTTATTAGTAGTTGATGTTTTATTACTAGTTTTAGCTACTGTTACTTTTTTAGGTTGTTCTACATATAATTTTGATATTGCTTCTTCTGATGATATTAAATCTTTTATATCAGTCTCATATTTCTCTACTATAGATATTTTGTCCATATTAGTACTATTTTTTTCTTTTAATGTATTAACAACTCCTTCTGCTTCTTCGAAATTTGAAACATATAATTTTTCTTCTTCGTTTTCCGCTATTGCATAATATCTATAATAAGTCGTTCCTTCTTCTTTTATTTTATTAAATATTTCATCATCGTTTGTCACTATATCTTTTTTTAGCAAACATAATTTATATTCTGGAAGATCAGCTAACTGTACAAATGCAACATTTTTATTAGTCCCATCTCCATTTTCAACATAATCATTAATTTTATGTTGTAGCTTTGTTCTATCGCCAGTATATCCTACTTGTTCTCCTTTTATAAATACGCTATATGTTGGTTTGTAGAGAAAAGCAATTATACCTACAATTAAAAAAGCTGCTATCATAAAGAGAATTGTGAATTTAATTCCTCTTCTCGTATGTACTAATACTTTTTTAAACATTATTCTTTATCTCCTTTGTATCTTTATACATAATTATACTTTTTTTGTAATCATATTGTAATATTTCTTTTTTTGCAAAGAGACTGCTTCTCTAATTTCCGTAAATTTTTAAGCTTTTCTTAATATTATCTTATTTTTATTCCATTTATCTCTCATTTTCATTTTAAAAAGTACTATTATTTTTATTAGCGTTATAAAACTCAACTAAAAAACAAATCAAAAACCTGTATAATTTATATTAATTTTATATTTAGCTTTCCACAATTTTTTTGCTTCAATCTTATACAAGTAAAGTTGTGTTCAACATTTAAATAAGCTAAAATTTTAAATTCTATTTATAAAATTTAGAATTTAAAACTCTAGCTCTAGTTAATATTCTATATATTATTGTTGCACTTCATTTTTAACAGTATTAATTTCTGTTACACTTGCTTTTTGTGCAGGAACGTAATATCCCTTTGCTTGAGCTATTTTAAATAACTCATATTGAAAACTTTCATCATTATTTCTAATTTGTTGAAAAGCTTGTCTTAATTGCATATTTTCAGCTTCTGATATTGCTGTTTGATATGCTGTTAAATCAGATTTTACACCAGCTAAAATGTCATTTACCATTACTTTTTCGTCCATGTTTATTCTCCTTTCTACTAATTATTTAAAAAACTTATTAGTTTTTGTTTTGTGTTTAATGCATCTTGTGCGGATTTTGCAAACAATTGCTTAATTTGTGGGTCAACAGCTTGTGAAGAATAAGTGTTCAATTTTTGGTAAGCATTTTCATGTGCACCTATTAAATGTCTTAAATTTTGTAATTCCATTTGATTTAAATCTGCCATTTTTATACTTCCTTTCTTTTTGTTATTCTTAAATTATATTTTCCATTTTTAATTTTTTTATTCAAAACAAAAGCATTATTACTTTTTTAACTCAAAAATATTTTAAGTTTCGGCTTTTTTGTTGTATAAGAGGACAATAAAAAAGTAAAACAAAAATTTTGTCTTACCTTTTATTACTTTATCCTATTATTTCTAAATTAGCAAATTTGGCCATAAGCCTTTTATGACCTACTTTATTAAAGTCAATATCAACTTTTAAATCTTCTCCTTCTGGTTCTACTTGATTAATAATTCCCTCTCCAAATTTCTTATGAAATACTTTGACTCCTGATTTATATTTTGATAAATCTATATTACTTGTTGATTTTTTTGATAAATTATTTAAAAAACTTTCTGCAGTTCTAAACATAAATCCATTATTAGTATTATTAGAACTTGCTGCTACATTTGCTTTTTGTTCTTCTATTTTATATGTTTTAATATTACCGTTATTTCTACTTCCATAACTCCATGTATATTGTGAATCTTTAAACATTTGCTCCTTATTTTTAGTTTCTCCGAAAGCTTCATCATATCCTTCTAATAATTCCTGTGGAATTTCATTTAAAAATCTAGAAACTGGATTATAACTAGTAGAACCAAAAATAGTTCTTTGCTTACTACAAGTCAAGAATAAATTTTCTTTTGCTCTTGTTATTCCTACATAACATAAACGTCTTTCTTCTTCTAATTCTTTTGGCTCAGAAATAGATTTATATCCTGGGAATATTCCTTCTTCCATTCCTACTAAAAATACAACTGGGAATTCTAGACCTTTTGCACTATGTAAAGTCATTAATGTTACATATTCTTCTCCTTCTTCTAAATCATCTATATCGCTAGAAAGAGTTATTCCTTCTAAAAATGTACTTAAACTATTTTCAGCTTCTTCCTCTTCAAATTCGATGGCAACTGTTAAAAATTCGTCTAAGTTTTCTATTCTATTTTCAGCCTCTACAGTATTTTCGTTTTCTAATGCTTTTGTATATCCTGATTTTTTTAAGGTTAATTTTATTAGCTCTGAAATTGTTAATTCATCTTTTTTTGCTTTTAACTCTTCTATACAATTTATAAACTCTCTAGAATTTAAATATACTCTATTTAATCCATATTGTTCTGCATCTTTTATTATTTCATACATTGATATTCCATTTGCTTCTGCAAGTTGTTCAACTTTATCTAAACTAGTTTTTCCAATACCTCTTTTAGGTTCATTAATAATTCTTTTTAAACTTAAATTATCATTGCTATTTTGAATTAATCTTAAATAAGCAATAATATCTTTAATTTCTTTTCTTTCATAGAATTTTAATCCACCAATAATTTTATATGGAATATTTTCTCTCCTTAATATATCTTCAATTGCTCTTGATTGTGTATTCATTCTATATAATATTGCAAAATCTGAATATTTATAATATTCTTCTCTTCTTAAATGTTCCATTTGCTCTACAATATATGTGCCTTCATCATATTCATTTTGTGCTTGATATACTCTTGGTAAATTTCCTTCCTCGTTTTGTGTCCATAATTCTTTTTTATATTTTACTTCATTATTTTTAATTACACTATTTGCTGCTTTTAATATGTTTCCTGTACATCTGTAGTTTTGCTCTAATTTTATAATCTTTGTTCCTGGAAAATCTCTTTCAAAATTTAATATATTAGAAATATCCGCACCTCTAAAACTATAAATACCTTGATCATTATCTCCAACAACTGTTATATTTCCATTTTTAGAAGCAAACATTGTAACTAAAGTAAATTGTGCCTTATTAGTATCTTGATATTCATCTACTAAAACATATTTAAATTTATTTGAGTAATATTCAAGAACATCTTCATTTTCCATTAGAATTTTTATTGTATAATTTATAATATCATCAAAATCAATAGCATTATTTTCTCTTAATCTCTTTTGGTATAAATTATAAACAGATGCAATCTTTTCTTTTCTAAAATCTCCATTTGCTCTTGCTTGGTATTGTTCTGGTTCTAGCATTTCATTTTTTGCATTACTAATTTCAGAAAGAACCGCTCTATCTGTAAACATTTTATCATCAATTGCTAAATCTTTTAAACACCCTTTTACTAATGTCTTTTGGTCAGATGTATCAAAAATAATAAATGAAGAATCAAATCCAATTCTATCAATGAATCTTCTTAGAATTCTAACACAAATAGAATGGAATGTACCCATCCAAATATCTTTTGCAGCTTCTCCCACTAAGCCCTCTATTCTTTCTTTCATTTCATTTGCAGCCTTATTAGTAAAAGTAATCGCTAATATATCCCAAGGATGAACACCCTTTTCTCCAATCAAATAAGCTATTTTATGTGTTAGTACCTTAGTTTTACCACTTCCAGCACCAGCTATAACCAAACAAGGTCCTTCTGTATTAACCACAGCCTCATATTGTTTATCATTTAATCCTTTTAAAATATCTTGCATCAAATCTTCCTTTCTCGAAACACAAGGGACAGGTCTCAAATGTCTCATTTTTATGTCGTTTTTTGTCGCTTTTCTTGTTTAATTCTATATATTTCTTTTTTTTAATATTTTAATTTTTTATATTTTTTCAAATGTCTGTTTGCATTTTACTATATCCCTATATAAAAAGCAAGTGAATTTTAAAAATTACTTGCTTTTGTTGTTACAGTTAAGTAAGAAATGTTTATATTTCTTATATTTTTAAATTATAGTGTTGTTGCAAAAATCCCTATAATAAATCCTATCATATTTCCAAGTGCTGTCATCCTTCCTTGATAAAGTTTATTAGATTCTGGTATAAGTTCTCCGAGATACAATATATAACATTGCTCCTGCTGCAAAACTCAAACATATTGAAATTACAACTTGTGATATAGATCCAATAATTACTCCAAAAAACGCTCCTATACCTGTAGTAATTCCTGATAATATAACATAAAAAATCACTTTTGATATTTTCATTCCTCCATTTTTCATTGGTACCGCCATTGATATACCTTCTGGTTGAAGTCAAAGTAGACAGTTTAAATCCTTATTTTTTGCTAATCTAATATTTAGCATTAAATTAGCCTTATATTTTTTCTTTTAAATTATTTAATTGTTTAAAATTAAAATACAAATCTACCTGTTTATTTTGATGTATTTCAATTCTATTAATAATTACTTTCATAATTTCTGATGTCGGTTTATTTAGACTTAGAAAATCCTGTACAACACTTTTTATTTTTTCTGTATCATCTTGTTTTGCTTCTTCTTTTTGTTGTTTAATTTCCATGTATTCTTTTTCCTTTTGTTTTATTTCATCACCAAATTTTATCAATAATCTTTCATACATTTCTTCACTTATTTTATTATTTAATTTGTCTATATACATTTGGTCAATATTGCTATTTATTAATTTTATCTCGTTTTCTAGTTTTTGAAGTACTTTTCCATAATCATATTTAGTCATTACCTTTTTTACTTCTAATTCTATTTTTTCACTATCTATTTTTTGAAATAAATTTTTAATATAATTAATTACTGTATATTCTAAATTAGAATAGCTAAAACCATGTGATGTGCAAAGTTTTAATTTTGAATTTCTGCGATAATTATTACATACCATATAGTAATTACCATTATTTTTTCCTCTTACTCCTATTTTATGTTTGCATTCGTAACAAAAAAGTAAACCATCTAATAAAAACATATTTTTCTTTTCGTTTCTATTGTAGTTTTGAACTATTACCATTTTTTGCACAGCATTAAATATTTTTTTATCTATTATTGGTTCATGTGTATTTTCTACTTCTATCCATTTTTCTTCTGGATTTGTTCTAATTTTTCTATTTTTATAACTTATTCTACTTCTTTTATTTTGTACAGTTGTACCTATATAAGCTTTATTTTTTAATATGTTTTTTACAGTTTTATTTTCCCAAAACGTTTCCTTATTATATCTTGATTTATTAACCGTTGGAATATTGCTATTGTTTAAGTAATCTCTTATTGTTCCAACTTGATTTCCACTAGATGCCATATTAAAAATAGTCCTTACAATTTGAGCTTCTGGCTCATAAATTATTAACTTATTTTTATCATTTGAATCTTTTGTATATCCAAGTGGTGTTTTTCCTCCCACCCATTTTCCTTGTTTTTGCATAGTGTGAAGTGCTGTTCTAATTTTCTTTGATAAATCTTTAGAATACATATCATTTAATATTGATTTAAATGGTGCAATATCATTGTTGCCATTTGATGCTTCAAAAGTATCTATTCCATCTGTTACTGAAACATATCTTACATTATTTTCTGGAAACCATTTTTCTATATATTCGCCTGTTTCTATATAATCACGACCTAAACGTGATAAATCTTTTGTTACAACCATATTAATTTTTCCGTTTTCTATATCTCTTACCATTCTTTGAAAATCTGGTCTATTAAAATTTGTTCCTGTAAAACCTTGATCTATATATGTATCTTTTAATTGGTACTTCCATCCTAATTTTTGCACATATTCTGTTAGTAATGTTCTTTGATTTTTTATACTTTCACTTTCATCATAACCTCTATCTACATCTTCTTTTGATAACCTTATATATATTGCTACCTTGTATATTGTTTTTTCTAATTGTTCAAGCATTGTTCCTCCCTCCTATGCTTGGATAAAACAATTTGAATTGATTTTTATTATAGCTTATTTTGAATAAAATTTTAATGCTCAAAAATATCTTTTTTTAAGATATTAATTATTAAGTGTTTTATTAATCCTTCTAACTCTTCACCTTTTTCATCGAAGTATATATTGATTTTGAAAGTTTCACTCATATCAACTCACTCTCCCTATACTATATATACATCCGTTTTCTTATAAAAATTCTCCCTTATATTAAAATTTATTTTTGATTTTTTTAGTATGTCCGTATCTGTTCATAAATAGTTCTAGGGTAGCTATGCGATAGTTTTCACTATCACACACCTACCCTAGTTAGTAAAATATGTCATCTATTTGTTCAAAAGCATTGGTAATGCTGGTTTTGCCAATTATTAAAATGTCCAATTTAGGAATTTATTTTACTCGGAAATTTGGACATTTTTAGCTTATACATAATTTCATAAAAAGTACTGAAATATTTTGTTTTTGTATAATATTTTTACAAAAATTTTTTATTTTAAAATTTAGAGCAAATTACAAAACTCACATTTTAAAATTTAGTTTTAGCAACAATAATTGTAATTTATCAAGATGATTATAGCATACTATAATCTATCTTTTACATTATTATAATATCAATATTTTCTACTTATTATATTCCAAACGAACCAATTATTGGATCCTCAAATAATGCAATATGAAGTGGAAAAAATGTAAAAATTAAAAAGCACGAACATAATACTAATAAAATAATAATAGGTATTACATTACTACAAGAAGATGTTGATTGCATTTTTTGATATGCCACATATTGCCCTAACCCTACTGCTATAAAAAAACTACCAATATCCACAATAGCAAAGTTTGTTCCTATTATTCCAACATATGTATAGAAAAATATTACTACAAAAGACATAGCTAATATAATTCCTAACACTTTAGCACATAAATAATTAGGTATAACTTTCCCTTTATAAGAAAAACCTATAATAGTACTTATTAGCATTGGGAAAAATAATAATTTCAAATGTTCCCATGTACTTTCATTTACAGCACTAAATGTCCCTACTAATGGATTATTATTAGACCACCCAAATGTAAAATGTAAAAGTGTTCCTACTATCATTATAAAAATAGTACTTATAATTTCAAATTTTAAAATAGAACTTTTTTTAGGCATATATAACTCCCCCTTATATGTATATATGATTAAAATTTTCAATGTATTACTAAAAAATATAGATTAACCTATTTTAGATTAACCTATAACATTCTATTTTTATTAATGTTCTGTATCTGCTTTTGTCCTATGGATTGTTCCTTTTGGGTGCTGTGGTGGTGCATATATTGAATATAATTTAATTGGAAGATTTCCTATATTAGTAAGATTATGCCATTTTCCTGCTGGTATTACGATAGCAAAATCATCATATACTTTTCTTTCAAAATTAAGATTATTTTTATTATCACCCATTTGAACTAAACCAAATCCTTGCTCAATTCTAATAAACTGGTCTAAATTTGAATGCATTTCTAATCCAATACTTTCTCCTACATTTATACTCATTAATGTAATTTGTAAATGTTGTCCTGTCCATAATGCTGTACGAAAATTTTTGTTTTGCTTTGTTATTTCATTTATATTAATCACAAATGGTTCTGCTCCATAATCTTTTATATAATATGGATTCATCCTATTATAATCCATATTATAATAGTTTATATAGCCATATACATCATCATATTGTCTATAATTATCATAATATTTTTTATATAAATCATTCATATTATACATTTAATTAAATTCCTTTCATATATTACTTATATTATAATATATGATAATTTAACTAAATGTGCTATTATAATTATTTTCAGCTTCTTTTACCACTAAAATATCACTTTAAAATTACTAATTCTTGTTACGATTATATAATAAAAGGTAGATAATTTCAACTGGTTATCTACCCAACTTATTGTAAGTTGTCGAGATGATTATAATACAAAAGCCAGGTAGTTTTCAATAGATTACCTGACTAATTTTAAATTATTGTTTTACTTGTCTAATACTTCATATAAAAATTTTATTGCTTCCTCTTGACTTAATCCATCATGCCCTTTTTTCTCTTCATAATGCAAAATAACTTCAATATTGTTATATTCTGTAACATTTTTCATTGTTTCAATTTTCTCTAAAAATGGAGCTAACTGCATTGAATTGTCTACTTTAGAGCATAGGTTCACATGAAGATAGATTTTAGGAACATAATTGTATTTTATAAATGCTTCTACAACATTAAATCTTTCTGGATATTTTAATGCTGTACCTATATTATCGAAGCAATATTCCATAACATAATCTACTGCACTAATAAAAGCCCAATTTGATACATCTAATTGTGTATTATCTGCAACGACTTTCGCTCCTTTTAGATAGATTCCCATAATGATTGATAAAAATCCACCAGCAGAAGTCCCATATATTACAGTATCTTCTAATTTTATATTCATTTTTTGAATAATAGTTTTTAAAATCAAACTACTATTTTCTAAATAGTAATCTTCATTTTTTCCTACACCCCAACCAACAGACAAATCATTTACATATAGTGTGGGATCCATACAAAATACGGATGATGTTTTAAGCATGCTTGCCCAACTATGTCTTTGAAATACTGGAACTTTTACATTTCCACCTGCTATTGCTCCATTATTAAATACAATTAATTTATCATTATCTATTTTTCGATTAATTAAATATTCATATTTAACATTATCTTTTTTTACTTCTAAGATATAAAGCAAATTTTCTTTTATTTTATATTTTTCTAAATCGTAATAATCAATTTTCTCTACTGGATAAGGCAATTTCTTCATTTTTGTTTTTCCTTCTGCCTTTTCTATAGTATCATCAATTACTTGTATTGTCTTTTCTAATTCCGTTTCAATGTTAAATTCATTTCCAATATCAAAATGTTTTTTCTCTTTGCTATTATCATTTTGTTCCATATATTCTAATAGCACACCTGCTAATTCTTTTTCATCATAACCTATAAGTGTTCCACAGTCATATTTTTTGATCAATTCTTTTGCAATTCCAACATCTGTTGAAATAATTTGTGTGTCTAATATGGCACTTTCAGCTAATGCTAAACTAAAGCCTTCACTAAAAGAGGTCAATACTGTTGCTACACTATTTTTTATATAAGGGTAAGGGTTTTCTTTAAATCCTAATATTTGTACATTCTCTGCTAAATCATTTTCCTCTATATAAGATTCTAGTTTTTTTCTATCTTCTCCATCTCCCAATAAATAAATTTTAAAATCATCTCTGTATCTCTTTAGCACTTTCGCTGCTTTTAATAGAAGAATTTGATTTTTATTGTTGTCTAATCTTCCGAGTGTAGTAAATAGATGACCTCTTGGTAATCTTATGCTTTCATTACTTAGCTCTTTTATCTTTTCTATATCTACAGAATTTGGTATTTCATATATATTTTCTGTTATCTCAAACTGTTCCTTTAAAGCTCTTTTTACCACTTCTGATATAACGACTATATTGTCAAAAGTTTTTAGTACATTTTTTTGCATATTATATTCTTGTTTGATGCTTGAATATTCAACTGTAGTAAGTCCAAAATTGTTGTAATTTAATTCACTCATATCTCCACGAATCCATACTACTTTTGGTGTATTATTCATATAAGATGCAAAATAGGATGGTGCATTATGGTTACAAGCAATAACACAGTCATATCTATCTTTTAAGAGTTTATTAAACTTTAATGGATTTGCTAGTATCTCATAATAGTAGTCCATATCCTTTTTCTCATCACGATTTTCTTTTGTATAGTCTATTAATGGTTTTAAAACCTTTATATCACTATTTAAGATACTATATTGAGAATTTTTAAATAATGGTAATACATCAATTGAATATTTGCTCTTGTCCATTCTATTTAGTATATCTGCTAAAGATTTTTCTGTTCCATATCCATAGGAAATACTCCATGTTATAAATAATAATTTTTTCATAAAAATAACACCTCTTTTTATGGTATGTATTTACCTTAAAAATGGTGTCAAATAATTTCATTTATATAGAGATAATTTATCTTATTTTGCATTTTGTATTAAAAAATTATATTTACTTGCATGTCTTAACTCATCTGTCATAATAGACATAAGTAGTGTATAACTATTTCCACTTGGCATTGTTCCTAAAATTTTTCTATATTTAGCAACTGCATCTAATTCGCCAAATAAAGCTTTTTCTAAATTTGATTTATAATCAATATTATTTTTTTCATTATTTGATAATGTATCTTGTGGTAAAATCTGTCCTGTAAATTCATAATATAATTCTCTTAATATCTGATTATGTTTTCTTTCATCATTTCTAATACTTTTTATAATATTTTTTTCTTTATCTGTAGGTGCTTGCTCAATTAAAATGTCATAAAACATTTCATCTTCTTTTTCATCTCCAACAGATTGCTTAATTAGAGCAATTGCTTGATTTAATGTAATAATCTCGCCACTATTAAATTGTGGTAGCTCACTACTTCTATAGTTAGGCTCATAGCCTCCATAATATGGATTATACATATTATAATAATCTGGATACATTTTCTCATTCCTCCTTGTATTATTATAATATGCTATTGGTTATGAAATGCTATTAATTATTCTTGCTTTCACTTTTGTTCTTTCAAAATTGTAATTTGTTATTTAATCGGAATATAGATTTCAATAACAGAATCTTCTCTATTCCAATGAAATTTATAATTATATTTTTCAAAATAAACAAATTGTCTGTTTTCTACTAAAATATTATTTTTAGGTATTATTTCTTTATAAACATAATTAATAGTATTTTTTAATTTATTCATATTACCAATATGTTCTACCTTTAAATATTTACTTTTCAGAATTGTCTTTTCTATAAATCCATCTGGTACAAAATCTTTTTTAGGAATAGATATATAATAAAATATCTTATTTTCTATTTTTTCAATAAAAGCATATTTACACCAATTACTCCCTAAATATAACTTATTATCTCTTAATTTACTATTAAATATTTTCCAATGATTTTGTGCTAATTTCACATTATTACTTAATGATTTTGATAATTCATACCTTATCCCTATCACACTAAATTCTTCTAATTCTATTATTTGATAATCCATCTATTTTTACCTTTTTAATTTGTGTGCTGTTATAATTGTGTAACTATATGAATTGATTGTTATTGTTATATTATCAATTTCACAATACCAATTTTTACCTTGCTTATAGATATTACAATTTTTATCTAAAACTTTATTCTTACAATACTCAACAACATCATCCGTATCTAATTTAAGATTTTTCTTGATTCTCTCAATACCCATTTCAGTAGTATGTACTTTATCTATATTATTAAGTAATATTTGTTTATCTTCCATAAATATCTCCCCTACAAATTACTATTTTTCTAACTAATTACTAAATTGTAATTTATTGTTATACCCATATAATCAATATTAGTAATATAATACCCATACCTAGAAAACCATATCCCATAATTCTACTCATTTTTCTAAATGATTTTTCAGTTTTAGGAGTTGGATGAAAAAGTTTTTTTCCTGTTTCATAATTCATTTTAGGCATATAGTTTCCAATAATCGTAAATAATATTCCTAATATCAAACATACACTTTTTCCAACATAAACATCACTACCTAACGGAACTTCTATCATAATGATATATACTAATACTGTAATAATTGGAATAAACCATTCCATTATTTTTACAATTCTAGGTTTTTCACTATTTTTTAATTTATTAACTTTTGTTGTAGATATTATACATATTGCTTGCACAATAGCCATAATAACTGGTATTCCAAATAATGCAAAATTTTTTTGTGCATAATTATCTGGTACATCATTTATCGTAAAATGAATTGGCATTTGTTCTGGTAGCCTATTATAAAAAGCAATACCTAATACCATTGGTAATAAACATATAATTACACTTAAAATTAATGTTCTTTTATTTTTCTTTTCCATTCTTATTTCCTCCCAACTTATAAATCCAAACTAAAACATCTTCAAATACGGAACTATTTAATTCATAAAATATAAAGTTCTTTTGCTTTGTTTCAGTTATTAAATTCGCTTTCTTTAAATTTGATAAATGATATGATACGGTTGCTCCTGTTAAATTAAAACTACTTGATATTTCTCCTGCTGTTTTTCTACCATCTTTTAATAGTTCTAATATCTCTCTTCTTACAGGATCACTAATTGCTTTTAATGTTTCCGACATTCCCAAAATAATCACCTCACTTATAGTATTTCGATATATATCTAAATAGATTATACTATTTTGTAACTCTAATGTCAATAACTATTTAGATTTTTTTCTAAATAGTTATATAAAAATAGATTAGTTGTATTTCAAACTAATCTAAACAATAACTTACTATTTATTCTTTGATAATTGTCTTATTTTTTCGTGATAAAAATAGTTTATTATTATAGGTTTTCCAGTAGGATTTTTTAAAAATGGTTCTTCATCTATAACATACATAAATCCATTTTTATCTGCATACTCTTGTACTTTTTTATCTAATCTTTCCCAATAAGACATATCTTTTTTAGTATAAATCTTATTATACAAATCATTTAATTCAGGGTGTTTTTCTTTTATATAATTTATTATAGTAGGCTTAAATGTACCTCTTAAATTCAAGTTTTCAAGCCATATATAGTCGCAAAAGTCTTTTATTTCTTCTATTATAGTAAATACATCAGTAATACCAGGAAATATTGGAGAAATAAAACAAGTTGTTCTTATTCCTGCATCGTGAACTTGTTTCATTGCTTCAATTCTTGATTTTATTGTTGGTGCGGAATCCATATCTTTCTTAAATTCTTCATCTAATGTATTTATTGACCAAGCAACCAATGGATTAGGATATGTTTTTATCAAGTCAATATCTCTTGTAACTAAATTAGATTTTGTTGTTATAATTAAATTTATTCCACTTCCTTGCATTTCTTCTAAAAATGCTCTTGTTCTTTTATATTTTGCTTCAAAATAATTATATCCATCTGTTACAGATCCTACTATCATTGTTTTACATTTATATTTTTCAGGATTTTTTATTTTATCCCACATCTTAACATCTAAAAACATTCCCCAATCTTCTTTATGTCCTGTAAATCTTTTCATAAATGTAGCATAACAATATTCACAACCAAAAGGGCAACCAACATAAGGATTTATTGAATATCCTGCTATTGGCAAGTTTGATTTTGTAAGAATTGTATCAACTTTCTTTTCTTTAATTACAACTTTTTTTAAATCTATCATTCTATTCCTCCAAATTCTTTAGGAAATTCTTGAACAAACTCATCTTCTTTTAAAATTCCTAATAAATCTTCTTTCATAAATACAGGTATATTTTTCTCTTTTGCTTGATTATAAATGTTAAATACCCATTCTCTTTTTGATGATATTTTCCCTTTTCTATTACCTGTTTCAGTACCTATTACAATCCAAGAAATATTACTTAAATCTAATTTTCCTACATCATCAAACATAGGCTCAAAAGTAATATGGTAATGCTTTGCTTTGATATTATTTCTCAAATAATCAATTCTTGTCTTTTCTTTTGAAGAAGTAACTGTTACACCAAACCAACCATTATCAGGAGTTTCTTTTAATTTAATATTTTCAGGTCTTTTAGTTAAAAAAATGTATTGCGTGTTTTTATTTTCTTTCATTTTGGAAAAAACTTTATCTTTCCATTCTTCATTCCAACCTGATAAATCGCTTTGTCCAGTTAGTAAATATGCCGTATGCCTTTTATTATCAAGCATTTTCAATTTATTTTCAAAAAATACAGGTTTATTAAAATCATCAATAGTATGAAATCTATTATTATTCATTCTTGCATAGCAATACGAACATCCTATACTACATCCAATTACTATATTTATATTTTTTATTGTATCTTTAATACATTGCAATTTTCTTTCTCCTTAAATTTATTATAATTTTGATTTGTAAAATTCACCAAATGAAGCCATTATATCTAACATTTTACTTAATTCTAATCCTAAATCAGTCATTCCATATTCAACTTTTGGTGGATTCGTATGATAATCCTTTCTAAAAATAATACCATCCCTTTCTAACTGCCTTAAACTATCTGTTAATACTTTTTGTGATATTCCATTCAATGACTTTTGCAACTCATTAAATCTCCATGTTCTTTTTGTTAAATTTCTTATTATCAATAATTTCCACTTATTTCCTACTAAAGATATTGTAGTTGCAACAGGACATTCTGGTAATTCATTTATATTTCTCATTTTGATACTCCTTACTAATTTATTGATATTGTATCACATATTATTAATTTGACAAGTAGTTACTTTAAAGTGCGTACTTGTTTTATTGTATGTACTTTGATATAAATTCATTATACTAATATTTAAGGAGGAATTTAAAATGTCAAATTTTATGAAAATAAGTTCAGAAAGTTCACCTAGAGTTGAATTACACGAAAAATTAGGTTTAACAGGTGCTGAAATTAGCATCAACACTATTAGAGCAGGAGAAAGTGTACCTTTTATTCATTCTCATAAACAAAATGAAGAAATTTATTATGTTATAAGTGGTTCTGGAAAAGCAATTATTGACAACGAAGAAGTTAATTTAGTTACTGGTGATTGGGTAAGAATATCTCCAGTAGCAGAAAGACAATTTTTTGCTAACAAAGACAATGCAATTTCTTACATTTGTATTCAAGTAAAAGAAAATTCTCTTGAAGGATTTACTGCAAATGATGCCATTATAAAATAAAGAACAAATCTGAAAATTTTCAATTTTCAGTCTTAACTCTACTTTTTATTATACTCAAAAAAATTGAAATTTTCAGTAAATTTGTTCGTGCGCGAAAATTTATAAAATAAATTTTCTGTGCAATGTAATTTTATATATTAGGAAAGTTGTATAACTTTCCTAATATATGAAAAAATCTCTGAAAGTGTAATCTTTCGGAGATTTTTATTACTATAAAATTGTAATTTGTGTAACTATCTATTTTTCTTTCTATTGTTTATTAAATGAAAATCACATTTATTCATACCTTGTCCCAAAGTTCCATTTCTTTCAAAACGAATTTTTGGCATCAGTCCATTGAAAGCTATATCATCATTTTCACAAAAAACAGTACAAAGTTCTGGGCATTCATATTCTTTAGTTAAATCATTATAAATACATCTATGCAAATCAAAATGAATTTCTGTTTTGTCACAACGAATCCACTCTGTTTCAAATCCTTCATCTGGAAAGTTCTTTTTCATAACACCTTTTACTGCCAAACGATACATTAGATATGTAAAAGGCATTTTTGACATCTTTTGATTTTCTATTCTTTTCATTTCTGCTGACTTTTTAGTTTCTTTTCTTACATAAGAAAGTGCTGTATCAATATTATATCCATTATCTAATAAAGCTTTGTAATATGCCATTGTTGGAAATAAATTTGTTATTAAATGATGTTTTATAGCTTCACTTTCACGGTAATTGGCTGAAGAAATAAGTTCGTTATAAATTTTTTCTACATTTTGATATAATTTTTCTCCTTCTTCTATACCAAACTCTTTAAATATATCTTCTTTTAAAAAGAATAATTTTGTATTTTCTAACATTCTATTTACTCCTGTATTCTCAACAAATTACTAATTCTTGTTACGATTATATAATAAAAGGTAGATAATTTCAACTGGT
>ERZ839741.659-NODE-659-length-42880-cov-18.270169_pt1 | contig 42880 bp, 38 predicted proteins | sample MGYA00519880_ERZ839741 | MGnify/ENA primary metagenome ERZ839741 (study PRJEB31850, sample SAMEA3708851) | human gut metagenome | biome: human gut; feature: human-associated habitat; material: faeces | place: China | collected 2014 ...
AAAGTATGGAAATTATATTGAAAGAAGACATTGTAAACTTGGGTTATAAGAACGATATCGTAACTGTTAAGTCTGGTTATGGTCGTAACTACCTCATCCCGACAGGTAAAGCTGTGATTGCTTCTCCTGCTGCAAAGAAAATGTTGGCTGAAGATTTGAAGCAACGTGCTCACAAATTGGAAAAAATCAAGAAGGATGCTGAAGCATTGGCAGCTAAATTGGAAGGCGTATCTTTGAAGATCGCTACTAAAGTTAGCTCAACCGGTACTATCTTCGGTTCTGTTGGTAACATCCAGATTGCAGAAGAATTGGCTAAGTTAGGTCATGAAATTGACCGTAAGATCATCGTTGTAAAAGACGCTGTGAAAGAAGTTGGCCAGTACAAAGCTATCGTTAAGCTGCACAAGGAAGTTTCTGTAGAGATTCCTTTTGAAGTTGTTGCTGAAGAAGCATAATTTAAAAACTTCCTATATAAAAGAAGCCTGGTTTCCGAAAGGAGGCCGGGCTTTTTTATTACCGGTTAGTTCTAATTGTATTCTTTATCAATAAAAGTAATTGTTTTATCAATTAGTTCCATGTAGTGGCTGTATGTGAGATGCGGGTCATCATGTATAAAAGAGATTTGCCTTATGGCAGCAAGCCCTTCCGGGAGGAGGATGGTGAACTCCAAGATTTCTCTTAGTGACTTATTTTCATTAGAAATTTTTCTAAATTCTTGCTGACTGGTGCACTTCTCTACCGCTACCTCTTTTGCTTTGGAGAACCCTTCATAAAAAAGATGTGCGTTTTTTATTACGGCATAGGCTTGGATGATTTCGACAGCAAGTTCTTTGTTTTTAATATTTTGCATGACAGAAGAAGCCCTGAGCATTTCCATAGCATCGGTGACCGGAAGAAAACCTTGTGATTGGAATGGGAAATAGCCGTAGTAATTCAGAGAGTCGGAGGATGCTTCATTCATTTTGTCTTTGTATTGAAGCAGGTAGCATGCACCTTCTTTGTTGAATATTTCCATTTTCATCATCTCTTCTATTGTTTCCCGGTTGATAAGTAATTCACTTTTGACCAACTGCAGGGCCTGTGCCACCTCTTTTTTCTTATTGTGCTCCTGAATCATATCACTTCCCACGAAAGTGATTGCAATACCCAGTACGACTGCGATGAAATTGCAGATGAAATCACCTAATCTTCCTTTGATAGCTGATCGCTTAATTTTTTCTATCAGTTTCTTTTTCATAATATTAGTATAATATGGAGATTAGCAAAGATAAGGATTTTCTGAAATAATCAAATAAGAAATGTAGTGAATCACTGAGTATCTTTAGAGTGGTGCAAATAGGCATAAAAAAAGTCTGTTCGTGCTTTCGCACGTCAGACTTTCAATTCTCTCAGTGTGTTGTTCTGAAATTATTCAGCTACAACTGCTGCGCTATCTACTGCTACAGTATCTGCTGCTGCGGCTGCTGCCTCAGCTGCTGCTGCAGCTGCTTCTTCTACTGCTGCGATTGAGTCAGCAATACGGATAGAATCTGCTGTTGCTTTTTCAGCGTCAGCTTGTTTGTTACCACAAGATGCGAAAGATACTGCTACGATAGCTACAACCATCAAAACTAATTTTTTCATTTTCTTTGCTTTTTAAAAAACGTAATACAATCAATTGCTTTATTAAAACGTTGCAAAGGTATGTACTTTTTTGATAGGTTGTTCTCCAAATCCCAACTTTTTTTATGTTTTTTTTGGAGGTTAGCCCCTTTTGGCGACTTTTTGTATGTTTAATAACATACTAATCTTCTGCAATACTGTTATATAAGTAGCGCTTGATACTCCTTTTGGGAGTTTTCTCAAATTCGTTAGGATATAGCTGTATCTGGCTTACTTTTTCGTAACTGGCCACACTGTTATTCAGGTTTTTCAGATTCTCATCCATAATGGTTTTGATATTTTCCGTTTGGTTCAGGCCAAGGGAATCCAGCGCTTCATAATCTGCATAAACCAAAGCGACCAGTTTCTTATTACGCTCGATGATCAGACTTTCCAGAACGAATGGCAGATTGTTGAGACGTGCTTCTATTTCCTCGGGGAAAATATTCTGTCCGCTGGAACTGAGAATCATGGTCTTGCTGCGGCCACGGATATAGAGATTATTATTTTCGTCCAGCTTTCCCAGATCACCGGTACGCAACCAGCCGTCTTCGGTGAAAACTTCCTTCGTTGCTTCCGGATTTTTATAGTACCCCGCCATTACATTTTCGCCTCGCACTTGTATTTCACCAATTTCAGCTTCCGGATTTTCTTTATAAATCCGGGCTTCCATGATGTCGAGTACACGACCGGAAGAAGTCGGGACGAATTCGTTCCAGGGAGCGTAGCTGATTAATGGTGCACATTCTGTCATACCGTAACCGATAGTGAACGGAAACTTGATGCGGTGGAAAAACTCTTCCACTTCCGGGTTCATGGCAGCCCCGCCGATAATGATTTCTTTGAAACGTCCGCCCAGGGCATCTACCAGTTTTTTACGGATTTGCCCGTAGATTTGTCCGTCGAGCAAAGGAATGCTGAGCGCCCACCTCATAGTTCTCTTATTGATGGCGGGTTGGATAACATTTTTGTAGATTTTCTCGATAACAAGCGGTACGGTAATGATAAGATTGGGTTTTACCTCCTCGAAAGCTTTCATCAGGATCTTGGGGGAGGGGACTTTTCCCAGAAGTGTGACATGGGTTCCCACAGCGGTGGCCGTGAGGAAGTCGAAGGCACAACCGTAGGCATGGGCTAAGGGTAAGAAAGATAATACTTTATCTCCTTTCTTTAATAGCTCGGTACGTATACCGAAGGTGACATTTCCTGCCAGATTGTTTCCTGTCAGCATAACACCTTTGCTGAAACCGGTGGTGCCCGAAGTATAGTTCAGTAGCATCACCTTATCATTAGAGAGAGTTGTATATTGCACGTCTTCCCGGCGGAAACCTTTCGGATAAGTTTCATGCATTTCGTCGTCCAGATGTTTGAGGAAACGGTTGATTGTTTCACCGTCACGCTGGTGGAGGCAGCGGAAATCAGAAAGGGAGAATACGGCACGCAGTCCGGTCAGGCGTTCTTCTTCCAGATGATCCCAAATAGAATCGCTGGTAAAGAGAAAAACAGATTCGGAGTGGGTGACGATATGATGTACATCGTTCGGATTAAAATCTTGAAGGATGGGCACAACGATGGCTCCATAAGTGATGGTTGCCATATAAGCAATGCACCAACGGGAATTGTTTTTGCCGATAACAGCTATTTTATCGCCCCGGCGCAGGCTGCAATGTTTGAATAGCAAGTGCAATTTAGCTATCTCTTGTGCTACTTGTCCATAGGAATAACTCTCGTCTTCACCATAATCGGTGTAGCAAGGAAGGTCCCAGTTCTCACGGAAACTCTGCTCGTAGAGTTTGATAAAGTTCTCTTGTATCATTGCACGAAAATTGATGATTTGTGCAAAAGTAGGAAAATTCTAAGAATTATATGTAACTTTGTGGCAGAAATGTGTTTAGAATAGATATGATTGATACCAATATATTTCAAAATAAGACAGCGGTTTACTATACGTTAGGGTGTAAGTTGAACTTTTCGGAAACCTCTACTATCGGTAAGATTTTGCGGGAAGCAGGCGTGCGTACGGCACGTAAGGGAGAGAAAGCAGACATCTGTGTAGTGAACACTTGCTCGGTGACGGAGGTGGCAGATAAGAAATGCCGCCAGGCTATTCATCGTTTGGTGAAGCAACATCCGGGCGCTTTCGTGGTTGTGACCGGATGTTATGCCCAGTTGAAGCCCGAAACCGTTGCAAAGATTGAGGGGGTGGACGTGGTACTTGGTGCCGAACAGAAAAAGGACTTACTTCAATATCTCGGTAATTTACAGAAAAATGAGTCGGGAGAGGCGTATGCTTCAGCGTTGAAAGACATCCATTCGTTTGCGCCGTCCTGCTCACGGGGAGATCGTACTCGCTATTTTCTGAAAGTACAGGATGGTTGCGATTATTATTGTTCCTATTGCACCATTCCTTTTGCTCGCGGACGGAGCCGCAACGGAACGATTGCCTCTATGGTAGAACAGGCGCGTCAGGCTGCAGCCGAAGGGGGAAAGGAGATTGTGCTGACCGGCGTTAACATTGGCGATTTCGGCAAGAGTACCGGAGAGACTTTCTTCGACTTGGTGAAGGCACTGGATGAGGTAGAAGGTATTGAACGTTATCGCATCTCTTCCATAGAACCTAATTTGCTGACTGATGAGATCATAGAGTTTGTTTCGCATTCCCGCAGTTTTATGCCTCACTTCCATATTCCATTGCAGTCCGGCAGTGACGACGTTTTAAAACTGATGCGCCGTCGGTATGATACGGAACTCTTTGCCTCCAAAGTGAAGAGAGTGAAGGAAGTGATGCCCGACGCTTTTATTGGCGTGGATGTCATAGTGGGTACGCGTGGTGAAACGGATGAATACTTTGAGCAGGCTTATGAATTTATTAAGAGTCTGGATGTGACCCAACTTCACGTGTTCAGCTATTCCGAACGGCCGGGTACACAGGCTTTGAAGATAGACCATGTGGTAACTCCGGAGGAAAAGCACCGTCGCAGTCAGCGCCTTTTGGAACTTTCGGATGAAAAGACGCATGCATTCTATGCCCGCCATATCGGGCAAACTATGCCGGTATTGCTGGAACGCTCCAAGCCGGGTGCACCGATGCATGGCTTTACGGCTAACTATATCCGGGTAGAGGTTCCCCATAATGATACACTGGACAATCAAGTGGTATCTGTACGCTTGGGCGATTTCAATGAAGATGGGACAGCGTTGCAGGGAACTTTACTATTATAATAAGGTATAAGAAAAGTATGAAATCGAAACTTATCTACTGGCTGACTTACGCAGGTATGTGGCTGCTGGCTTTGCTTCCTTTCCGGGCACTCTATATATTGTCCGACGGACTCTATCTCCTGATGCGCCATGTGGTGCATTACCGTCGCGGAGTGGTCCGTAAAAATCTAAAGAATTCTTTTCCGGAAAAGTCTCAGGCCGAACTTCGTGAGGTTGAGCGTGAGTTTTATCACTACATCTGCGATTATATGCTGGAAGAAATCAAGATGATGCGTATGTCATTCGAAGACCTTTCCCGGCGTATGGAGTATGGCAACACAGAAGAATATCTTGCCATGCTCGAAAAACATGGAGGCATTGTTGTGCTCATTCCCCATTATGCCAACTTTGAGTGGTTGACAGCAATGGGAGCTTTCATGAAGCCGGAAGATGTGCCGCTACAGGTGTATAAACCCTTGCGAAATAAGTATGTGGACGAAATGTTTAAGCTTATCCGTGCCCGGCATGGTGGTTATAATGTGCCGAAGCACTCTACTGCCCGCGAAGTGATCCGGTTGCGCCGTGAAGGGAAGCATGTAGTGGTTGGTTTGATTACCGATCAATCGCCCAATCGTAACGAAGCTCACCACTGGACTACTTTCCTGAACCAGGAAACCGTATTTATGGATGGAGGTGAACGTATTGCCAGGATGATGAATTACCCTGTATTTTATTGTGAATTGGAGAGGCAGGGCAGAGGACATTGCAAAGCCTACTTCGATTTGTTAACCGAAACCCCTAAACAGACTGCTGAAGGGGAGATAACCGAACTTTTCGTACGCCGTCTGGAACAAACTATTCGTCGTGCTCCTGCCTATTGGTTCTGGTCTCATAAGCGTTGGAAACTGAAACGTGAAGAACTGGAGAAGCAAAATGGATAAGATAGCAGTTGTAATATTAAATTGGAACGGGTGTGAAATGCTCCGCTCATTTCTTCCCTCCGTGGTACGCTTTTCCGAAGCAGACGGTGCTGTGGTGTATGTTGCTGATAATGGTTCAACGGATGCATCTGTTGAGATGCTTTGCCGGGAGTTTCCTACCGTCCGATTGATACTGCTGGAAGAAAACCAGGGTTTTGCCGATGGTTATAACATGGCTTTGCAGGAAGTGGATGCTGAGTATGTGGTACTTCTCAATTCGGATGTGGAAGTGACGGAGCATTGGCTTCAGCCATTGGCTGATTATATGGAGGCACATCCTGAGGCAGCAGCTTGCCAGCCGAAGATACGGAGTTGGCGGCAGAAGGAGAAGTTTGAGTATGCAGGTGCGGCAGGCGGTTTTCTCGATCGTTACGGCTATCCGTTCTGTCGTGGGCGGATTATGGGCGTGGTAGAGGAGGACAAAGGGCAATACGATACCATTATTCCTGTATTTTGGGCGACGGGTGCAGCCTTGTTTATCCGCCTGAAAGATTATCGTGAGGCCGGAGGGCTGGACGGACGATTTTTTGCCCACATGGAAGAGATTGACTTGTGCTGGAGGCTTCGTGCACGTGGTCGGCAGATTGTATGTGTGCCGCAAAGTGTGGTTTATCATGTAGGCGGTGCTACTTTAAAGAAAGAAAATCCCCGAAAGACTTATCTCAACTTTCGTAATAATCTTGTCATGCTTTACAAGAACCTGCCTTCGGAAGATTTGTCTTCGGTGATGCGTATCCGTGCTGTCCTCGACTATGTGGCTGCATTGAACTTTGCTCTTAAACTTCAGTTCCCCAATGCATTGGCTGTGCTTCGTGCACGTCGTGAATATAGTTGGTTACGTCCTTCTTTCACTGCTGCACGCGAAGAAAACCTGAAAAAAACTTCCCTTTCTGTGATACCGGAATGGACAAAAAGCAGTATCTTGGCGCAGTATTATTTACGTGGAAAGAAATTTTTCTCGCAATTATAGCTTTTTCTTTTTACCGATTGTTTATTTTAAAACGGTATTGACTTATGAAAAAATTAGTTAGAAAGATTGGACTGGTGGCGCACGATGCCATGAAGAAAGATCTCATTGAGTGGGTTCTCTGGAACTCCGAATTGCTTATGGGGCACAAGTTCTACTGTACAGGTACTACAGGAACTCTTATCCTTGAGGCTCTTAAGGAAAAGCATCCCGATGTTGAGTGGGACTTTACCATTCTGAAATCCGGTCCTTTGGGTGGTGACCAGCAAATGGGTTCCCGCATTGTGGACGGTGAAATTGATTACCTTTTCTTCTTCACTGATCCGATGACGTTGCAGCCGCATGATACGGATGTAAAAGCATTGACTCGTCTGGCCGGTGTGGAGAATATCGTTTTCTGCTGCAACCGTAGTACGGCAGATCATATTATTTCAAGTCCGTTGTTTGTAGATCCTATGTACGAACGTACGGTTCCGGATTATACCGGATACACCAAGCGCTTTGAAAACAAACCGGTGGTTGCCGAGGCAGTGGAATCTGCGAAAAAGCGGAAGAAAAAGAAATGAAAGAGGCAATAACTCTGATATGAATAAAAAAGGTGTGGAAGACTTCCGGACGGAAGATTTCCACACCTTTTCTTTATATAAGGATTATGTGTTTTGATTTAGAACATATATCCTACAGAAAGCTGATAGCCATAATTTCTTAGATCACACTGACTCTGTATTTCCTTAATGGATTCATAGTATTGGAAAGATGCTGTGTAATGTCCGTTAACTACGGCTTTCAGTCCCGCAACTCCTCCATAAGTCCAATGGCGGAAAGCATCAAGTTCTATATTATAATAATAACCGGGTGAGTTACTACTGGGAAATTCACCAGAATATCCTTTCATTGGGTTCCACCTTTCATGTATTGCCTTACCATCAGTTGGAGATGTGATTTCTAACGGACATTTACCGGCACTAAAGTTATACGAACCATATATTCCGACAGAAGGAATCAAACTTAATTTCTTACTAATCTGGATATTGTATCCCACCTTTAACGGGACAATAATATGGTTTAGTTTTATCTTAGTATCTGGAAATTGGGGGTGCATACTATATGACAGTTCCATATTGCTTTGGGTTTGCATGAACGATGCCCCCGACATCAGCATCCAATGTCTTTTGAACTCATAATCCACAGTTACCCCAATTTGGAATCCAGCTCCCATACCACCTTTCTTCTGAGCTTCGTAACTATAGTGGCTCTTGAAGTGTGTCAGGTTCATTCCTGCATCTACACCGATTTTTACTTGTGCGGAGACTTGTAGTGATAGGTATAGTGCTAATAGTAGAAATATTGTAATTCTTTTCATTTAGTATTATAATATTAATTACCTATAAGTAGCAAACCGGATAATGCATCGTAATCCAGAAGCTACTTATAGGTAAATGAAGGTTTATTTTAAGATTTAGAATATATATCCTACAGAAAGCTGATAGCCATAATCTCTTATACTACACTGACCCTGTATTTGTTTAATGGCTTCATTGTATTGGAAAGAGACTGTATAATGTTTGCTGATAATGGCTTTTAGCCCTGCAATTCCTCCATAAGTCCAATGACGGAGAGCACCAATGTCCACAAAAGAATAGTAGCCAGGTGAATTGCCGATAGGGAATTTAGCAAAATATCCTTCCATAGGGTTCCACTTCTCATGTATCATTTTGCCATCAGTTGGAGAATGTATTTCCAATGGACACTTGCCGGCACTAAAGTTATACGAACCATATATTCCGACTGAAGGAATCAAACTTAATTTCTTATTTATTTGGATATTGTATCCCACCTTTAACGGGATAACAATATGATTCAGTTTTATCTTAGCATCCGGGAAACGGGGAAGCATACCATATGACATTTCCATTTTGCTTTGGGTCTGCATGAATGAGGCTCCTGACATCAGCATCCAATGTCTTTTAAACTCATAATCCACAGTTCCTCCAATTTGGAATCCTGCCCCCATGCTACCTACTTTTTGAGCCTTGTGATTGCTGCTACTTTTGAAGTGTGTCAGGTTCATCCCTGCATCTACACCAAATCTTACTTGTGCGGAGACTTGTAGTGATAGGTATAGTGCTAATAGTAGAAATAATGTAAATCTTTTCATATTTATCTTATAAGTGCTAATGTGAAACTTCCCCCGTATGCATTACTTGGATCTAATTTAGGCAATGTGTGGGTTCCATAGTTTCCGTATTTTCCTTCATAATCTACATACACATTTGTGTATGATACTTGTTCTGATGTATTAGCAGTTATGTCTGTCCATACAGATATTGTTCCCGATAAAGAAGTAGCTTCGCCCTTCAGGCCACCTGTAGGCCAGTTAAGATCTCCATTATTACGGAATGCGTGGAACCGTACGTAGTCGAGAGGATACCCTACTCCTGCAACATTAGGAAGGGTGAAGAACATTGGAGCTGCATCTAATTGAAAATATACATCTCTGTGATTATCTCTTTTCCAACCATGCCAGGTTTTTTTCTGGCAACCTACATGAACTTTTATTTTACCTGAACTATCTAGTTCTACTCTACCTGTTGTTTTTTTCTTGTCTTCAATGAAATTTTGAAAATTGAAGTGATTTGTCTCACCGGGAACTGGGAGATAAGCGTATACGGCTTTGTCTGATTCGCTCATATCATCGGAAAGAGAAATTTTCTTAACTTCATTTCCGATAACTACTTTACGATTGCTGTTTACAAGGTAAGTAGAAACATTATCACCGTCGGGTACATAAAGTGATAAATCTTCATTATCATACTTGTTAGTAACCAATAATCCTTTATATTTCTCCACATATTGAGAATATTTAGTTTTAAAGTCAGATTCGCTGGTTGCCGTGTTTGCAATTTCTTCCAATTCCTCATCTGCTTTCACGGCAAGTTCCTGCAATGAAATGAAATCGTTGGCATCTACATAAGCTAATCTGTTACAGGATTGCATGTCGTTGATTTCTTTTAAAGACAATTGATAATCAGCTTCTGAGGCAAATTGTAAAGCGGTTTCTCCTTGTATAGAACTTCTTGTCTTACTATTATCTGTTGGGATAATTTCTCCTTGGTCAGTAATCTGTACTACTTGAAACTTTTGGGGTTGTGAAGAAGAATTGTCAATTGGTAAGTTGTTTTCTTCATCTTGGCATGAAATGGCAGCTAATGCAATAGCCGTTAGAAATAATAATTTCTTCATAATTTTAAATTGTTTTGATGTTAATAAAATAGTTAGTTAAATCTCGTTTAGTGTGATTTCTGCTGTTACGTCTATGATTGGAGAGGTTATTTCTATGGTATAGATATCCGATTCAGGGGCATAGATGTTTACTGTTTTTCCTTCATAAATGGAGGATTTCAATTCTGAAACGACTATGTTCCCATTCTTATCAGTCACAGTGATATCTGCTTCTTCTAAGACAGATTGGAAAGTAATAGTTAGGTTGTCGTCTATTTCATCGGCAGTTAGGTTAAAAAATAAGGGACTACGGGTGATCGCTTTTTCGTGGTAATTAATAATTTTGGTCTTTACTTTGTGCCGATGCCTTTTGTGTGACATTGCATTTACTGGTATAATGAATAATACCGATAATAGAATAAATAATACTCTTGTTTTCATTTCTATATTTAGTTAATGGTTTATGGTTGCAAAGTTAGGGCAAACAATTGTCATGAATGCATTTTCGCAGTCATACTATAGAAATGTAATGTGTTGATAAATAGATGGGTAGCAAATGTGTTAGTCACACTTTGCTTTCTTCTCTACTCATTCTCTCTTTCATTTTGTATTTTTTTTGATTGAGAGGGTGCGTATCGGTATAGCCAAAACAAATTGCAATGGCTAATGGGCTAAGTGAAGTTTCCTGTAGGCAAAGGAGCAATTGATCATTTTCCGTTAGCTTGGGATATTCATTGTGGAGGAAAGATATATAACTTTGGTATATTCCGAATACTGTTTTTTTTAGTTGTTCCTGTTCCGTAGTGGTTAAAGCTTTCATTTGTTTTTTATTCGAACTGGTTTGTTTGGATAGAGTAATCACTTTTTGGTAAATGTTACTTTGGGCAAACAACCAATTAAGTAACTGTTGTTTCTCTTCTTTTAAGCGAGCTATGGTTTGTTCCCTCTCTTCTACTTGCTGTTCTTTGGAATCATGTTCTTGCTTTAAATTGTTCTTTTCCTGTTTCAATAAGGTAATCATAAGCTGATTATTTTCAATGGTGGTTTCTAAGGAAGACAATTTATTCTGTGTTTGTTCTAAGGATTGTTCGTATTGGAGTTGGACACGCTTCTTCCGGTTTATATAGTTTTGATAGATAAGTATTATTAGAAAGCAAATAGAGACAAAACCTGCAATAGTGCGGTGTATGGTGCGCTTTCCTTTTAATTGTTCTTCTCTTACCCTCATTTTAGTATTATATTCATAAATCAGTTGTTGGATTTCGGTTGATTGCTCCATGTAATATAGAGAATCTATGATGTCAGAATGTTTTTCCAAGTAAATGTTTGCTGTTTTATAATCTCCGTTTTCTTTTTCAAGATTGTATAAGGTCTTTAAACAAGTAGACTTGCCTTCAATCGATAATTCCTCTAGGCTTTTATTTAAATAATGACGGGCTGAGTCTTTACTTCCTCCTGTTTTCAAAATTAAATCCCCCAGATTACTATAATAATTTCCATGATTTTCCTTCTGAGGCAGTTCTTTGAGGGCCATTTTTTCGTAATATAAGGCGGAATCAAGTTCGTCAAAACTATCAAATTCCAGACTTAAATTGTGTTTAGACATTGCAATCTGTAGAGAATCTCCCGAAGCGATAGCATAATTTAGCGCTTCGCGCTGGAACATTAAGGTAGAATCTTTTTCTTCTATTAAGCAATAATATGTACTGATATTGTTCAATGCTATTGATTTTTCCAGATCTGTAGTACAACATTCATACATAGTTTGGTATATTTCCATAGATTTGTCATAATATCCGGCATCAAAATAGATATTTCCCAATGAACTGAGAAGCAAATTCTTTGTCTTAAGCTCTTTCGGGAAATCTTGTATGATGGTTAATCCCTTCTGGAAGCAAGTGGTTGCTTCTTCTGCTTCTTCCATTTCAACAGCCAGTCTGCCTTTATAAAGCAACGCTACCGCTTTTTCTTTCTCGTCGTCGTCATAATAATCTAATGCTACGTTCAGTAGCGAGTCGCAAGGTAGCAGAGATTGTTTGCACTTATCCGTGGCACGTGCAAGGAGCAATGCATAATATGCATAGTCTTTGTCTGAAAATTCTTCTATTATTTCTGGTTGAATGTTTAATAGATTGAGCGCGCTGTCAGGATGATCTTCCATTAGCAAGTCGGCATTTAAAAATAAAGCTTCCGTTTCATTGCTCTGTGAACAGGATAAGAGCAGTAATAATAGGCTAAGTAGTACTGGTGTTATTTTCATGTCAGGTCTAATTTGTTTGCTTTGTTGGCAGCAAATGTATAAATAATAATTTATAAAGCTGATGATAAGAGGGTGGTTTTTATAGTTCATTCAGAAAAGCTATGGTTCGATTCATACTAATTTACCATCGCAGTCCATGAAAGTCCGGCAAACTTGCCGGTGCTTTGTTTGTTCCTTCGGCAAGAATGAGTTACTTTTGTCTTATCGCTGCCGAAATAATATGAAAACGGGAACAATTATGGAAGAGAATGTAAAAAGAATACCTTATGGCGTATCCAACTTTGTAGAAGTGGTGGAACAGAATCAATATTATGTGGATAAAACCATGTATCTGCCTTTACTGGAGCAGCAGCCCAATAGTTTATTCTTTATCCGTCCCCGCCGTTTCGGAAAGAGCATTTTCTTAAGTATGTTGCGGGCTTATTATGACATCGCCCAAAAAGAAAAGTTCCGGAAGCGCTTCGAAGGCTTGTGGATAGGCGGTCAGCCTACACCGTTGCAGGGGGAAATTCCAGATACTCTATCTCGACTTCTCGCGCGTGGGAGGTATAGGTGCATTAGACCGGAATTTTGATGATTATTGCAGCGGAGCCTTGAATAATTTTGCTCTTATTTATGAGCCTTACTATTATCCGGGGTTCGAAAAGGATATGAAAGAGCAATCCGGTTCTACCAATAAACTGAACTTCCTGGATTGGCAGGCACACAATACCGGTGCTGCCCTTTACCTTATCATTGATGAATATGATAATTTTACCAACGTAGTCCTTAATGAACAAGGCAATGAGGTGTATCATGCCTTGATCCATGCCAGCGGCTTCTACCGAGAAGTATTCAAGAAGTTTAAAGGTATGTTCGAGCGCATCTTTATGACCGGCGTCAGCCCCGTCACCTTGGACGACCTGACCAGCGGATTCAACATCGGATGGAACATCAGTAACGACTTCCAATTCAACATGATGCTGGGATTCAGCGAAAAGGATGTGCGCGAAATGTTGCAATACTACAAGGATGCCGGGCAGCACAATGGCGACGTTGAAACCATGATAGCGGAGATGAAGCCGTGGTATGATAATTACTGTTTCGCCGAAGCAAGCTTAGACCGCGATCCGAAGATGTTCAACTGTGACATGGTGTTTTATTATCTGAGACATTACATTACTTTAGGAAAATCTCCCAAAGAAATGATAGATCCCAACACCCGTACGGATTACAACAAGATGAAGAAACTTATTCAACTGGATCGATTGGATGGTAATCGTAAAGGAGTGCTGCGCAAAATCACTGAGGAAGGTCAGATAGTCACCGCCCTGACCACTACTTTTCCTGCTACGGAGATTGCCAACCCGGAGATATTTCCCAGTCTGCTCTTCTATTACGGAATGCTCACCATCACCGCCACACGCGGACAGCGTATGGTACTTAGTATCCCTAATAACAATGTGCGTAAGCAGTATTATGAATTCATGCTGGAAGAGTATCAGGAGAGACGGTATATTGATCTCAACAGTATGCTGGACTTATTCTACGATATGGCTTACGATGGTCATTGGCGTGAATCACTGGAATTCATTGCTCACGCCTACAAGGAGAACTCTTCCGTTCGCAGTGCCATCGAAGGCGAGCGAAATATCCAAGGCTTTTTCACAGCTTATCTGAGTGTGAACGCCTACTACCTGCTTGCTCCCGAACTGGAACTGAACCATGGTTTCTGTGATCTTTTCCTAATGCCCGACCTGTTGCGTTATGAAGTGGCACACAGTTACATCATAGAACTAAAATACCTCTCCTCCAAAGATTCGGAATCGAAAGCCGAAACGCAATGGCAGGAAGCGGTGGGGCAGGTAAGGATGTATGCCGCTGCCCCCAAGGTGAAGCAGTTGATACAGAATACGCAGTTACATTGCATCGTGGTGCAGTTTCGAGGCTGCGAACTGGAACGAATGGAGGAGGTTTCTTTTTAAACTCTTTCGCATTGTACTTCCACCCCTGCCGCATCCAAATCGGCTCCCATGGGCGGATTGCGTTTAGCGAGTTTCAGTTCAATAGCTTTTACGGTGGGGAAAGTGCGAAACAGGCGCTTTACGATACGTCCGCAAACATGCTCCAGCAATTTAGAAGGTATCTCCATCTCAGCTTTCACATTTTCGTATACATCGGCATAGCTGACGGTATGCGTCACATCGTCAGTCTCGGCGGCACGCGCAATATCGACTTTCAATTTCAGGTTAATGACAAATTCATTACCTACTTCCCGCTCTTGCTGACCTACACCGTGGTAGGCAAAGAAACGGACGTTATCAAGGAATATATAACTGTTCATATCAATGGAATATTAGGTTAATGACAAAAATAAGAATAACTGCCCAGTAAACAAAGAAAACAGGTATATTTGTATCTGAAGAAAATCGTACCAGTCTGTAATATATGTTGTACCTTTGCCCTTCAATCATTAATTTTATAAATATAATGGAAAAAGAAACATTTGATTATTCAAAAGTGCCCCATAACTTTGGTCTGTGCGCAGCAGCAGATTGTTCTCATGCCGACACTTGTTTACGCCGGATTGCATACTCTCATGCTCCGGCAAACATTACTTTTCTGCCTACGCTGAATCCGAAAACGCTTGAGGCTATGGCGGGGAAATGTGAGTATTACCGTTCCAACAAGAAAGTGAACTATGCCAAAGGTTTCGTGTGTACTACGGAAGCTCTGGCAGTCAGTGTATCAGGAACCTTCCGCTACGGGCTGATTGGTCGATGGGGAATCAGAAAATATTATCAGAAGCGGAAAGGAGAAACGCTACTGTCGCCTGCAGAACAACAAGAAGTGATTGCCTTGGCCAAGAAACTGGGCCTGCAAAAAGGGGAGTATTTCGATAGTTATGTAGAGGAATATAACTGGTAACTAAGTTTCTGTGCCCTGTCATCTTGCGAACAGGTAATCACATCTTACGAACAAACAGCCGTGCCCTCGGCAGGTGAATGTATTTCACCTTACGAGGACACGGCTGTTTCCTTTCATTGTTATCTTGTTTACCTCAAATGGTAACTCCATTTACATGCCGAGGTAAAAGCATTTACAATAGGAGGTAAAGAGCGTTACAATAGGCGGTAAAGGTCGTTACATCCAGCGGTAAATGCTTTTACATCATGGCGTAAATGAAATGTAAATGCAATGCGCTGATAATTAGAGTACTAATGCGCTGGCCTGATTATTATCCTTTTCGTCCGGTCTGTTCTATCAGTCCTTTGATCTTCTCGTTCAGGCTATCCGCTTTCATCAGTTGTTCCAGCGTCAGGTGCATACGGTAGCGCCAGTAATGTCTGGGGTTGGCAGGCACGTTGATGCGCTCTTCCTGTACATTGGGGTTGCGCCATTTTCCGTCCATAGCCATCCAGTCCTGCAAGGAGAGGATGCACAGGATGGAGTTGCTGTAAAGATGGTTGCGTACCACTTGTTCGCAAAGTTCCGGAGTGGCAACGGCAGGTGCGGCGCCGTAATGCCCCAGTATGGTGTTGTAGTACCGTTGCGTTTGTTGGAAATCTTCTTCCCACCAGCCGCGCAGCGTAGACATATCATGCGTAGAGATGGTGCAAACCGAGCGGTACGGATACCAGTCCGGATGTCCGAATTCCTGTGAAGGATCTTTCGGCATGCGTTGTATCTCCAGGCTAAGGATGCGCAGGTCGTTCATCACCCAAGCTACACAATCGGGGATCATGCCGAGGTCTTCACCACATACCAGCATACGGGTGGATTGCGTCAGTTGCGGCAACTTCTTCATGGCTTGTTCGCGCCAGAACTCGTTGTGGCGATAATAGTAATACTGATCGTACAAACGATTGAATGCTGCCTTCTCCCAATCATTCAGGGCACGGTAAATGTAATCGTGTTGTACGCCGATGCGCGGATGGAATTTGTGCGGGTCTTCACGGTCGGGCACAAACAGTACGTCACTGATTAATGCGTACAGTCCGTCGCGTATCCAGATGCTGTCTTCGTCCGTCTTTCCGGCAAAGTAAGCCTCTACTTTGCGCTGTGTGTCGAACTCGGGACGCATGCGATATATTTCCCATGTTTCCGTAGGCTCTATGAAGGTCTGCTTTACATAATCAGTATGCGGGCCGAACATTTGTCCGAGGAAGTATTCATGGATATAGGGTTTCGTGAAGAAATCTTCGCGGAATGCCATTCCGTAGCCTTCTATTTCTTCGCGCGTCATCGGCAGGGCGGGAACAAACTGGCCCAGCAGTCCGTGTACGGCATGCATCGGGATTTCCCAAATGCGGAAGAAGCCCAGGATGTGGTCGATACGGTAGGCATCGAAGTATTCCGACATCTTGCGGAAACGCTTCATCCACCAGGAATAACCGTCTTTCTCCATTACGTCCCAGTTGTAAGTAGGGAAGCCCCAGTTCTGACCGTTCACGGAGAAGTCATCGGGTGGTGCGCCCGCTTGTCCGTTCAGGTTGAAGTAGTAGGGTTCTGTCCACGCTTCAACGCTGTTGCGGCTGATACCGATAGGAATGTCACCTTTCAGTACTACACCATTGGCTCGTGCGTGTTCCGTTGCAGCCAGCAGTTGCAGGTGCAGGTGGAACTGGATGAAGAAGTAGATGGCGATATGCGGATAGTCGGCAGATTCCGGCTGACATAACTTTTCTATTTCTTCTGCTTTATATTCAGTGAATTTCGGCCATTCGCGGAAGTTGGGTGTCTTGTAGGCATCGCGCAGATAGCTGAACACGGCGTATGGCTGTAACCATTCTTTGTTGTTTTCGAAGAACTTCCGGAAGGCATCGGATGCCAGAACTTGTTCGCCTTCCTGCTTGTATATCAGGCGGAAGAACTCCCATTTTGTCTGGTTTACTGCTTCATAGTCCACGGTAGGCAAAGCATTCAGCTCTTTCTGCCGTTTATTGAATTCTGCCATTGCCTTTTTGTCCTTCAACGTACCCATCTGTTTCAGATCGGCATACATGGGGTGGAACGCATAAATGGATATGCTGTTGTATGGATAAGAATCCGTCCATGTATGTGTCATGGTGGTGTCGTTGATAGGTAATATCTGTACGGCTTTCTGGCGGGTAAGTACAGCCCAGTCTATCATTTGTTTCAGGTCGCCAAAGTCACCTACGCCGAAGCTCTTTTCGGAGCGCAGCGAGAAGATGGGCACGGCTACTCCGGCACCTTTCCAGTCGGGTAGGGCGAAGTAAACGTAACGGTCACCGATCACCAGTGTTTCGTTAGCGCCTATCTGCGGATCGGCCATGTAGCGGTTGGGGTTGTTTTCCCATGCCACGGCACGACGCTCTTTCTTATTATAAAGGATGAATTTATACTCCAGCGGGAAGCTGATTTTCGAGGCGTCTACTTCAACCTGCCATTCCGGGAAGTTGGCGTCGCTCATCAGAACGGCTTTATCCGCGTCCCAATCTCCCAGAACTTTCTGGTTGCCGCAAATGCCCAGACAGTGATCTTTGTCGATGCATGGAGCATACGCCTTGATCAATAATCCTTTCTTGTGGCTCTTTGGAGCGGCACTACGTTCGGGATGTGCAAGCAGGGACTCCGTGAAAGCAGACGTGTAGAAGTATTGCTGTTCTGGCAGATTCTTCCAGCAGTCTTGCAGGCGATAGACTTTCTTCTTGTCAGCCGATACATAGAGCGTGCGGGGAAGGCTGTTCCACTCCGTACGTGTATCTTTGCCGTCGCGATAAATGTGATAACTGTATTGTACGATGCCGTTTTCAGGCGTTTGAATGTCCGCATCTAAAGTCCAGTGAATGCCATCCACTGTTTGTAGGGGTACGGCTTTACCGGGCTGATTGTTACCCAGTTCAGGAATAGATCCTAAGACTCTGACCTCTTCACCCCAACTTGTGCGGTACTCGATATGAAAAGATAGTATCATATAATATTAGATTTAGTAATAGCTGCATTGACTATGCAAGTATAGACATTATTCCGCATAATCAAGCAGCTACCGCTATCTAAGTTTTTTAAATTCCTATGCAAACGTTTGTGCTTGCATTTCGCAGGTCTGTTTTTATCCGCAACGTGAAGCTCCGCAAGTGGTACAAATGAGGCAACCTTCCTGATATACAAGTGTTTCGTTGCCGCAGTTCGGACATTTCTTGCCTTTGGCTTCTGTGCCGTCCGTTATGTATTTCTTCAATGCGCGTTCCACACCGTTCTTCCAGGTATTGATGCTTTCGCTGTCCAGTTGCAAAGAGCCGACCAGCTTGATAACCTGTTCGATAGGCATACGATAACGCAATACTCCGGAGATCAGTTTGGCGTAGTTCCAGTATTCCTTGTTGAACTTTTCGGACAGACCTTCAATGGTGACTTTATATCCGCGTTTGTTCTGGAACTGGAAGTCGTAACGCTTACTGCCGTCCTTGTCCACCTTCTTAATAATGTGTCCGGAAGTAACGTTCTTCGGCAGAATAATGCCTTCATCGTCATCCTGAAGACCGGTGAAGATTTCGTAAGGATGTCCGTCCAGCAAACCGACGAATGCCACCCACTTTTCTTTATTATTCTGGAAACGTACGATGTCGGCATCCAGAACTGACGGGCGGGTTTCTACTACCGTAGGCGGTTTGCAAGGAGGCATTTCTTCTTTCTTATCGCTCTTGGCAGAAATGAGTACGCCCGAACGTGAACCGTCACGATAAACCGTACAACCTTTACAACCGGATTTCCATGCCTCTACATACAGGCGGTTTACCAGGTCTTCATCCACATCGTTCGGCAGGTTGATGGTCACGCTGATGGAGTGGTCTACCCATTTCTGGATACGTCCCTGCATCTTGACTTTCATCAGCCAGTCTACGTCGTTTGAGGTTGCTTTATAATAAGGTGATTGCTCAACCAATACGTCGATCTCTTCTTGTGTGTAACGTTTAGAAGGATTGTGTCCTTGCGCTTCCATCCATGTAACAAATTTAGGGTGGAAGACAATATATTCTTCAAAAGCATCTCCTGTTTCATCCACGAAATCTACGTGTACGTTAGTATCGTTCGGATTTACTTTACGGCGACGTTTGTATACGGGTAAGAATACAGGCTCAATACCTGAAGTAGTCTGAGTCATCAGACTGGTGGTTCCCGTCGGTGCAATGGTAAGGCAGGCAATATTGCGGCGACCGTATTTCTTCATATCCTCATACAACTGGGGATCTGCTTCGCGCAAACGATTGATGAACGGATTATTCTTTTCACGTTCGGTATCGTAAATTTCGAATGCACCACGTTCTTTTGCCATTTCCACTGATGAACGGTAAGCACTCAGGGCAACCGTCTTATGTACTTTTTCAGAGAATTCAGTTGCTTCTTCCGTACCATAACGCAATCCCAGTGCAGCAAGCATATCACCTTCGGCAGTAATACCTACACCGGTACGTCGTCCTTGTCCGCTCTTCTTATAAATTTTTTCCCACAATATACGTTCCGTATGTCTCACATCTTCGCTTTCGGGGTCAGCATCAATCTTTTCCATGATGCGTTCTATTTTCTCCAATTCCAGATCGATGATATCGTCCATAATGCGTTGAGCCAACGCTACATGTTTCTGGAACAATTCAAAGTCAAAGTATGCATCCGGTTTGAAAGGATTTACCACATAAGAATAAAGATTGATAGCCAGTAAACGGCAGGAATCATACGGGCACAAAGGGATTTCACCGCATGGATTGGTGGAAACTGTGCGATATCCAAGGTCTGCATAGCAATCGGGTACGGATTCTTTTAATATGGTATCCCAGAACAATACACCCGGTTCTGCCGATTTCCATGCATTGTGAACGATCTTCTTCCACAAATTGGTTGCATTGATTTCTTTTTGTACTGTTGGTTCAGCAGCATTGACTGGATATTGTTGAATATATGGAGTACCTGTGATAGCAGCGGTCATAAATGCATCGTCCAGTTTCACAGATACATTGGCACCTGTAACTTTACCTTCCGTCATTTTAGCATCGATGAATGCTTCTGAATCGGGATGTTTGATAGATACACTCAGCATCAGTGCGCCACGTCGTCCGTCCTGAGCGACTTCACGCGTAGAATTGGAGTAACGCTCCATGAATGGCACCAGGCCAGTAGAGGTTAAGGCCGAATTTTTCACCGGAGAACCTTTCGGGCGGATGTGCGACAAATCGTGTCCTACACCACCACGGCGCTTCATGAGTTGTACTTGTTCTTCGTCTATTTTGAAGATGGCACCATAAGAATCCGCCTCTCCATCTACTCCGATTACAAAGCAGTTAGACAAAGAAGCTACTTGGTAATTGTTGCCAATTCCGGTCATCGGACTTCCCTGCGGAACGATGTACTTGAAGTGGTCGAGCAAATCGAATAGTTCCTCTGCACTTAATGGATTAGAGTATTTAGCCTCGATACGGGCTACTTCATTGGCTATTCTCCAATGCATGTCTTTCGGAGATTTTTCGTAAATATTTCCGAAAGAGTCCTTTACTGCGTACTTGTTTACCCAAACACGTGCAGCTAACTCGTCGCCTTGAAAATATCGTAAAGATTCTTCATAGGCTTCCTCGTAAGAATAAGTTTGTTTTTCCACGATGCTTTTTTCCTTAGATTTATTTTTTAATAAGTAAGAGTGTAGAAGTAATACCTATCATTAACAAATGTGATTGCAAAGCTAAGAATGTTTTTTATTATAGCAAAATAAAAATAGAATAAATTATGAACAGGCTATGAGATTTCCATTTTTGAATAATAGTTTGTTGATTTATAAAATATTAGCATTTTTGTATGAACAAAAAGTTTCCAAAAAAGAAAATTGTTTTTATGCTTTGATGGAGTGGGCTAATCGATTTTAGAAAACATAGATAAACATTAAACTCGTTCTTTGATAACAATCTGCTATTCTTTTTCTATATTTGCAAAAAAATAAAAGAATGGAAATCCTAAAACAGAGAAGAACAATCCGCAAATATCAGCAGAAAGATATTTCTTCTGATTTGTTAAATGATTTGCTTGAGTCTGCGTTCCGGGCCTCTACAGTCGGGAATATGCAGGTGTATAGTGTAATTGTAACGCGTGATGCAGAGAGGAAAGCTAAGCTGGCACCGGCTCATTTCAATCAGCCGATGGTGAAAACTGCGCCTGTGGTTTTGACATTTTGTATAGACCTGCGCCGTTTCACTAAATGGTGCGAACAGCGAAAAGCAACTCCCGGATATAATAATTTAGAGTGGTTCGTAACCGGTTCTGTAGATGCCCTGCTGGCAGCACAGACTTTTTGTGTGGCTGCGGAGGAAAAAGGATTAGGTATATGCTATCTGGGTACGACGACTTACAATCCGCAAATGATAATCGAGGCTCTGGAGCTACCTGAATTGGTCTTTCCTATTACAACAGTGACGGTGGGCTGGCCTGCCGAGGAACCTGCACAGGTAGATCGGTTGCCGTTGGAGGCTATTGTACATGAGGAGACGTATCATGATTATACCCCTGAAGATATAGATCGTCTGTATGCTTATAAGGAGTCTTTGCCTGAAAATAAGCAGTTTATTCTTGAAAACAACAAAGAAACTTTGGCGCAAGTCTTTACGGATGTACGTTATAAGAAAGAAGATAACGAAATAATGTCGGAGAATCTTTGGAAAGTAATAAAAAAGCAGGGTTTTTAACCCTGCTTTTTTAATGATGCTTGAATGTCATCTATTTCTGCGCGGAAAGCTTTGTCCACTTCCCGTAATTCTTTAATGGTTTTGCAGGCGTGCAATACGGTTGCGTGATCTTTGTGCCCTATCAATGTACCTATCTTGGCTGTAGAGAAATCCGTATAGGACTTGGCGAGGAACATGGCTATCTGGCGTGCCTGTACAACTTCACGTTTCCGTGATTTGGTATGGATTGTAGCGGTGTCCAGTGAGAAATGCTTGCATACCACATTGATGATGTCATCAATGGTAACCGCTTTACTTTCACTTTTCACTACTTTCCGTACAATGCGTTGTGCCAGTTCCAGGTCAATTTCCTTATTATATATAGTAGAATGTGCCATGATGGAAATGACGATGCCTTCCAGGTCACGCACACTGTCGCCTACATTTTCTGCGATATAATCGATTACTTCCGGAGGGAATTGTAACCCGTCACGGTGTATCTTATTACGAAGGATGTTCTTGCGTAATTCTACAGTCGGTCTTTCCAGTTCAGCTACCATACCCCATTTGAAACGGGTGATGAGTCGTTCTTCCATACCTTGTAGCAATACGGGAGCACGGTCCGAAGTCAGGATAAGCTGTTTGCCGTTTTGGTGTAAGTGATTAAAGATGTGGAAGAATGTATTCTGTGTTTTGGTAACACCGGCAAATTCTTGAATATCATCAATAATCAATATATCGATTGATTGGTAGAAGTTGATGAAGTCGTTTGTGGTATTGTTACGTACAGAGTCGGTATATTGTACCTGGAACAAATGTGCCGATACATATAATACTCTCTTGTCCGGATAAAGTTCCTTAATTTTTGTGCCGATAGCATTTGCAAGGTGAGTCTTTCCTACACCTGACGCTCCATAGAAAAACAGCGGATTGAAAATTGTTTTTGCAGGGTTTTGAGCGACAGCTTCTGCTACACTGCGTGAGAGTTTGTTGCTATAGCCTTCAATAAATGTTTCGAAGTTGTATTCAGGATTCAGATGCGGATCTAAATCTGCAATAGGCGCTTGCGGTATTTCTTTGCCGATTACCTTTTTCTGTGGAATAATGGTGCGGGGAGTAGATTCGAGATTAACGGTAGTACGTGAACTCTTATCCACCATTACATTATACAATAACTTGGTACCATCACCAATAACTTTATATAGAGTTTTACGCAACAAGTCAACAAACTTGTCCTCCAAAAACTCATAGAAGAACTGGCTGGGTACCTGTACGACCAGCGTCTTGTCCTCATATTTTAAAGGTATGATGGGGAGAAACCATGTTTTGTATGTCTGCTCCGGAACATTGTCTCTGATGATTTCAAGGCAGCGGTTCCATAGCCCGACATGATTTAATTCACTCATAACGGCTTTAAATACATTTATTAATTAAGCAAAACTTCTACGCTTGCAAAATTCGCAATCTTATTTGAAAAAAACAAATGTGTTTTTTCTTGCTTTTCTGTTAAAAGTAATAAGCTCTTTACTTTCAATCACTTATCTATTTACATGTAAATAGCCCCTTTTGAGGGCTATTGCATTTTTATAAGTATCTGTATTATAGTATAATATGCAATTAAATAACAGGATTTTAAACTTTTTGATGGATTGTGCAGAAGGGAATACTTTAGTTCCTACACGGATTTACCGCGGCTTTTTCTTTCAAACCTGTTTGCTCTTGTTATTTAGACTTATTCTATTTAATAAGTTTTTCCCTACTTATCTTTTTTGCCGAACAAGGAGAAATGAACGTACCTTTTGGGGTGTGATTTCAGGTCTTCAAGAAGGCTGGCTGCATTGGCTGTTGTGGCATTCAGGTTGTTGTAGAGCGATGGGTCATTTAATAATAAACCAATCGTATTGTCTTTCCGGCCTAACTGGTCTGTAATCATTTTTACATTAGCTAATGTAGAGTCTATGCTGGCAAACGCAGCGGCATAATCTATTTCTTTTAAATTATTGCTGACTATGATGAAGTTATCCCCGATAGTATTCAGCTTTTGCGTGAGTTGGGGAATATCTTTACTCATGATAGCCTGTAATTGTCGGCTGGTCACTTCCATGTTCGCCATCGTGTTTTGTACGCTATGAAGCGTACCCGGGATTGCCGGATCTCCAAGTATCGTATTTAGTGAGGCAAGAATTGAGTCCAGCTTGGGAAGCATTTTCTCTACTTGTGGCATAACTGCGGCTACCTGGTCCATGACGCCATTGTTGACACTACCTTGTAAGGTATCGCCTGTCTGGTACTTTTCGCGGGGGTTATTTGCCAGCAATAGATTCATTTTCACACCTCCCATAAGTTCAGAGGTCAGTTCAGCAGTACTACCTTTCGGAATGCGCAATTCCGGATCTACATCGATTTCTGCTATGACTTTTCCGGATTGTGTGTAGTCATAATAAAGATCGCGTACAATACCTACACGGAAGCCATCGGCAAAGACCGGACTTGATTTGGTTAATCCATTTATGTTATGGAACTTGACGTAGAAATAGTTGGTAGGCTTAAACATGTGGATACCTTTCAGGTAATTAATACCGTATACTAATATGCAGAGGGCAACGATACCCGCTATTCCTATTCTAACTTCTTTCGTAAGATACTTCATCATGATGTTATAGTCTTATTATTTATTTCTTTTTGAACTCCTCGATAGCCGTTTGAACGTTTATCTTCTTACCATTCTTAAAAGCGATGATAAAAGCGTCCTTAAACTTTGGCGTTATTTCACGTTTGGTACGTACTACCTTGTTATAGTCTGTTGATGAACCGTATGTATATTTATAAAGTCCACCTTCTTGATAATGCTCCACACCTTTCAAGCCTTTCAGTCTTTTATCATTGGCTGCGATAGGACGTGAAGAGGTGAGTATTTGTATTTTAAACACTGGACTGCCGGAATCGGTTTGCGATTCGGTAACTTTTCCTACATTTTGTTTTGTTCTGGTAGTATTGGGAGAGGCTGCCGCTGGTTTTTGGGGGATTTCGGGAGATTCCTCAGTCTTTTCATTGGTAGTATCTGGTTCCTCTACATTGCCGGCATCTGTTTCTTCCGGTAATATGGTGCGGCTGCTTCCTGTCATACGTATTTCGTGTTCACGTTTATAGGATAGGAAAGCGCGGAAGATTCCGTTTGCCAATGTAGTACTTCCGGCTTCCGAGTTTAGATAACGTTCCTCTTCAGGGTTGGATATAAAACCGAGTTCTACCAGGATACTGGGCATGGCACTGGCTTTGAGTACCAGGAAACCGGCCTGGTGCACACCACGGTCTGCACGTTTACAGGTATGGCGGAACTCCTTTTGTACCAGTGAAGCCAGATGCACACTTTGAGACATGTATTTGTCTTGCATGAATTCAAAGATGATGTACGATTCTGCAGAATTCGGATTAAATCCTGCATAACGTGTTTTGTAATCACTTTCGTATAAAATCACGGAGTTCTCCCGCTTGGCTACTTCCAAATTAGCGTCCGATTTGGCTAAACCGAGTGTCCATGTAGAGGCGCCTTTGGCTGTTTTACTACCTGCCACAGAATTGGTATGAATGGAAATGAACAGGTCGGCTTTAGCGTTATTGGCAATATCCGCACGTCGACCAAGAGGAATAAAGACATCCCGTTCGCGAGTATATACCACTTTTACGTCCGGACAGTTCCTCTTTATTTGTTTTCCCAATTTGAGGGCAACGTTTAGATTGATGGTCTTTTCTTTGGAGAATTTGCCTAAAGCGCCAGGATCATGCCCGCCGTGTCCGGCGTCAATAACGACAACGAAATCTTTCGCTTCGATGCTGGTGGTACAAAAAGGAGAGATGAACAGCCCGAAGCAAATACTTATATATAATATGTATCGTTTATAGAGTTCCATACTAAAAGCCGTTGCAAATGTAGTGGAAATTTATAGAAAACTGATGCTTTGTGTGAAGTTTTGTCACTTTTCTCCCGGATTTGTGATAGATTTCTTTAAAAGGGACTAACTTTGCACTCGCAAATTAAATAGAAAAAGGTATGTTAGTTCGTTTTCTTAAGAACTGGACGTTGCCGATGGCAATGCTTTCAGGTACTTTGGGGTACTTCATCCTTGCGAATGTCCCTTTCTTGGCGCCTACCAAACCATATATCAGTGATTTGATTGCGTACATAACCCCTCTGCTGATATTTGCCCAGCTATTACTGACCTTTTGTAAGGTGGAGAATCTGAATGAATTGAAACCAAAAGCATGGCATGGCTGGTTACTGTTAATTCAAACATTGTCTTGCCTGGCACTTGCTGCTTTGCTGGTATGTTGTCCGATGCCGGAAGTTTACAGGGAAGTGTTTGAAGGAGCTATGGTTTGTCTCATTTGTCCAACGGCTACGGCGGCGGCTGTTATTACCGGGAAGTTGGGAGGCAGTGCGTCTACATTGACTACCTATACGCTATTATCTAATTTGTTGGCAGCAGTGGCAGTCCCATTAGTCTTTCCATTAGTGGAACCTCATGCTGATATGACTTTCTTTGCAGCCTTTTTGAAGATTCTTAGTAAAGTCTTTCCTTTATTGCTTTTCCCTTTTTTCCTGGCATGGTTCCTACGGCTATTTATGCCGCGTGTGCATCATTTCTTGTTAGGTTTCCATGATCTTGCTTTTTATCTGTGGGGTGTGGCGCTTGCCATCGTATCCGGACAGACAGTCCGTTCATTGGTAAATAGCGATGCACCGGTTTCTGTTGAAATCCTGATCGCTCTTGCAGGACTGATTACTTGCTGTTTGCAATTCTTTTTGGGTAAAAGAATTGGTGGACATTATAATGATCGGATCAGTGGTGGGCAGGCTTTGGGACAGAAGAATACCGTTCTTGCCATTTGGATGGCTTATACATATTTGAATCCTTTATCTTCTGTAGGACCGGGATCTTATGTTCTCTGGCAAAATTTGATTAATAGCTGGCAACTATGGAAGAAAAGAAAAAACAATCTGTGCCCTAAAAACGTTTAGCATTCTCAAAGGGGGAGATTGCCTTGGATATCCCCCTACCGTTTCAGATAATATACCTTTAACCGGTAGGGGGTTGTCCTTATCAAGCAATCTTGAGGTTGTTGTGTAATTCTTACCTCGCTCTCTATGTTGATGCGTTGTGCTGTTGCGATATCTTAAGTGCTTTTTATTAGATATCGCAGGGCCAGAGAATCTTTGTGTTTGCTCCTTTTTAAAGAAAAGTAGGAATATATAAGATCGATGCTACTGACCAAATGACGTTCCCTTTTCTTTACTTGTATTAAGATAATATAAATCTTAATATCCCATAACTTGATTAATGCTACAAAGTTCTTTCTTAATTCGACCAAAACCAAAAAAGGTGAGCAAAAAAGGAATACGGATATTCGCGAAAATGTTCAATTGTTGATATGTTGACAAACTTTAACTCTAAAGGGGTTATTGAAAGAATGGAGTGAATGTGCATTTGCCCGGATTAAATGTACTTTTGTGGAAATTTACTAGAAAAAATTATGATGGAAGAAAGTAGACTTCTTTTTGAAATATCGGAAGATATTGTAGCTAGGGAAAATGTTTCGGCAGATGATTTGCAGGAGTATTTGGAGAATCCTTATCATGTAAAGGGAACTATCTTTGTGGTATGTATGAAAGGAAGTATGGAGGTTACATTAAATTATGGAAAATATATTGTTCGCGAGAATGATTACATCACTTTGCTGGATAACTCTTTTCTACAGATTCATAACGTTTCACCAGATCTTTGTTTTTCATATGCTGGCTTTTCTCCGAAGATAATGCATGAGGTGGAGTTTTTTAAAAAAGCATTTGATTATCTGTTTATTATCTTTGAGGAGCCTGTTAAACGTATATCTGAGAATTTGGAACTTTATATGCTACGCTCCATATCGTTATGGAAAATGATACGCGAAGTTCCGGAAATCTATAATAATAAAGAGGTATTGAGAAGTATGTTGGGTGCTTGTATTCATACGAGTATTGCAATGTATTATCAGGATAATTTGGAAGAGAGATGGGCTAAATCCCCCAAAAATGTCAGGATGAGCCGCCAATTTCTTAAATTGGTTGCGATACATTATAGAACAGAACGAGGAATCTCATTCTATGCAAAAGAATTAGGGACTTCGAAGGAGAATTTGTGCCGTAATATTAAGAGTTGTACCAATATGACTGCTTTGGATGTGATAGACTACCTTATTATTATAGATGCAAAAACGCAGCTGAAATCTACCAGTGCTACCATAAAAGAGATAGGTATATCATTAGGTTTTGATAATCTGGCTACTTTTTGCCGTTTCTTCCGTAGGCATACAGGAGTCTCTCCATTGAAGTACAGAGACAAATAATCCTTTTCTCTTTTAGCGTAATAATAATTCCTCCTCGTTGTAGCGTGGACGATCTTTTACTTCAATGTAGATCTTTCCGATGTACTCGCCTACAATTCCCAGGGATACGAGTATAGTACCACCTACTAACCAAAGGGAAATCATCAGGGATGACCAGCCAGGTACAGTATCGTGAAGAAAATATGCACGTAGGGTCCAGATAGTGACGCAGAGAGCTATTAAAAGGAAAATACACCCCAGCCAGAATATCATGCGTACAGGCTTGACTGAAAAAGACGTAATTCCGTCAATGGCAAAATTCAGCATCTTCTTAAAAGGATATTTCGACTCTCCAGCGAAACGTTTGTCACGATTATAATAAACGCAGGCAGTTTGATAACCAATGAGAGGCACCAAGCCGCGAAGGTAAAGGTTACGTTCGCGGAAGCGACAGAGTTGCTGGATGGCACGGCTACTCATTAACCGATAATCTGCATGATTGTAGACCGATTTAGCCCCCATCGTTTTCATCAGTCGATAGAAAGCGAGGGCGGTGGTGCGTTTGAAGAAAGTATCAGTCTTGCGTTCACGTCGTACACCATAAACAATATCATTGCCTTCCATATAGCGTTCCACCATCTCGGGGATGACATTGACGTCATCCTGCAAGTCGGCATCAATGGAAATAGCTGCATCGCAACGTTCCTTTACAGCATTCAGTCCGGCCATAAGTGCGTTTTGATGCCCCACATTTCCAGCCAGATTCAGCCCGCAGGCATACGACGTATTTTTATAGAACTCCTTGATGATTTCCCAGGTACGGTCTGTACTGCCATCGTTTACGTACAGTATATAGCTTTTGGGAGATATACGCCCTTCAGTTGTCAGCCGATCGAGCAACTGGCTGAGCCGTTTATGTGTTTCGTGTAAAACAGCTTCTTCCTTATAACAAGGTACTACGATAGCAAGTACTGGAGCTTCTTTCATAATCAATAGTTCTTTTTGCAATATTCGTAAGAAATCGGGAGAAAAGCAAATTATTTTCCTTTGTATTTGAAAACGAATCTAACCAGCAAGAAGTTTACCGGAATACCGATGGCGAATACCGGTATAGGTGCAAATGGCTTCGATATTCCGAGCCAGAGGAATAGATTCAATAAACTCATATGTAGAAGATAATTGATCAGATGTGCTCCGCCAAACCCAAAAGCCTTTTTCCAGGAAGGCTTTTTTCTGAAAGTGAAAAAGGCTGTCAGGTAAAAATTGGCAATGAAACTGAGTACGTAACCTATGCTGTAGGCTATGTTGACATTGATGATTTGCTGGAGTATAATATATATTCCATAGTGCAAGGCGGTAGCAAAGATGCCTACCATAATGAAACGGACAAATGCTGGTAGTTGTTTCAGTCTCTTCATATTCATTGAATTGAGATGGCAAAGTTAGGGATTGTTGCAGAATAATTTGTACTTTTGCGCCCAGAAATCATTAAAAACAGAAATATATGTCAGATGATAGGAAGAAAGCATTCTGGTTTATAGCACTGCTCAGTGTGCTTGTGATACTCCCTTTTCTGGGAGAAACTATATTTTATTCTAAAGGAGAACCGCGTGAGGCTATCGTCGCATTCTCTATGCTGGAGAGCGGCAATTGGATACTTCCGGTAAATTATGGAACTGATATAGCTTATAAACCTCCTTTCTTTTATTGGGCAATTGCTACTGTGTCATCGCTTCTGGGGGGAGTGACGGAATATTCGTCCCGCCTGCCGTCTGCTCTTGCATTTCTGGCTATGCAGCTGGTGTTTTTTTCTTTTATAGCAAAGCGTAAGGGTGTGAAGACGGCTTTTCTTGCTTCTATCCTTCTTCTCTCATCTTTTGAAGTACACCGGGCAGCGGTAGCTTGCCGTGTAGATATGATGCAGGTATCACTTATTGTCATTTCATTATGTCTGTTGTTCCGCTGGGATGAGAAAGAATGTCGCGGAATTCCATGGCTGGCTATTTTATTGATGGGCTGCGCTACGTTGACCAAGGGGCCGGTAGGTTCCATTTTCCCTTGTGTCAGTATCGGTCTCTACCAATTATTGCGCAGACGTCCTTTCTGGAAAACATTTTTCCGGTTATTTGTGATAGGAATACTTTCCCTGATTCCATATGCTGCTTGGATTAGTGCGGCTTATGTACAGGGAGGCCAATCTTTTATAGATTTAATGCTGGAAGAAAATACAGGCCGTTTCATGGGTAAGATGTCTTATGATTCGCATGAAAATCCGCTATGGTATAATTTCCTGACCATTATTTGGGGATGGATACCTTGGACTTTAGTACTGTTGATTTCTCTCTTTGGTTTGAAATGGAAAAATATAAGCTTATTGCCCGAAGGTTCATCTTTCGGTGAACGTATAAGGAAAGCCTGGAATAAATTCCGTTCACAATCGCCTCTGCAATTATTCACATGGGTAGTTATACTCTTTATTTTTGTGTTCTATTGTATTCCTAAGAGTAAAAGAAGTGTTTATCTGCTTCCTATCTATCCCTTTATGGCGGTGTTGATAGCCGAGTATCTGCTGGCTTTGGTACAGCGGGGAGCGAAAGTCTTTAAAATTTCGGCTTATATCTTTGCTTCGCTGGCTTTGTTGCTCACGATAACGTTTGCTGTGGTGCGTCTCGGACTGATTCCTGATAGTGTTTGGGGAACGGGAAAGCATGCCATGGAAAACGTAGGATTCATGAATGCATTGGAAAATGTGGATTTGTCATTCTCTAAATGGTTGCTTGTGGCTTTGCCGCCAGTTGCAGGTGTTTGTATGTTGATTGCATTGGCAAAAAAGGCGGATTCCCGTTCATTATTATATGGTATAGCCGGTTGTATCTTGTGCCTGTTTGTTTCCTTAGACGGTGTTTATCAGCCTACGGTACTGTCTACGAAATCAGACAAGCGTTTGGCAGAAGAAGTAAATACTTATGTGCAGGACGGGGTCATGTATTCGTACACTACACGGCTGATTCGTTTTTATTGCGCTAATTACTATCTGAATGATCGGATGAGGAATTTTACTCCCGGTCTTTCCGGAACGGGATATGTGATGCTTTCCGAACGAACTAGGGAGGACTTCCTGAAAGAGTATTCAGATAAATATCGGTTGGAGGAAATCTATCTTACTCCTTATCGCAGCTGTGATTTACGCGATAAGGTATTGATTTATAAATTCAGTGAAAAATGAATCCGATAGAATTGATTGATGCATATTATCCGGAAGATAATGAGCGGAAGCATATCTTATTGGTGCATAGCCGTCTGGTAGCTGAGAAGGCTCTCTGCATTGCAGACGGTCATCCGGAACTTAACTTGGATAAAGACTTTTTATATGAAGCGGGTATGCTTCATGATATTGGCATTTTTCTGACTGATGCTCCGGGTATCTTCTGTTTTGGTAATCAGCCTTATATCTGTCACGGTTATCTGGGAGCTGATTTGATGCGTCGGGAAGGGTATCCCCGTCATGCGTTGGTATGTGAAAGACATACAGGCGCAGGACTCTCTCTGGACGATATTGTTGCACAAAACTTACCTGTACCTCATCGGGATATGCTTCCGGTGAGTATGGAAGAGCAAGTAATTTGCTTTGCCGATAAGTTTTATTCCAAAACCCATCTGGAACGGGAAAAAACGGTAGAGAAGGCTCGGAAAAGTATCTCTAATTTCGGTAATGCAGGTCTGGAACGTTTTGACCATTGGTGCGAACAGTTCTTGTAGCATTCTAAATTTCTTTAAAAAGGGAGATTATCCGTATAATTTACGTACTTTTGCCCCTTCAAGCGGAAACTATTAGTTGATTACGCCATTGAAAGCAAATACATTCATATCATTCATACTACTACTAGTCTTACTCCTGATCCCTGACGAGGCCTTTTCGCAACGTCGGCGTGGAAGGACTGTTCCTACAGGAATCGAACGGACTGACACCTTTAATATAGGAGGTGTGCAAGAGGGAGATACCCTGTTGAGAGGAGATACACTGCAAAACGATACGATTCAGTTGCAGCCTGCCAAAAAGAAGCAACCGCTGGATGCTCCGGTTATTTATGAAGCTAATGACTCCATTGTGTTTACACAAGGTGGTGTGGCCAACTTGTATGGCGACGGCAAAGTGAATTACCAAAATATAGAACTGGCCGCTGAAGTGATAACCATGAATATGGACAGCAGTACGGTCTTTGCTCATGGTGTGGAAGATTCGTTAAAGGTGATAAAGGGAAGACCCGTCTTCAAAGATGGAGATACACCTTATGAAACAAATACGATACGGTATAATTTTAAAAGTAAGAAAGGGCTTATTAGTAATGTAGTCAGTCAGCAGGGTGAGGGATATGTTACCGGTAATAATGCCAAGAAGGGTATGAATGATGAGTTGTACATGAAAAGCGGTCGTTATACCACTTGCGATAATCATGATCATCCACACTTCTATATGCAGATGACTTATGCCAAGGTGCGTCCCAAGAAAAATGTTGTGACGGGACCTGCATATCTGGTCATTGAAGATGTTCCGTTGCCTCTTGCTGTTCCCTTTTTCTTCTTTCCTTTCTCTAGCAGCTATTCGTCCGGTTTCATAATGCCGAGCTATATGGATGACTCTGCTCGTGGTTTTGGTCTGACGGATGGTGGTTACTACTTTGCCATTAGCGATAAGATGGACTTAAAGTTAAGGGGGGATATTTTCACGAAAGGTTCATGGGCGCTGAATGCAGAAACTAATTACAATGTCCGTTATAAATTCTCAGGTCTGTTTCAGGCCAGTTATCAGGTGACCAAGACGGGTGACAAGGGCTTGGAAGACTATATGGTGGCAAAAGATTTTAAAGTTGTATGGTCGCACCGCCAGGATCCGAAGGCTAATCCTAACTCTTCATTCTCGGCCAGTGTGAACTTCTCTTCCAGTAGTTACGAGCGCACCAATATCGGTAATATGTATAACTCGCAGGCTATGACACAAAATACTAAAACATCCAGTGTCAGCTATTCGCGTAACTTCCCCGATCAGAAACTTTCTATAGCAGCTACCGGTAACATTGCACAGAATATGAAAGACTCATCTATTGCTGTGACTTTGCCGGACCTGAACATTACCCTGAGCACCATTTTCCCTTTTAAACGGAAGAATGCAGTAGGAAATGAGAAGTGGTATGAGAAGATCTCTGTTCGTTATAGCGGACGCCTTTCTAACAGTATTACTACAAAAGATAACCTTCTGTTCAAGTCTAATCTGATCAAGGACTGGAAGAATGGCATGAAACATGAGATACCTGTCAGTGCAACATTTACGTTATTCAAATACTTTAATGTAACCCCGTCTGTTAGCTATACGGAGCGTTGGTACACCCGTAAGGTGATGAAGGACTGGGATCCGAATTCAGGTACCAGTGGACAGGTTGTGAATACTGATACAGTCTACGGTTTTCATCGGGTATATAATTACAGTGCGAGCCTGGGTGTCAATACAAAGATTTATGGTATGTATAAGCCTTTGTTCATGAAGAAGAAAGAGATACAGATTCGTCATGTCATCACTCCTTCTATCAGTATCAGTGCATCGCCGGACTTTGGCTCTTCCCGTTATGGTTACTACGATACTTATCTTAAGCCCAATGCTGACGGAACGCAGGATACCGTTGTTTACTCTCCGTATGCCGATCAGATGTTTGGTGTACCTGGACGAGGTAGGTCGGGAAATATTTCATTCCAAATTTCCAATAACCTGGAAATGAAATATAGGGATAAGAACGACTCTATACGTAAAGTGAGTTTGATTGATGAATTGGGTGCCAGTATCTCATACAATACGGCTGCTCAGGTACGCCCATGGAGTAATCTTACCCTGAATCTGCGTTTGAAATTGAGCAAGAGCTATACCTTTAGTATGAGTTCAGTCTTTGCTACCTATGCTTACGACTTTGATAAGAATGGTAATGTAATAACAAGTAATCGTACGGAATGGTCTTATGGGCGTTTCGGGCGTTTCCAGGGATACGGAACTTCTTTCAGTTACACGCTTAATAATGACACGTGGAAGAAATGGAAAGCATTCTTTACCGGAGAAAAAGCGGATGATGATGGCAAGGGAAATGAACAGACTGATACGGATAGTGAAGGTGACGAAACTGATGATTCTGAGTCAGGTGCTCCTACAAAACGAAAGAAAGAAAAAGCTGCTGTAGATAGTGACGGGTATCAGGAGTTTAAGATGCCTTGGTCCATAAATCTGAGTACAGGTTTTAATATCACGGAAGATAACACAAAGCCTATCAATAGAGAGAGTATGCGCTATCCGTATAAATTTAGCCTGAATGCCCTCAATATCAATGGTAATATAAAAATCTCAAATAAATGGGCTGTCAGCTTCAACTCCGGTTATGACTTTAATGTTAAGAAGATTGTGCAAACCTCTTTCAATATAACGCGTGATTTGCACTGTTTCAGTATGTCTGCAAGCCTTTCTCCTTTTGGCACATGGAAGTATTATAGTTTTGTGATTCGCGCGAATGCGAGCATTCTACAAGACTTGAAATATGACAAAAAGAGTCAGACTCAGACGAATATCAAGTGGTACTAAGAGAATTTAAGATCCTTTCTTACCAAGCAATTTCCTGTTCCCCATGTTCCTTTAAGTAAGCATTCGCTCTGCTGAAATGCTTGTTTCCAAAGAAACCATTATAGGCTGATAGAGGGGAGGGGTGCGCAGATGTCAGTACCATGTGCTTGCTACGATCAATAAATGCGCCTTTACGTTGCGCATATGATCCCCAGAGAATAAAAACAAGGTGCTCCCGTTGTTCGGCAAGAACACGTATGGCTGCATCAGTAAATGTTTCCCAGCCGCGGTTTTGGTGAGAACCTGCCTGATGGGCGCGAACGGTCAGTGTAGCATTCAGGAGCAGAACTCCCTGCTCGGCCCAGCGGGTCAGATTGCCTGTGTTGGGCGCATCAGTGCCGATATCATCCTTAATTTCTTTGAATATATTAATTAGTGAAGGGGGAAAACGAACCCCGTCGTTGACGGAAAAACATAGTCCATGAGCCTGTCCGGGACCATGATAAGGATCCTGACCGATAATGACTACTTTCACTTTGTCGAATGGGCAAAGATTGAAAGCATTGAATATCAACTTTCCCGGAGGATATATCGGATACTGGCTATATTCTTCCCGTACAAAATTAGTTAGTGTGCGGAAATAGTCTTTTTCGAATTCCGGTTCCAAACGTATTTTCCAACTTTCTTCTATTTGAACATTCATAATTTTGTGTGTTAAAAGTTTCGGACGCTAAGATACTATTTTTATCCGGTTTCGGTGGCAGGTCATTGTTTTTATTTCTTAGAATGGGTGATAAACAAAGAGGCAGAAATCAAAAGATCTCTGCCTCTTTCTGTTATTGAGGAAATGTTAAATCAAATATATATTATGTTCCTTACATTCCTGACGCATATCTTCTGGCCAGATACTGGCTTGAATTTCACCGATATGTGCTTTGCGAAGATAGAACATACAAAGGCGTGATTGCCCTATACCGCCACCTATGGACAGAGGCAATGTATCACTCATCAAGCGCTTGTGGAAGTAAAGTTCTAGACGTTTTTCTTCTCCTTCCTGTTTTAACTGGCGTTGCAAGGCTTCCTTGTCTACACGGATACCCATGGATGAGAGCTCAATACTGCGTTGGAGTACATCATCCCATAGCAAAAGGTCACCATTCAGTCCGGGGAGGCCATTCAGACCTTCTGAAGTATAGTCATCGTAGTCAGGGGCACGTCCGTCGTGCTTCTCTCCGTCACTTAACTTACAACCGATACCGATAATGAATACTGCACCATACTTTTTGGTAATAGCATGTTCGCGGCATTTGGGTTCCAGATCCGGATAGAGTTGGCGCAATTCTTCAGCGTGAATGAAGTGCAGCTTTTGAGGCAGGCAAGGCTTGATTTCCGGATACATCTCATACACCATATATTCTGTACGGATCATGGCGGCATAAATGCGGGTTACTATTTCTTTTAGGAAATCCACATTCCGGTTCTCAGCAGTGATAACACGTTCCCAGTCCCATTGGTCTACATAGAGTGAATGTAAGTTTCCCAGTTCTTCATCTGAGCGTATGGCATTCATATCCGTATAGATGCCATATCCGGGTTCAATATTATAGTCTGCCAATGTCAGTCGTTTCCATTTGGCAAGTGAATGTACAACTTCAGCTTGTGCGTCTCCCAGATCTTTGATAGGGAATGATACGGCACGTTCCACTCCGTTCAGGTCATCATTGATACCCATTCCTTTTAATACAAAAAGCGGGGCGGTGACGCGACGCAAACGTAATTCCGATGAAAGGTTCAACTGAAAGAACTCTTTAATCTGTTTGATTCCTAATTCTGTTTGTTTTAAGTCCAATAAGGGCTTGTACCCTTCTGGTTTTATTAGATAACTCATAAGTGTATACTATGTTTTTGTCCGGCAAATATAGGTATAATATTTATATTTGCATTGGTTTTAGGTGAATTTGTTATCAAATTGTTTCTTATTAACTACTTGTTGCTCTCAAAATAACATTCTTGTTTTGAAGTCTTTGCAGTAAAAAAAGATAAATCATTAGGAATATGCCCGGATTTTTTATACTTTTGCCCCCGCATTTGAGGCCTGGTAGCTTAGTGAATAGAGCGTCAGATTCCGGTTCTGAAGGTCGTGGGTTTGAGTCCCACCCGGGTCACTATATAAGAAAGAGGGGATACTTTAAATAGTATCCCCTCTTTCTTATATAACATGTTAATCTGCCATTTTTATCATTTCCAATGGAAGTATTGAGTATGTCACTTTCAGTGTCTTTGCTTCCGAATCAGTGGCATAAATGAATATGCACCTGTTGATAGTTGGAATCTGTATTTTTCTTATCTTCTCCTTCCATTTATATTGTACATAAGTGGTAGGGAGATAGGTTATGATATCTTTATTATTCAGACTCTCCCTTATTTTTCTTTCTTTCCGGGGTGATGTTAGTACGATGTACCAGTTCCGCGTTTCGTTGAGATGTTCTTTTATGTCTTGAAGTGTCATGATTAGTAGGTTTGCTTAATTATGAAATCGAAGGTTGTGAAGAATTGAGGTTTGTTAGCAATGGCTATAGGAAGAATTATGCTGACCGTTATCTTATTACCTTTTCGAATGTCTTTTGGGTTATATATCTTTTTACTTTTTGTACCTTCTATCAGAATACTTGCCGTACAGGTTTCACTAATTTCACTGTTACCGTTTATTGTCTCTTTTGCGGGAGAAGATTCTGATACCGGGTAAAGTAGCAGCCCAGAGGCACGTCCGTTGATGATGAATTGTGCATTATTCCAATTGACTTGTGCAGTCTCAGATGAATTATTCCGGATAACTATTTTCCAGAAACTTTCATTAGGAATGAACTCATAGGTGAGATTTCCGTTTATACATTCCAGTTTTCCTTGTTGGTTTTCATGCCATTTGAAGCTTATGCAACAGTCTTTGTCTACATATTGGGCTTGCATAGTGGCTGGTAAAGTCCAAAAAAGCAAAAGTAGGAAACTGTGCTGTTTTTTATATTTGCGATAGTCATTGTATATCCATAGTAAAATTATCAAAATACAGATAGGAATGGCTATAAGTATAAGGATCAATAACGTCATAGCTGTTGATTGTTTATATGATTTTGTGACAAAAGTATCAAAATATATCTGATTAAACAAACAATTTATGAATAAAATGAGAAGTATAAACAGATGAAATTTTATTTTTCATTCTTTAGGTCTAAATTATAAATCGTACCTTCATTAAAATGGAAAAACCCAATATATACATAGGTGAAATTATAAAAAATGTCATGGCTGAAAAGCAAGTGACGAAGGCGGAACTTGCAAGAAGACTGCAAGTTAAGCCTCAGAGTGTTGATTATATGTTGACACGAAAAAGTATTGATACAGATACCCTCTATAATGTGTCAAAGGCTTTAGATTATGATTTTGCCTTATTATATTCTATTAGTAAGGAACAGATAAATTATGATAAAGAAGACGAAGCCTACAAATTGTCAACGGCTAAGATTCTGATAGAACTGGAATTAAAGCCGGAGGAAATCATAAAATTAAACTTGAAGAAAAAAATAGCAGAGTTACTGAAATGATTTTCTTCTTTTCTCAAAATATCAAAGTGTCCGGTTTATTTGTCCGAATGCTTCACGTAATTTCTCCCAATTATCACAAAATGCCTGCATAGACGGGAATAGTACATTTGCTCCCGCATCTAATAATACTTGCCCATCAATAGGACCTGTGTTGACAGCTACAGTGAATATACCTGCGGCTACACCAGCTTGTACACCCATAGGTGCATTTTCCACCACGATAGCCTCATTGGGTTTTACTCCCCCTTTCTGCAGAGCCATCAGATAGGGTTCCGGATGCGGCTTACCGTATTTTACATCAAAGGCCGTTACCATCAATTCACGGTGAAACATGCCGGGGAAGTTGTGTGACAGCCGATCTAACAATGAATGTTGTCCGGAGCCGGTAACTACCATAGGAACCAGTCCGTCTGCTTCTATTTTTTGCAGTACTTCCCATGCGCCGGGCATACGCTCCGGTTCGGGATTACTGTTGAACTCAGCGCTCTTTTCTGCATATATACTCTTTATCATTTCAGGGGTGGCATCTTTACCGTATTGCCGCTGATAAACGATATTTATGGTAGCAGCTCCGGTTCTCCCCTCATGCAGATAAGCTTCTTCGCGGCTCAGATGGAGACCATGGCGTTCCATAACCTTATGCCAGGCATCGGCATGGTAAGGCATAGAGTTGAACAATACACCGTCCATATCAAAAAGGACAGATTTCAATTGAATTTGTGAGTACCCGCTGGATTGAAGATAACGGGCGATAGCTTCTTGAAACATAATACCTATTGTTTTATGGCTGCAAAGATACAATAAAAAAACGAGGTGCGAATGAGTTTAATCATTCACACCCCGTCTATCTGTGTTTAGCTTACTCCTTTTTAGAGTTTTGCCTGGATAGCTTTTGACTCTTCTTCGTATCCCGGTTTGTTCAGCAGAGCAAACATATTCTTCTTGTATGCTTCTACACCCGGTTGGTTAAATGGATTAACGCCCAGCAGATAACCGCTGATACCACAACCGATTTCAAAGAAATAAAGCAACTGACCGATGTTATATTCGTCCAGTTTCTCGATAATGATACGCATATTAGGCACACCACCGTCTACGTGAGCCAACTGAGTACCCAGTTCGGCCATCTTGTTTACTTCGTCCACACGCTTACCTGCCAGGAAGTTCAGGCCGTCTAGGTTTGCTTCGTCAGAAGGAACTTCCAATTTGTGGTCTACCTTCTCTACAGAGATTACAGTTTCAAAGATAGTGCGTTCGCCTTCCTGAATCCATTGTCCCATGGAGTGCAGGTCAGTAGAGAAGTCTACAGCAGCCGGGAAAATACCTTTATTTTCCTTACCTTCCGATTCTCCGTAAAGTTGTTTCCACCATTCGCTTACATAATGCAGTTTCGGACAGAAGTTCACAAGAATTTCAATCTTCTTGCCATTCTTGTACAACTCGTTACGAGTAGCAGCATATTGTGCTGCCAAGTTCTCTGCAAACGGAACATTTATTCCGCAAGCCTTTTCCATATCCGCAGCACCGGCAACTAATTTTTCGATGTCGAAGCCAGCTATTGCAATCGGCAATAAACCTACCGGAGTCAGTACAGAGAAACGTCCTCCTACGTTATCGGGGATGATGAATGATTTGTAACCTTCTTTATCGGCTGTAATGCGGGCAGCACCTTTCTTTGCATCCGTGATGGCAATGATTACCTTCTTAGCCATATCCTTACCGCGTTGGTCTTCGCATTGCTTTTTCAGCAGGCGGAAAGCAAGAGCGGTTTCGGTAGTAGTTCCTGATTTGGAGATATTGATGACACCGAATTTCTTGTCTTTCAGGAATTCAGTCAGTTCATATAAATAATCTTCGCTGATATTGTGTCCTGCATAGATCATGACAGGCGCAGTTTTCTTTTCCTGTAACCAGGTGAAACTGTTTGATAAAGCCTCGATAACTGCACGTGCGCCGAGGTAGCTTCCGCCGATACCGGCAACGATTACTACATCGCAATTGTCGCGCATAACCTGTGCAGTAGCTTTCAGGTCGGCCAGATGCTCTTGACTGATAGATGAAGGGAGGTGCAACCAGCCCAGGAAGTCATTTCCTTTTCCGGTACCGTTTTCCAATGCTTCCTGCGCAGCCTTTACCTGAGCTTCGTAAGCAGCAACAGATGCTTTGGAGATAAATCCAAAAGTCTTTTCGATGTTCAAACTAATCATATTATTCTAGGTTTTAAAAGCCTCTCCTCTCATCCCTTTCTCATGGGAAAGGGGGAATTGAGTTACTTTTGGTTTAAAAGATGTTTATTGTATGTTGTTTATTATACTTCTATCTGAGCGAGTCAGTCAGCAACTTGATTTCTATCATGGGTGAAATGCGTTCGTACAAGATGTTATAGACAGCATCCAGTATCGGCATATTGACATGGTGATGTTTGTTGATTTCCTTGATACACTTTGTACCGTAGTATCCTTCGGCAATCATCTCCATTTCTATCTGCGCACTTTTCACAGAGTATCCCTTACCGATCATTGTACCAAACGTACGGTTACGGCTGAAATTAGAATATCCTGTCACCAGCAAGTCACCTAAATAAACAGAATCATTCACGTTTCTGTTCAACGGATGTACAGTTTGCAGGAAACGATTCATTTCCTGTACGGCATTGGATATCAATACTGCCTGGAAGTTATCACCATATTTCAGACCACTGCAAATACCTGCGGCAATGGCGTACACGTTTTTCAGTACAGAACTGTATTCTATACCGGCTACGTCATTACTGACAGATGTTTTAATGAATGAACTGGCCAGACGACGGGCGATGGTACATGCTTTGTCTGTGTCCGGGCAAGCAATGGTGAGATAAGAGAGACGTTCCAAGGCTACTTCTTCCGCATGGCAGGGACCTGCCAATACAGCAATATTTTCAGGTGGAACGCCATATTCTTTTGTGAAGTACTCCGATACGATCAGATTGTCATCGGGTACGATTCCTTTAATAGCAGTGATGATGAATTTATCCCGTATCCGCGTTTTCAGTTTCTTTAAGTGAGCTTTGAGATAAGGGGAAGGGGTGACAAATATCAGCGTATCAGACTCTTTCACTACATCGTTGATGTTAGAGGAAAAATTGATACGCTTCATGTCAAATTTGACGCCCGTCAGGTAGGCAGGGTTATGGCCCAGTCGTTTAAAATCAGTTATACGATCATCTCGTCGCATATACCAGTTAATCGACTCAGCCTGAGCAAGTACCATTTTTGCAATGGCTGTAGCCCAGCTTCCTCCGCCCATTATGGCTATCTTTCCGGGTAGTTTCATATCGAAATTAATAATTAATAATTAAAAATTAAAAGGGGAAAAGGAAAGAAGTTCCCTTCCCCCGTTCGATCTTTAATCTCACTTATTTAATTTTTAATTCTTTAATTTTTAATTTTGCTGATCCAATCAGCAACGTCATTTACAGACGGGTTGGTCAGTTCCAATTTGTATTTCTTGTTGATACCGCAAATGTCCTGATGCAACTTTTGCGGATTTACACCTTTCATGTCTTCTATTGTGTTGTAGCCGGCTTTCTGGATAACGGGTACCCAGTCTTCGGCAATGCCCAGTTCCATATATTTGGCCGGAGCATCTTTGGGGATAACCTTCTCGGGACGCATTTGCGGGAAGAACAGCACTTCCTGAATGTATGACTTACCTGTCATTAGCATAGTAAGACGGTCGATACCGATACCGATACCAGATGTAGGAGGCATACCGAACTGCAGGGCACGCAGGAAGTCTTGGTCGATGAACATTGCTTCATCGTCACCCTTTTCGCTCAGGCGTAACTGATCTTTGAAACGTTCTTCCTGATCGATGGGATCATTCAACTCACTGTAAGCATTGGCAAGTTCCTTACCATTCACCATCAACTCAAAACGTTCAGTCAGACCCGGTTTGCTGCGGTGCATCTTGGTCAACGGACTCATTTCGACAGGATAGTCAGTGATGAATGTCGGTTGGATGAAGGTTCCTTCACAGAATTCACCGAATATTTCATCTATCAGCTTACCCTTACCCATGGTGTCATCAATCTCCATCTTCAGCTCTTTACAGATCTGGCGGATTTCTTCTTCACTCTTGCCATTGAGATCGTAACCGGTTTTCTCCTTGATAGCATCCAGGATAGGCAAGCGGCGGTATGGTGCCTTGAAACTGATAGTCTTACCGTCGATGGTAGTCTCTTCGCTGCCATTTACAGCAATGCAGATACGTTCCAGCAATTTTTCGGTAAAGTTCATCATCCAATTGTAATCCTTATATTGTACGTAAAGCTCCATACAGGTGAACTCCGGATTATGGTTCTTGTCCATACCTTCGTTACGGAAGTTCTTGCCGATTTCATAAACACCCTCAAAACCACCTACAATCA
>ERZ839741.667-NODE-667-length-42403-cov-6.426348_pt1 | contig 42403 bp, 30 predicted proteins | sample MGYA00519880_ERZ839741 | MGnify/ENA primary metagenome ERZ839741 (study PRJEB31850, sample SAMEA3708851) | human gut metagenome | biome: human gut; feature: human-associated habitat; material: faeces | place: China | collected 2014 ...
CTGCCGCCAAATCCCTTTTACGGTTCAATCCGTAGGGGAGGGATTCATCCCTCCCCGCAGAAAAGCCTCCCTTGTCAAAGGGAGGTGGACGCCGAAGGCGGCCGGAGGGATTCTGACGGGCCTTGCCCTGCACGCCGTCCCCCCCCGCAGCCGGGCGGGAATCCCTCCGCCTCGCTTACGCTCGGCACCTCCCTTTGACAAGGGAGCCTTTCGACAATCCGCCCTTACAACCTCCGAAAGGTGGTCACCATGCCCCAGACACCAAAGCTTTCTCCACAACAAAAGGTTGCGCTTGTGGAAAAAATAATATCCGGCGAGATCAGCCGTCAGGCCGCCGCGCAAAGCGTCGGCGTCAGCAACACCACCGTGCGCCAGTGGCTGCGCATCTATGAGGCCGAAGGCCCCGGCGGGCTGACCCCGCGCGAAAAATCCCGCCACCTCACCGCCGAGGAAAAGCAGGCCGCCGTTGCGGACTATCTGGCGGGCGAGGGCTCGCTGTTTGAAATCTGCAAAAGGTACGGCATCCGCAGCCCCCAGAACCTTGAAAAAATGGTGGAGACCGCCAAACAGGGCGGTGCGCTGCGGGGCTACTACGGTGCGTCCCGCCACAGGGGCGATGCCTACACCACCGCCGCCGACCGTGTGCAGATCGTGCAGGACTGCCTTGCCAACGGCTGCGATTACGGCGCAACGGCGCTGAAATATAATGTGGATTACAAGGCGCTGGTCAACTGGGTGGGGCGGTACCGCGCCCACGGCCCGGCGGCCCTGCACGACAGCCGCCACAGCAGCGAGGGAACGCGCCGCGCCAAGGGCCGTGCGCGCGCCGTGGCGCCGATGCAGCGCCTTGTCATTGTGCTGGACTGTCTGGAAAACCGGAAAAACTACGGCGCTATGGCGCAGAAATACGCCGTTGCGTACCATCAGGTCTACCGGTGGGTGCAGCGCTACCTGCAGGACGGCTGGCTGGGCATGAACGACCGCCGCGGCCCCGCCGATGACCCCGGCCCGGAGGGGGAGTGGGCGCGCGTGGCCCCCGCCAATGAGGACGCCGCAGAAAAATGGGTGGCCCGGTGCGCGGGCGTGCCGGACGCCCTGCCCGCCCTGCTGCGCCGCGCCGGGTACAGCTGGTGCGTGATTGCAAAAATTCTGTTTGATCTGGCGAGGATGTGAAAACCCAAAGCCTTCCCCCTATGGGGGGGAGGTCAGTTTGTAGAAAAAGCCCTTTTTTGGGTAGAAATGTAGGGATGGGTCTTGACCCATCCGCACCGCTGGCCGCGCGCAGCGCATAAAATCGCGCCGAACGGCGCGCTATTTCCCGATATATCGTACTATTGGCTAGACTGCACGGAACGGTCAAGACCGTTCCCTACAAACCCGCCGAAAGTTCGCAATCGTCCCGTTAGGTTTATCGACAGCCTGGCCTTCCCCCATGGGGGAAGGTGGCCCCGCAGGGCCGGATGAGGGGAGAGCTTGCCGCGGCAGCCCGTGTACAGGTCATATCGGAAAGCCCGCCCCTCATCAGTCAGCGGTCGGGGCCGCTGACAGCTTCCCCCAAGGGGGAAGCCGGGCGTGTGTACGGCAAAGCTGCGCCTGCCTTACACGGTAGGGGCCGGGCATGCCCGGCCCTCAGCCTTGCGTAATTGCCCGCGAACGGGCAGCCGCCCACAGTTGCGGGCCGGGCATGCCCGGCCCCTACAACGCTGCAAAAAACTTTCCAAATCCCCTTGACACGCCCCTGCTTTTATGATAAACTATCCCTTGTAAAAAAAAGCAGCAACCGGCAGTAGGCCGTCGGCTCACCTTGCAGGGTTTGTCAAAACCCCGGGTCATACCATGATACGCACTAGGTGCGCAACTTCGTATGTTCGGCGGCTGCTTTCAATGGCAGCCGCTTTTGTCTTTATCATACACTTGTGGGAGGTGTGTTACAATCGCCAGCAACAGCAAATCCAACGAACTGGAAATCAATGAGCAGATCCGCGACAAAGAGATCCGCCTGATCGGGGCGGATGGCGCGCAGATGGGCATTATGAGCCCGCGCGATGCACTGAAGATGGCCATTGACAAGGATCTTGACCTTGTTAAGGTTGCACCGCAGGCAAAGCCGCCGGTGTGCAAAATTCTTGACTACGGTAAATACCGGTTCGAGATGCAGAAAAAGGAAAAGGAAGCCAAGAAAAACCAGAAAGTGGTTGAGATCAAGGAGATCCGCCTTTCCCTGAACATCGACACCAACGACTTCAACACCAAGGTGAACCAGGCAGCCAAGTTCCTGCAGCAGGGCCATAAGCTCAAGGTGAGCATCCGGTTCCGCGGCCGCGAAATGGCACATACCAGCTTAGGTCTGGATGTCCATAAGCGTTTTGCCGAGGCGTTGGAGGGCAAGGCCGTCATCGACAAGCAGCCCAAGCTTGAGGGCCGCAGCATGATGATGTTCATGTCCCCCGTTCCCAACAAGTAAGAAAGTAAACTCTCAGGAGGAAACAACAATGGCTAAAATGAAGCTCAAGACCCTTTCCGGCGCCAAGAAGCGCTTCAAGATGACTGCTTCCGGCAAGATCAAGCGCAATGCGTCCAAGCGCCGTCACATTCTGACCAAGAAGACCACCAAGCTGACCCGCGGCCTGCGTATGCCCAAGTACGTTGACAAGACCAACGAGGCTGCCGTCAAGAAAATGATGCCCTACGGCGGCTGATTTGCCCGGGACATTTAAAGGTCAGTTACTACCTGTTATAGACAAAAGGAGATATAAAACATGGCTCGTATTAAAGGCGCTACCATGACGCACAAGCGTCGTGCTAAGACTCTCAAGCTCGCAAAGGGTTACTACGGTGCTAAGTCCAAGCACTTCCGCATGGCCAAGCAGGCCGTTATGAAGAGCGGCAACTATGCTTTCGTTGGCCGTAAGCAGAAGAAGCGCCAGTTCCGCAACCTGTGGATCACCCGCATCAACAACGCTGTTCGTGCTCAGGGTATGAACTACTCCACCTTCATGAACGGCCTGAAGAAGGCCGGCGTCGAGCTGAACCGCAAGATGCTGTCTGAGATGGCTATCCACGATCCCGCCAGCTTCAACGCTCTGGTCGAGACCGCCAAGAAGGCCCTGTAATAGCTTGCATAAAAGACTCGCGCACACGCGCGAGTCCTTTTGTGTTTAAAGGGGGAAATGGCAAAAAAGCGGGCAACCAAGGAAAGCTCTCCCCTCATCCGGCCTGCGGGCCACCTTCTCCCCCAAGGGGAGAAGGCTTGAGGCTGTGGAGCCTTCCCCTTCGGGGGAAGGTGTCGGCGGCCCCGACCGCCGACGGATGAGGGACGGCCTTCCGGCAGACTGCGGTTTCTCTTTATTCACACAATTTAGTTGATTTTATACAAAAGGGGCGCTACAATGGAAACGATCACCAGCCGTGATAACGCCAAGATCAAATATGCCTGCGCGGTGCGCGATTCAGAAAAGCAGCGCGCCGCTGACGGCCTGTTTTTTGCCGAGGGGCCGAAGCTCTGTCTGGAGCTTGCCAAAAGCTGCACGCCGCGCACGGTCTACGCCACGGCGGCCGCACTGGCCAAAACGCCCGGGCTGGCAACGCTTGCCCCCGCTGAAATCGCGCCCCATGTGGCGGAAAAACTCAGCGGCACCAAGTCGAATCAGGGCGTTTTTGCCCTGTTTGAAACGCCCGTGCCGCCCGCCGATACGCTGGACACCGCCCGCCGCATCCTGATGCTGGAGGGTGTGCAGGACCCCGGCAATGTGGGTACACTGCTGCGCAGCGCGGCGGCGTTCGGGTTTGATGCGGTCGTGCTGGGGCCGGGGTGTGCATCGCCCCTGTCGCCCAAGACGCTGCGCTCCTCGATGGGGGCGGCCGGGCGGCTGCCGACGCTGCACAGTGCCGACCTGCCCGCCGCACTGGCGCAGCTGCGCAGCCGCGGCGTCACAACGCTGGCGGCGGCGCTCTACCGGTCGCGCCCGCTGGACGAGGCCGGGAACGACTTCCCGCACGGTGTCTGCGTGGTCATCGGCAGTGAGGGGCAGGGCCTGACGCAGCAGACCGTTGAGGCCTGCGACATGGCCGTGCGCATCCCGATGACCGACCGGGTGGAGAGCCTGAACGCCGCCGTTGCCGGCAGCGTGCTGCTGTGGCATTTCAGGGGCGTGTAAGCAGATACCCAGTGCTGCGCGGCGGCCGGGGGACTGGCCGCCCTGCGGGGCAACAGCGGGCGTAGGGCGGGCAGTCCTCTGCCCGCCGCTGTGCAGCCGAGAGGATAAAAGGGGGCATCCACCATGGACAAAACACTGGCCTGGCTCTGGCTGGCGGACGCCGTCGGCTCGGCGTGCCAGTATGCACAGGAGCTGCTTGCGCTTTACCCCGACCCGGCCGAGCTGTACGACCTGCTGCGCGCAGGCACCGAGGCCCCGCCGACCTGCCTGACGCCCCGCGCCCTTGCCCAGCTGCAGGATACGACCCCCTTTGATTTTGAGGAGCGGCTCGACCACTGCCTGCTGAGCGGGATCGAGCTGCTGACCCCCGATGAAGACGCCTACCCCGCCGCGCTGCGCGACCTGCCCGACCTGCCGCTGGTGCTGTATCTGACCGGCGAGGCGGCCTGCCTGAACGGGCAGCGCTGCGTGGGCATGGTGGGCACCCGCCGCCCCAGCGCTTACGGGCGGCAGGCGGCCTTTGACCTGTCGCTGGCGATGGCGCAGGCGGGCGCGGTCATCGTCAGCGGTCTGGCGGACGGGCTGGACAGCGAGGCCCACCGTGCCGCACTGCAGGCCGACCGCCCCACGATCGCGTTTTTGGGTACGGCCATCGACAAGACCTACCCGGCTGCCAACGCCAAACTGCGCACCGCCATTGAGAAGGGCGGCGGCGCTGTCTGCAGTGAGTACCCGCCCGGCTACACAGGCCGCACGACCGGGACCTTTCTGGCCCGCAACCGGCTCATTGCCGCCCAGAGCGAGGCGCTCTGCGTGGCGGAGGCCCGCACCCGCAGCGGCACGCTGAACACCGTACACCACGCCGAGCGGCTGGGCCGCCCGGTGCTGGCCGTGCCGGGCAGCATCTACAGTGCGCTGAGCGAGGGCACGAACGAGCTGCTGCGCACCCACCGCGCCGAGCCGCTGTGCAAAGCCGCCGATGCGCTGGAGATACTGGGCATCGGTGCGCAAACAGCCGCGCCGGAGCAACAGCGGTTTGACCCCGCTGCCGTCAGCCCGGACGCACAGCAGGTCTACGCAGCCTTAAAGCCCACGCCGCAGGGCATTGATGCCCTGTGCGCGGCCACCCGCCTGCCCGCCGGCCGCGTGCTGGCGGCCTGCACGGAGCTGGAGCTTATGGGCGGCGCACAGGCGCAGCCGGGGAGACGGTACATTGCAATATAAGATAATAGATAAAAGATAATAGATAATAAAAAAGGAGTGCGCGCAGCGCACAATTTTGAGCAGGCCAACGGCCTGCGATCCACAATATTTCTTATCTTTTATCTCTTATCTATTATCTAAAAAAATTTTCATTGAGGTAACTTATGCCAAAATTAGTCATCGTGGAATCCCCTGCCAAGGCAAAGACCATTGGCAAGTATCTGGGCCGCGGCTACAAGGTCACGGCCAGCATGGGCCATGTGCGCGACCTGCCCGCCAGTACGCTGGGCATTGATGTCGAAAATGGCTATAAGCCGAAATATATCACAATCAAGGGCAAGCAGAAGCTTGTCAAGGAGCTGAAGGCCGAGGCCAAAAAGTGCGATGGCGTGCTGCTTGCGACCGACCCGGACCGCGAGGGCGAGGCCATCAGCTGGCATCTGGCGAACATTTTGGGGCTGGACCCCGCTGCGCCCAACCGCGTGACCTTTGACGAGATCACAAAGAAGGGCGTCAAGGAGGGCATGGCCCATCCCCGCGCCATCAACATCGACCTTTTCAACGCACAGCAGGCCCGGCGCGAGCTGGACCGTCTGGTCGGCTACAAGCTCAGCCCGTTCCTCTGGAAAAAGGTCCGCAGGGGCCTTTCCGCCGGCCGTGTGCAGAGCGTGGCCGTGCGGCTCATCCGCGACCGCGAGATCGAGATCGAGAACTTCAAGCCGGACGAATACTGGAATATTGATGCGCTGCTGCACCCGCAGGGCGAAAAGGGCGAGTTCACCGCCCGGCTGGCGGCAACGGCAGACGGCAAAAAGCTGACGGTCACGGACAAGCAGCAGGCTGATGCCGTGCTGGCCGCGCTGGACGGCAAGGATTACACCATTACCAAAATCGAAAAGGGCAAGCGCCGCCGTCAGCCCGCGCCGCCCTTTATCACCTCGACTTTGCAGCAGGACGCGAGCCGCGCGTTCGGCTTCTCGGCCACGCGGACGATGCGCGCCGCCCAGACCCTGTACGAGGGCGTTGACATTGCCGGGCACGGCACGGTGGGTCTGATCACCTACATGCGTACCGACTCGCTGCGCATCGCTGCCGAGGCGCAGGCCGCCGCCAAAACCTTTATCGCTGACCGCTGGGGCGAGAATTACGTCTGCAAGACGCCCCGCAAGTGGAAGAGCCGCTCCGCCACGGCGGCGCAGGACGCCCACGAAGCAATCCGCCCCTCCATGCCCGAGCTGACTCCCGATGAGGTCGAGCAGAGCATCAGCGGCGATACCGCCAAGCTGTACCGCCTGATCTGGAGCCGCTTTATGGCAAGCCAGATGGCCGACTGCATTCAGGACACGGTCTCGGCATCCATCACGGCGGGGGAGTATCTTTTCCGCGCATCCGGCTTCCGGGTGTCGTTTGACGGCTTCACGGCGCTGTATGAGGAATCCACTGACGACACGAAGAAAAAGGAGACCGCCCTGCCCCCGCTGGAGGAAGGCCAGAAGCTGGCGCTCAAAAAGCTGACGGCGGACCAGAAGTTCACCCAGCCGCCGCCGCTCTACACCGAGGCAACGCTCATCCATGCGCTGGAGGAGAACGGCATCGGCCGCCCGTCCACCTACGCGCCGATCATCACGACCATCGTGGACCGCGGCTATGTCGAGAAGGACCAGAAAAAGCTGAAAACGACCCCGTTGGGTCAGGCCGTCAACACGGTCATGATGGAGCAGTTCCCCGACATTGTCAATGTGAAATTCAGCGCTGACATGGAGAAAAAGCTCGATGTGGTCGAGGCCGGTGAGGCAGACTGGGTCAAGACGATCGATGAGTTCTATCAGGGCTTTGAGAAGAGTCTGGAGCAGGCCGAGAAGAACATGGAGGGCAAGCGCATCAAGGTCGAGGACATCCCCACGGATGAAATCTGCGAAAAATGCGGCCGCCCCATGGTCATCAAGTCGGGCCGCTACGGCAAGTTTGTGGCATGCTCCGGCTTCCCGGAGTGCCGCAACGCCCACCCGCTCGTCAAGGACACGGGCGGCCTCTGCCCGCTGGACGGCGGCCACATGCTGGTGCGCAAAAGCAGCAAGGGCCGCGTCTACTACGGCTGCAGCAACTACCCCAAGTGCAATTATATGACATGGGACGAGCCGGTGCCCGAGCGCTGCCCCCAGTGCGGCAGCACCCTGTTCAAAAAGAAAGGCCAGCTCTACTGCGCCAAAGAGGGCTGCGGGTTTGTGAAGGCGATTGAGAAGAAATAACGGTGAATTATGCAACTAAAAATCATCGGTGCCGGTCTTGCGGGCTGTGAGGCGGCACTCTGGCTGGCAGATCGCGGCGTGCAGGTCGAGCTGTACGAACAGAAGCCTACAAAATATTCCCCGGCCCATAAAAGCGCGGGTTTTGCAGAGCTGATCTGCTCGAACTCCTTGAAGGCCGAGCGCCCCGACTCCGCATCGGGCCTTTTGAAAATCGAAATGAAGATGATGGGCAGCCACCTGCTGGACGCGGCCGAGACCGCCCGCGTGGCAGCGGGCGGCGCGCTGGCTGTCGACCGCGACGTGTTTTCCACCGCCGTGACGGAGATGGTGGAAAATCACCCGAACATCACGGTCCGGCGCGAGGAGGTCACCGCTCTGGACGAGAGCGCACCGGTGCTCGTTGCCAGCGGCCCTTTGACTGAGGGTGCGCTGGCGCAGGCGGTCGCAGCGCTGACCGGGGACCATCGGCTCAGCTTCTATGATGCGGTGGCTCCCATCGTGACGGCCGAAAGCCTTGACTATGACAAGGTGTTCGCCGCCTCCCGCTATGGCCGCGGCGAGGCGGATTATCTGAACTGCCCCTTTAATAAGGAGGAGTACGAGAGTTTCCACGCGGCGCTCATCGCCGCCGAGCGCGCACCGCTCCACGACTTTGACGGCAATTTGACTGTCTACGAGGGCTGTATGCCGATCGAGGTCATGGCTGCGCGCGGCGCGGATACGATCCGGTTCGGGCCGCTGCGCCCGGTCGGCCTGCGCGACCCGCGCACCGGCCACCGCCCGTGGGCGGCTGTGCAGCTGCGTGCCGAGAACACGGCCCGCACGCTCTACAACCTTGTCGGGTTCCAGACGAACCTGAAATGGGGCGAGCAGAAGCGGGTGTTCAGCATGATCCCCGGTCTGGAGCACGCTGAATTTGTGCGGTACGGCGTCATGCACCGCAACACCTTCCTCGAAAGCCCCAGAGTGCTGACAAAGCAGCAGTTTCTGGCCGACCACCCCAATGTGTTTTTTGCCGGGCAGATCACCGGCTTTGAGGGCTATATGGAGAGTGCGGCGTCCGGCCTGCTGGCCGCCCGCCAGATCTACGCCCGCCTGACGGGCCGCGAACTGCCGCCGCCCCCGGCGGCCACGATGTGCGGCTCGCTGCTCGACTATATCACGACCCCGAACAAGGACTTCCAGCCGATGGGCGCGAACATGGGCATACTGCCCCGCACCGAGGAGATCAACGCCATCCGCGACAAGCGGGAGCGCTATATGGCGCTTTCGCAGGCCGCACAGGACGCCATGCATGCATGGACGGAGGAATATAAAGCATGAAAATTTTAGTGGATGCCATGGGCGGTGACAACGCCCCGCTGTGTGTGCTGCAGGGCGCAAGTCAGGCTGCGGCGGAGTTTGGGGACGGCATGACCCTTGCGCTGCTGGGCGAGGAAAAAGCCATCCGCGACTGCGCAAAAGAGAATAAAATTGACCTTGCACCGTTTGAAATCGTCAACTGCACCGAGAATATCGACATGCACGATGACCCGGTCAAGGCTGTGCGCCACAAGAAGGATTCCAGCCTTGTCAAGGGCCTGACCATGCTGAAGAACGGCGAGGGCGATGCCTTTGTCAGCGCCGGCTCCACCGGTGCGCTGCATGTCGGCACCAGCCTGATCGTGCGCACCGTCAAGGGGGTCAAGCGCCCGGCGCTGGCCACCCCGATGCCCGGTGCCAAGCAGAATTTCCTGCTGCTGGACTGCGGTGCGAATGTCGAGTGCCGCCCCGAGATGCTCAACGCCTTCGGCACGATGGGCAGCGTCTACGCCGAAAAGGTCATGGGCCGCGAAACGCCGAAGGTCGCACTCGTCAACAACGGCGCCGAGGACACGAAGGGCACGCCGACCTACCGCGAGGCCCACAAGCTGCTGAAGGCAAACCCCTGCATCCACTTTGCGGGCAACATCGAGCCGCGCTATATCATGGACGGCGAGATCGATGTCGTGGTCTGTGACGGCTTTGTCGGCAATGTGGTCCTCAAGCTGACCGAGGGCGTTGCCAAGACGCTGCTGGGGATGCTGAAAAAGATCTTTTTGCAGAATATCATCACCAAGCTCAGCTATCTGGGCATCAAGGGCGGTCTGGGTGAGCTCAAGCGGATGATGGACTCCGAGGAGGTCGGCGGCGCGCCGCTGCTGGGTGCCGCCAAGCCGGTCATCAAGGCGCACGGTTCCAGCCACGCCAAGGGCATCAAGAACGCCATCCGTCAGGCCAAGCTCTGCGTTGCCAACGACCTGTGCGGCACGATGGAGAAGGCGCTGGCCCAGCTTGCCCCGGCGGAAGAGAAATAAAAGGCGGCCCGCGTAGGGGGCGGCGTCCCCGACGCCCCGGGCGGTTACCCGGAAAATGCCGTGTATGGTAAACCGCGGAGGGGTCAAGACCCCTCCCTACAGGGTACATGGAAAACGGAATCTTGTAGAGGTGCGGCTGACTGAATAAAGGAAAGTGTGATTGACTATGGCTCACAAACCGGAAGAACTGCAGGAGGTCCTGCAGTATACATTCAAAAATCCTGCGCTGCTGCGCATTGCGATGACCCATACCAGCTATGCGAATGAGAGCAAGGTCGCCACGACCCACAATGAGCGGCTGGAATTTCTGGGCGACAGCGTGCTGTCCGTTGTGGTGGCGGACTATCTGTTCCACCAGTCCGGCCGCCCCGAGGGCGAGCTGACCCGGATGCGCGCAAGCCTCGTCAGTGAGGAGGCGCTGTTCCAGTTCGCGCAGGAGATCCACCTCGGCGAGTATCTGCGCCTCGGCCATGGCGAGGATCTCGGCGGCGGGCGCAACCGCCCGAGCGTTGTCTCCGATGCGTTTGAGGCCCTCATCGCCGCGCTGTATCTGGACGGCGGCATGGAGGTCGCGCGCAATTTCATCCTGCCCTTCATCACCGAGGGCAAGACCGCCGAGGATGACTACAAGACCCGCCTGCAGGAGGTCGTCCAGCAGGACCCCTCCGCCGTTTTGAAATACGAGGTCACCGGCGAGACCGGCCCCGACCACAACAAGCAGTTCACCGTCTGCGTCTGGCGCAACGGCGAGCTGCTGGCCGAGGGCAAGGGCCGCAGCAAAAAAGCCGCCGAGCAGCACGCTGCAAAGGTGGCACTGGAAAAATTGCAGTAATATTGCCGTTTAATGATGCTCTGTAGGGGCCGGGCATGCCCGGCCCGCGGCATAAAAATCGCAGCCCGTTTACGGGTATACAGGGCGGGGTTGAGGGCCGGGCATGCCCGGCCCCTACGACCAGACAGAATCGAAAGGGTACACCACTTCATGCGCCTGAAAGAACTGGAAATCCAAGGCTTTAAATCCTTCCCCGATAAGACAAAGATCGCCATCGGGGAGGGCATCACCGGTGTTGTCGGGCCGAACGGCTCCGGCAAATCGAATATATCCGACTCCATCCGCTGGGTGCTGGGCGAGACCAGCTCCAAGCAGCTGCGCGGCACCGGCAAGATGGAGGATGTCATCTTCGGCGGCACCCAGTCCCGCGGCGCTATGGGGTTTGCCTCTGTCGCACTGACGATCGACAATAGCGACCACGGCCTTGACATGGACGCCGATGAGGTCACGATCGGCCGCCGGTACTACCGCAGCGGCGAGAGTGAATACTCCATCAACGGCCAGAATGTCCGCCTCAAGGATGTGTATGAGCTGCTGCTCGACACCGGCATCGGCCGCGATGGCTACGCCATCGTCGGGCAGGGCCGCATCGCCGAGATCGTCGGCGCCAAATCCGCCGAGCGCCGCGAGATCTTTGAGGAGGCGTCCGGCATCGCCAAATACCGCTACCGCAAAAACGAGGCCGAGCGCCGTCTGGCCGCCGCCGAGGGCAACCTCGAGCGTCTGCGCGACATTCTCAGCGAGCTGGAGCGGCGGGTAGGCCCGCTCAAGCGGGACAGCGAGAAGGCCCAGCAGTTTCTGGAGCTGAGCGAAAAGCGCAAGGGGCTGGAGATCACCCTCTGGGTGGACGCCATCCGCCGCGCCAATGACGCGCTGCGCGACCAGCAACGCCGGTACGAGGCCGCCCAGGCTGACTACGACCGCCTGAGCCGCCAGCTGGACGCCTTTGACGAGCAGAGCGCCGCCCTGCGGGAGGAGGCCCAGCAGCTGATGCTGACGGTCGAGCAGGCCAACACCGACATCCGCACCATCACCGAGGCCAACGCCGGCAGCGAGAGTGAGATCGCCGTTTTGAAGAACGAGAGCGAGCACAGCCGCTTCCGCATTGACGAGGCCAACACCGAGCTGCAGCGCGCCGGACAGGGCCGGGAAAGCATCGACCGCGAGGCCGCCGACCACCGCGCTGCCATCGAGGCGCTGCGCACCGGTATGGCCGCGCTGGACGCCCGTGTGGCCGCGCTGCGCGAGGACCTGCATGCGCTGGAGGAAAAGGCTGCCGCCAGCGGCGAACGGCGCGATGTCATTGACGCCGCCATGGCCCGATTGCAGGACACCGCCACCGCCGCGAAAGTCCGCGCCGCATCGGCCCAGTCGGCGGGGCAGGCCGCCGCCGACCGCCTGACCGAGGCGCGCGCGCAGGCCGAGGCGCTGCAGAACGCCGCCGCCGCCACCGAGGAGGAGCGCCGCCGCGCCGAGCGCCGCTTTAAGGATGCCGAGGAGGCCGTGACCCGCAACGATAATATCAAGGCCGGCTTAAAGCTCAAGCTGGACAGCCGCCGCCGCCAGCAGTCGGACGCCGCCGAGGCCCTGCAGAGGGCCGACCGCGAAAAATCCGCCGCCGCCCAGCGCATCCATATTCTGGAGGATCTGGAGCGCAACATGGACGGCTACCAGCAGAGTGTCAAGTCGGTCATGCGGGCGGCCGGGGCGGGCCGCCTGCGGGGCGTCATCGGCCCTGTGGCCGGTATCCTCACGGTCGAAAAGGGCTATGAGACCGCCATCGAGACAGCGCTTGGCTTTGCGCTGCAGAACATCGTGGTCGAGGATCAGGGCTGTGCCCGCGCCGCCATCGGCTTTTTGAAGGATGAGCGCGCCGGGCGCGCCACCTTCCTGCCGCTGGACACCGTGCAGGGCACCCGCTTTACGGGCCGATTGACCGGCACGGCAGAGGTTGCCGCCGACCTTGTCAAAACAGACCCGAAATATCAGCATATCATCGACAATCTTCTCGGCCGCATCATCGTGGTCGAGGATCTGACCGAGGCCTCCGCCGTGGCGCGCAGCCTCGGCTACCGCAACCGCATCGTCACGCTGGACGGACAGGTCATCAACGCCGGCGGCTCCTTCACCGGCGGCTCCACTGCCCGCAGTGTCGGCGTGTTCAGCCGCAAGCAGGAACTGGACGAGCTGCGCAGCAGGCTGACCAAGCTGGAAGCCCGCCGCGCCGAGGCCGAAAAGGAGCTGGCCGCCCGCAAGGCGGAGGTCGATAACCTCTCCGCCCAGCTGGCCGGTGCCGAGGGCGAGGGCATGAACGCCGCGACCGAGCATGTCCGCGCCGGGCTGGAGGTGGAGCGCCTGACGAAGGCCGCCGCCCAGAACGAGGAGACGGCCCGCAATATTGAAAAGGAGATCGCCGCCCAGCAGGCCGCCGTGACCCAGAACGAGGCCGCCCGCGCCGAGGCTGAAAAGGCACAGGCCGACGCCGAAGCCGAGATGGCAAAGTACACCGCCGAGCTGGCAGCACTGGGCGAAAGCACCGGCAGCCTGACCGCCGAGCGGGAGCACATCACGACAGAGCTGTCCGAAAAGCAGCTGCAGCGTCTGGCCGATGAAAAGGACATCGGCCTGCACGAGGCTGCGCTGCAGGGCCTGCAGAGCCGCACCGGCGAGGCCGAGGCCCGCGCCCGCGAGCTGCAGACCGTCATGGAGGCTGCCAAGGCAAAGATCGAGGCCAACGCCCTGAAAATTGCCGAGATGGAGCGCACCCGCGGCGACAACCTGCAGAAAATCGCCGCCGCCGAGCAGACCATCCGCACCGCAAACGCGGCCCGCATGGAGAAGGAGGCCGCCGTTGAAAAGCTGAACCGCGACAATCGCGCCCTGACCGATGAGCGCGAGCGGATGAGCGGCGAGATGGCCCGCCTGGCCGAGCGCCGCACCGCCGCCGAGACCGAGCTGAACGATACCAACAGCAAGCTGTGGGAGGAGTACCAGCTGACCGAGGGCGAGGCCCGCGGCCATTGCGTGCCGTTTGAGAGCCTGACCGAGCTGCGCCGCAGCGTGGCCGAGGTCCGCAGCAAGATCCGCGGTCTGGGCAATGTCAATGTGGGCGCCATCGACGAGTACAAGGAGGTCAAGGAGCGCTACGACTTCCTCAAGGCGCAGGTCACCGATGTCGAAAAGGCAAAGTCCGAGCTGACAAAGATGATCGCCGAGCTGTGCAGCGAGATGGAGGAGCTGTTCACAACAAGCTTCAAGCAGATCAACACCCACTTCCAGCAGATCTTCAAGGAGCTGTTCGGCGGCGGACATGCACGGCTGTATCTGTCGGACGAGGCGAATGTGCTGGAATCCGGCATCGAGATCGAGGTTTCGCCCCCCGGCAAGGTCATCAAGAATCTGAGCGCGCTTTCCGGCGGCGAGCAGGCGCTGGTCGCAATTTCGATCTACTTCGCCATTCTGAATGTCAACCCGGCACCGTTCTGCTTCCTCGATGAGATCGAGGCGGCGCTGGACGATGTGAATGTGGCGCGCTACGCGCAGTATCTGCGCCGCATGACCGACAACACTCAGTTTATCGTCATCACCCACCGCCGCGGCACGATGGAGGCCGCCGATGTCCTCTACGGCGTCACGATGCAGGAGGACGGCGTCTCCAAGATTTTGCGCCTTGATCTGGATAAGGTGAACGCGGAGCTGATTACCTGATGGCATGTAGGGGCCGGGCATGCCCGGCCCGCCACATAAATACGACCACCCGCCAATGGGAAGCCACACAAACCCGCGGGCCGGACATATCCGGCCCCTACGGGGCGGCAAATCAAAAGTAAGGAGGGCCAGCTATGGGCTTTTTCAACTTTTTCAAACGCGATATTACGGAAGAGGAGTTTCAGGAGCAGCAAAAGGTCAAGCGCGGTCTGGAAAAGACCCGCACCGGCTTTTTCCAGAGCATCGTCAATACGCTGACCAACGCGCAGATCGATGACGACCTGTATGACCGGCTGGAGGAGCAGCTCATTCTGGCCGATGTCGGCCCCGCCTGCGCCGTGCGCCTTGTGGATGAGCTGCACGATCAGGTCGAGGAAAAGCACCTCAAGACCGGGCAGGAGGCGCTGGACGCCCTGCGCGGCATCATCTGTCAGGAGCTGACCCCCCGCTACCCGATGGAGCTGGACGGCAAGCCCGCTGTCATTCTGGTCATCGGCGTCAACGGTGTGGGCAAGACGACCACAATCGCCAAGCTGGCAAGCCTGTACAAAAAGCAGGGCCGCCGCGTCATGCTGGCAGCGGGCGATACCTTCCGCGCTGCCGCCAGTGAGCAGCTGGAACTCTGGGCTGACCGCGCCGGTGTGCCGCTGGTGCAGGCCGGCATGGGTGCAGACCCCGCTGCTGTCATCTTCGACGCCGTCAAGAGCGCGACGGCCCGCGGCTATGACATGGTCATTGCTGACACCGCAGGCCGCCTGCACAACAAAAAGGGCCTGATGGACGAGCTGTCCAAGATCTCCCGCAGCGTCAAAAAGGCCAGCCCCGAGGCCAGCCTGGAGGTGCTGCTGGTGCTGGACGCTATCACCGGCCAGAATGCCATCAGTCAGGCACATGAGTTCTGCCGCGCTGCCAGCGCCACCGGCGTGGTGCTGACCAAGCTGGACGGCACACCGCGCGGCGGCTGTGCGGTCTCCGTCTGGGAGAACCTCGGCCTGCCGATCCGGTTCATCGGTGTGGGTGAAAAAATCGACGATCTGATGGAGTTTGACGCCCAGACCTTTGTCGAAAGCCTGCTGCCGGAATCGGCTTTGCAGAAGGAAGAAAAGGTCGGGAACACAGAGGAGGGCGAAGCATGATCGTCTGCGCTGCAAGCAACAATGCCGGCAAGCTGAAGGAGCTGCGCCGTATTCTGGAGCGGATGGGCCATGAGGTCAAAAGCCTGCGGGAGCTGGGCATCACGCTCGACCCCGAGGAGACCGGCACGACCTTTGCCGAAAATGCACACATCAAGGCCGAGGCGTTCTGCAAGGCCAGCGGCCTGCCCACCGTGGCGGACGATTCGGGCCTTTGCACCGACGCATTGAACGGTGCGCCCGGCGTTTACAGCGCCCGCTATGCCGGGCACCACGGCGATGACGATGCCAACAACGAAAAGCTCCTGCGCGAGATGGCCGATGTGCCGGAAGGGCAGCGCAGCGCAAGGTTTGTGTCTGCCGTCTGCTTTATGCTGCCGGACGGCCGTGCGCTCGAGGTCGAGGGCGAGTGCCCGGGGCGCATTGCGTTCAACCTGCAGAACGGGGACTACGGCTTTGGCTATGACCCGCTGTTCATCCCCGATGCATACGGCACGCCCGATGGCTGCCGCCCCAACACCGAGGGCCGCAGCTATGCCCAGCTGACCCCGGCGGAAAAGGACGCCATCAGCCACAGAGGCCGGGCGATGGAGAGGCTGGCAGAAAAGCTGCCCGCGTTTTTGGGATAAAAGCCTTCCCCCTTTGGGGGAAGGTGGCCGAGGCCCCGACCGAGGCCGGATGAGGGGCGGCCTTGCGGCGAGTACCCGTGAGCGGGAGGCTGCCGCGATACGATATATACTATAATTATAAAGGAGCAACCCTATGTCTTTAACCAGCAAACAGCGCGCTGCACTGCGCGGCGCAGCCAACACCATGGACCCCGTTTACCAGATCGGCAAGGGCGAGATCGACGATACCCTCAAGCAGGGCATCGCAGACTGCATCGCCGCCCGTGAGCTGATCAAGGTCAAGGTGCTGGAAAACAGCGAGTACGACCCCCGCGAGGCCGCCGACATCCTGTGCGAGGCACTGGACTGCGACTGCGTGCAGGTCATCGGCCGCAAGTTCGTGCTTTTTAAGCAGAAGAAAAAGGAGAGCGCCTACGCCGCCCTGCTCGCAAAATGAAAATCATGCTCTACGGCGGGACCTTTGACCCGCCCCACAACGGCCATATAAACAACCTGCGCGCGGCGTTGGCGCTGGTGCGGCCGGACCGCGCCATCGTCATGCCGGCCGGCATGCCGCCCCACAAGCAGGCCAGCACCACCCCGGCGGCGCTGCGCCTGCAAATGTGTGCCTGCTTTACGGCGCTTTCCCCCGTGGTGGAGGTCAGCGACTGGGAGATACGCCGGGGCGGGCGCAGCTATACCGTACACACGCTGGAATGGCTGCGCAGCTGCGACCCGGCGGCGGAGCTGTACCTTTGTGTCGGCAGCGATATGCTGCTGACCTTTACCCAGTGGTACCGCTGGCAGGATATGCTCAGCATGGCAGCCCTTGTGGTGGAAAGCCGCACCGGCACCGATGAAGCCGCCCTGCACACCGCCGCAGCAGCGCTGGAGCAGGCCGGCGGCCGCGTCCTGTTTGCCGAGGCCGAGAGCTACCCCTGCGCATCCAGCGACATCCGCAGCGGAAAGCTCCCGCCGGAAAAGTGGCCGGAGGTCCTGCCGCAGGAGGCGCTGGCGGTTATTCGCCAAAACCGGCTTTACGGCAGCTTGTAACACTGTAGGGGCCGGGCATGCCCGGCCCTCCGCATAAAAGCTGCTGGCCGTTCAAGGGCAGGTAAGGCAAGGTTGAGGGCCGGACATGTCCGGCCCCTACAGCCCGGTTCAGAGAGGAAAATGTATATCATGGATTACGCCGAAGCCAAGAAGCTTGTGAAGTCCAGATTGAGTGAAAAGCGCTGGACGCACACGAAAAATGTAAAAAAAATGGCGGTAATGCTTGCCAAGCGCTGGGGTGCAGACCCGGAAAAGGCCGCTATGGCGGCAATTTTGCATGATTCCGCCAAGGAACTGCCCAAGCAGGAGTTGTTGCAGATTTTTGCCGATAATGCTATAATAGCAGAAAATGCCCCCGCGCGCCCTGCGCCGGTATGGCACGGCATCGCCGCAGCGATCCTTGCCCAGACCTGCTGGGGCATCGAGGACCCGGAGATTTTGTCTGCAATCCGCTGCCATACCACCGGCAAGCCGGATATGTCGCTGCAGGACAAGATCCTTTATCTGGCCGATATGACCAGCGCCGAGCGCGACTGGCCCGGCGTAGAGGCGCTGCGTGCGCTGGAGATGGAGGACCTTGACCGTGCCCTGTGCGAGGCCCTGAAGCAGAGCATTGATTTTGTCGAAGAAAAGGGCGGCGCGCTGGACCCTGAGAGCGTGGCTGCCTATGAGTATGCAAAAGCACATCTGAAGTAATACTCCAGAAACAGGGAGGAAAAACTATGAGCGAACCGCGTAAGCTGTATACCGGCAGTGCCTCCGGCGGGCTGGATCAGGAGCAGTATGAGGCTGCCCGCCGCCGCGCCCAGCAGTTGGCCGAACAGAACGCCCGCCGCCGCACGGTGCAACAGCCGATGCGCACGGCCCAGGGCCGCCACATCAGTCAGCGCCCGGCGGCCCAGCCTGCACCGGAACCGGTGCAGGAACCCGTACAGGAGCCGGTGCAGCAGCCTGCCCCCCAGCCGGAGGCCCCGCGTGAGCTGACCTATGCCCAGCGTCAGGCCATGGCCTACCGTGCCGCGACCGAGCGCAAATACGGCGACACCTTGCAGTTTCAAGTGCAGCGCCCCCGCCGCACCGTAAACCGCCCGCAGCCCAGCGCCCAGCAGGCCGCCAATCAGCTGTATGACCGCCGGCCTGCCGCCCAGCAGCGTCCCCGCGCGCAGGTGCAGGAGCTGGACGTGCGCGGCGCACAGGGCAGCAAGCCGATGTACGACTATAACGCCGAGGGCGGCATCCAGATGGAGGACGCGGTGCAGCAGCCCGCCCGCCAGCCCGCAGCCCAGCCCCAGAAGGCCGTGCACCACGCCAAAGCAGCCTCCGGCGGCAACGGCGGCGGCCGCAAGCCCCCGCGCAGCCACGACGAGGATGAAGCCCCGCGCAAAAAACGCGGCGGCAAAAAGGGCGGAGACGGCAAGGGCGGCAAAAATAAAAAGAAGAAAAAGATCCGCTGGTGGCAGATTCTGCTCATCACGCTGCTGGTTATTGCGCTGATCTTCGGCGGTGCGTTTGCGCTTATTATGGGATCGATCGCCCCGGCAGGCGGCAGCATCAAGCTGGATCAGCTCATCAACACGCCGAAGGAGTTCCAGGGCAAGGAGCTAAACTTCCTGATGGTCGGCATCGACCGCTCGACCCAGAAGGAGGGCGACGACCTCAACGACGAGGGCGTCGACGACGGCAACACCGATATGCTCCTCTACGTCCATTTCAACAATGAGACGGGCGAGATGAAGATGCTGCAGATCCCCCGCGATACAATGGTCACGACTGACCGCGGTGTGTCGGGCAACTACCGCATCAATAACATCGCTAAGACGCAGGCCACGGACAGCAACAGTATGAACATGGCCGCCCTATGCAAGCAGATTTCGAATATGTACCAGCTGCCGATCGATGGCTATATGACGATCCGTCTGGAAATGCTGGTGCAGCTGGTCGATTCGTTCGGCGGCATCGAGCTGTACGTCCCGCAGGAGATGGACTACGGCGGCAGCCACCTCGATCAGGGCTACCAGACGCTGAACGGCGATGCCTGCGAGTTCCTGCTGCGCACTCGCCACATCTACAACAACGGCGACATTGGCCGCCTGAACATGCAGCGGCAGTTCTATTCGGCATTGTTCCGCCGCCTGAAGAGCATCGGCAACATCTGGGACGTCGCCAAGCTAACCCCCGCCGTGCTGAATTATATGGAGACCGACCTCAGCGCGTCGCAGCTTGTCGGCTTTGCAATCAGCGTGCTGAAGATGGATTCCAGCAAGATCATGATCTGCCAGATGCCCATTAAGATGGCCGGAAAGTACAACGGACAGGCCGTTGTCTACCCGGCCCGCCAGGAGGACGCCGACATTCTGAACCAGTATTTCCGCGAGAATACCGGCTTTGTGGATGCCAGTGAGCTGCAGCTCTGCGACGATGCGTCTGTGCTGGGCTTTGACCTGAGCGGCTACACGGCGACCGACGCGAACGTGCAGTTCATGGGGCAGCTGAATCAGGAGGCTGTCGACGCACAGCAGAACCAGAACCTTGATGGTTCGCACACGGTGGAATACGTCGATTCCACGCCCACCGACACGTCCGACAGCACGGACAGCACCGATACTGCCGACAGCGAAAGCCAGCCGGCAGCGTAAAGATACTAGGAGAAACATCATATGGAAAGCAAAGAACTTGCGATTCGTCTGGCGCGGGCGCTGGACGCGAAGAAGGCCGTCAACGTGCACATTCTCGCCGTGGAAGACCTGACGACCGTTACCGAATATTTCGTCATCGCCACCGGTACGTCCACGACCCATGTCGGCGCGCTGGCTGACGAGGCCGAGTTCCAGCTTGACCGCGAGGGTGTCAAGGTGCTGCGCACCGAAGGCCACGACGGCAAGCGCTGGGTGCTGCTGGACTACGGCAGCGTCATCGTCCACGTCTTCACGCAGGAGGCACACGACTACTACGATCTGGAGCACCTCTGGGCAGATGCGACTGTTGTTCCGGCGAGCGAGTGGATGCCGGACGACGCCGAGGCGTCGAAAGAATAAATAAAAGATAAAAGATAATAAAAAATGTGGAGTTTTGCGCAAGCGCAAAACAAAATTCCCGTATCCCCATTTTGAGCCGCGCAAGCGGCGATCCACCATATTTATTATCTTTTATCTATTATCTTTTATCTTAGAAAAGTGGGGAGAAGAATTATGAAGTACGACTTTAAAACCGTTGAGGCCAAATGGCAGAAGGTGTGGGCGGACGAAAAGACCTTCCATGCGGAGATCGACCATTCCAAGCCTAAATTCTATGCACTGGTCGAGTTCCCGTACCCGTCTGCGGCCGGTCTGCATGTCGGCCATCCGCGCAGCTACACCGCACTGGACATCGTTGCGCGCAAAAAGCGTCAGTGCGGCTGCAATGTCCTGTACCCCATGGGCTGGGACGCCTTCGGCCTGCCGACCGAGAACTACGCCCTGAAGAACCACATCAACCCCGAGATCGTCACCGCCCAGAATGTGGCCCGCTTCAAGAGCCAGCTGCAGGCGCTGGGCCTCTCCTTCGACTGGGACCGCGAGATCAACACCACCGACCCCGAGTATTACAAGTGGACCCAGTGGATCTTTATCCAGCTGTTCAAAAAGGGTCTGGCCTACAAGAAGGAGACCACCGTCAACTACTGCACCGGCTGCAAGGTCGTTCTGGCCAACGAGGAGGTCGTCAACGGCGTCTGTGAGCGCTGCGGCAGCCCCGTTGTGCAGAAGAACAAGAGCCAGTGGATGCTGAAGATCACCGCCTACGCCGACCGTCTGATCGACGATCTGGACGAGGTGGACTACATCGACCGCGTCAAGACCCAGCAGCGCAACTGGATCGGCCGCAGCCACGGTGCAGAGATCAACTTTGCCACCACCGCCGGCGATACCCTGACCGTCTACACCACCCGCGCGGATACGCTGTTCGGCGCGACCTACATGGTCATCAGCCCCGAGCACGCCTTCATCAAGAAGTGGGTCGATGCGGGCCTGATCAAGAACGCCGACGCCGTTGCCGCCTATCAGGAGGAGGCCGCCCGCAAGTCCGACTTCGAGCGCACCGAGCTGAATAAGGACAAGACCGGCGTCGTCATCGAGGGCGTCAAGGGCATCAACCCCGTCAACGGCAAGGAGATCCCCATCTTCATCTCCGACTATGTTCTGGCCACCTACGGCACCGGCGCCATCATGGCCGTGCCTGCCCACGACACCCGCGACTGGGAGTTTGCCAAGAAGTTCGGCCTGCCCATCATCGAGGTCGTCAAGGGCAATACCCCCAGCGACCTCGACAAGGAGGCGTTCACCGATGTGGCCACCGGCACGCTGGTCAACTCTGATTTCCTGAACGGCCTGTCTGTCGAGGACGCCAAGAATAAGATGTACGCATGGCTGGAGGAGAACGGCAAGGGCCACAAGCAGGTCAACTTCAAGCTGCGCGACTGGGTGTTCAGCCGTCAGCGCTACTGGGGCGAGCCTATCCCCATGGTCTACTGCGAGAAGTGCGGCTGGGTGCCCCTGCCGGAGAGCGAGCTGCCCCTGCGTCTGCCCGAAATCAAGGACTTTGAGCCGGGCGAGAACGGCGAAAGCCCGCTGGCCCGCCACACCGAGTGGGTCAACACCACCTGCCCCTGCTGCGGTGCCCCCGCCAAGCGCGAGACTGACACGATGCCCCAGTGGGCCGGCTCGAGCTGGTATTTCCTGCGCTACTGCGACCCCCACAACAAGGAGACGCTGGCCAGCAAGGAGGCACTCGAGTATTGGAGCCCCGTGGACTGGTACAACGGCGGCATGGAGCATACCACCCTGCACCTGCTGTACAGCCGCTTCTGGCATAAATTCCTGTATGACCTCGGCGTAGTGCCCACCAAGGAGCCGTACCAGAAGCGTACCTCCCACGGCATGATTCTGGGCCTGAACCCCCATGCGTTTGAGAACCAGCCCGATGCCGAGCGCAAGCGCCTGCTGGCCGAGTACGGCGATGAGAAGGGTGCCCGCAAGGCCCTTGTTGAGAAGTATGGCGAGATGGCCGAGCATCCCATCGTCAAGATGTCGAAGTCTTTGGGCAATGTCGTCAACCCGGACGATGTTGTGGCCGAGTACGGCGCCGACACGCTGCGCCTGTATGAGATGTTCATCGGTGACTTTGAGAAGGCCGCCCCGTGGAACACCTCCTCCATCAAGGGCTGCAAGCGCTTCCTCGATAAGATCTGGTCGATGAGCGAGAAGCTCGTCCCCGGCGAGGGCGTGCGCCCCGAGCTGGAGGCCGTTGCCAACCGCACCATCAAGAAGGTCGGCGAGGACATTGACGCCCTCAAGGCCAACACGGCCATTGCCCAGCTGATGATCTATGTCAACGCGCTGAGCGATCAGGGGGGTGCGACCAAGGCCGAGTACGAGCTGCTGCTGCAGCTGCTGAACCCGTTTGCCCCCCACATGACCGAGGAGCTGTGGCAGCAGCTGGGCCACACCGAGCAGCTGGCCTACTACCCGTGGCCTGTCTACGATGAGGCCAAGTGCGTTGAGCAGACGATTGAGATCGCCGTGCAGGTCAACGGCAAGGTCAAGGCCCGCATCAAGGTGCCCGCCGCCATCGAGAACGCGGACGCCATCGCCGCCGCCAAGGCCGAGCCCGCCGTAGCCGAAGCCATCGCCGGCAAGACCATTGCCAAGGAGATCTACGTCAAGGGCAAGCTGGTCAATATCGCGGTCAAAGGCTAAAATTTTATAAGCACTCTAAGGCAGAGCGAAGGCTCTGCCTTTTTTGTTTCTCGATCCTCATCGCCGCTGTAGGGGCCGGGCATGCCCGGCCCGTGTACTTTCCGCTATCACAATTCCGTCAAAAAACACCCTACCCAAATGTATAAAACGCCGAAATTTTCCGATAAAAATAAAAATGTGTCGTTTCCCACTTGCCAAAATCAACGGGGGGGGGGTATACTTATACAATATAGAAATATCCTGGACGTTTCTGCCTGGGGAAAAGAGAGGATACCAGATGAAGAGAAAAACAAAGCGTTTCCCGGCACTTTTGCTGGCGGCAGCCATGGCTTTTGGCTTGTGTACATCTGCCTTTGCGGAAACTGCCACGCCGGAGACGGCGGCTGTCTCGGACACGCAGTCTGAACCGGCAGTGGTTGAGCAGGCGGCGGAGGAAGAGAGCACACCCGCCGTGCTGAACGAAGTCGAAAACCCGGCGGCTGACTTTATGATTACAAGCTGGGACGACCAGGGTAACACCACGATGGGGGAGCGCATCCACTGCGCCACCGTGCAGGAAGCCATCAATCTGGCGGTTGAGGCTGGTAAGACTGCCGACCTTATGCACAGCATGCCGAACATCTACTTAATGCGTGATGTGGCCGAAAGCATCATGGTGCCCCAGAGTGAATGGCAGCTGTGGCTGGACCTCAACACCCACAATCTGACAGCGGCTAACGGCCCGGCCATCACCCTGGAAAAGAACGCACAGCTGGGCATCCGTAGCTGGCAGGGCCAGACGGTAGTAGCAGGCGGTAGCAATAGCGCAATTGTCTGCGGTGATAACAGCACCCTTATGATTAGAGGGGGCATCTTTACCGCGGATACCGACATCATCCAGGAAGGAAACATCTGCAATATCTTGCTCTACGGTGGTAATTTCAACAAAAAGCTGCCCGATTCTATGATTCCCCAGGGCTATGAGCAGGTCGAACGCGGCGGTATGTACACGGTGCGTCAGGCTACGTCGGCAATCGCTCGCGTTGAAGGTAAGCCGCAATGGACGGAGTACACCAGCGTGCAGGAAGCCATCAACGCCGCCATCGCGGAGGCTAACACCGATGGCTACCGCAGCGTGCGCCTGATGACTAATGTGACCGAGAGTATTACGATAGAGGGATTGGCGGCAAACTTGTCCATTGATTTGGACGGTTGGACACTGACCGCTAAAGACGGAAAGCCTGCCATCACGGCTGGTGCAATTTCCGGCGAGGGACGAGTTTTTATTGAAGATAGCTCTGCTACAGGTACGGTCAACGGTGGAGATTCCAGTGCTATCATCGTCAAGGAAACGAATGATGACAACAGTGCAAACCTCAATATCAACGGAGGTAAATTTGTTTCCGACACTGCTCCGGTTTTGGTCGTCAATGGCAAGGCTTACATCACCGGCGGCAATTTTGTGGGTGCTACAGGCCAGCCGATAGTTCAGTACGGTACGACCCGGGCACGTTCAGAAAATTACGCCCCCAACGGTTGTGTCAAGATTGGCGGCGGTACATGGCTTGCGGCAACAGATGGCAGTCTGCTGGCTGTCCAGCCCGGCATCGGCAACACCGGCTACGCTTGGTGTGATGTGATCGAAGGACAGTCCCAGTATGGCAAGACCCTGCCTACTTGCTATGGTAAACTTGGCGATGCCGAAACTGTGAACAATGGCGTGGGCATTATGGCTGGAAGCTTTGACTGTAAAGTACCGGCAAGATGCCTGGCAAGAGGTTACGTGCAGACCCAGGAAGACGGCATGTACGTCGTGCGCTATGCCGGACCGGTTGCTGCGGCAGGCGGTACGTCTTACGATAGCGTGCAGGACGCTGTGTACATGAAGGGCCAGAATGGCGAAACCGTCAAGCTGCTGCGTGATACGTCTGAAAATGTGTTCATCAACATGGATACGAACGTTACGATTGATCTGGATGGTCATACCATCACCCAGATGTCGGACGGCCAACTGGGTGCTGTTATCAACAACAATGGTACGTTGACCATCCGTGGTGGCGGTACCCTGGTCGGCACGCTGGCAATGTACCATGACAATGCCGTGACATACCTGGAAAGCCGTGACCAGCTGCAAGGCGGCCTCGCAGATGGTGTTGCCTTTATGAAGGACAAAGTCAACGGTATGTATGCGGTCATGACGTACTCTGTCGAGACGGCGACCCAGCTGACCAATGCAATTGACACGGCAGATACGGCAGTGAAGAGCTTCTACGGCAGCACGCAGCAGCTCTCTGCACTGACGGCGGCCCAGGTGAAGAACGCCAACAAGATGACGGCGAAAGAAAAGCAACTGGTTGAAGATGCTTACACTGCCCTGATGAATCTGGATCAGACCGCTGTACAGCGTGTACTGGCAACCGAAAACTACGCGGCGCTGGAAGCCAGCCGTCAGATCGTGCTGGATTTGTATACCGCCTGCAGCAATACTGAGATTGACACTGAAAAGAAGGATGTTTTCTCTGAAGTGGATGCATCCAAGGCAGAGAAACCTGAGACGGATGCAACAGTCCCCGCTGATAAGCAGCCTACCGCTGAAGATGCGAAGAAAGCTGTGGAGAAGATTATCGCAGAAGTTACGGCCAATGAGACGGTCAATGACTTCAAGGGCAACGGCCTGACGCAGATTGCGGATTTGACCAAGATTCCGGAGGCGGCTTCTGCCGGCAGACTGACTTTCTCGGTTCAGGTTTCCCTGCAGAAAGTTGAATTGGATGCTCAGGTTATTAAAGATTCTAATGGCATTGTGACGGAGGTCAAGCTGCCCGGTAAGACGCTGGTCTTCAATGTGGAGCCGATGGTCTCTGTGGATGGTGCTGCAGCGGTCAAGCTGGAAAACAACCAGCTGAATGGCGGGGCTGTCAAGGTTCGTCTGCCGATTCCCAAGGATGTTGCAGACAAGTATGCCAAGGTCGTTCATGAGGGCGACACAGACCGCTATGTGACCATCTGCACGGCAGAGAACGGTGATAAGTACATCGAGTTTACGACGACACATTTCAGTGCATTTACTGTGAGCTTTACCAACGAACTGCCCGTGGTTGAGCCGGAACAGCCCGCACAGCCCAGTCAGCCTGCGGCCTCGATCGAGAGCAGCACGAGCAATGCCGCACAGAGCACACCTGCTCCGGCACTTAAGCAGGACGACTCCGCCTATTACACCTGCAAGGCTTGCGGTTACCACGATTGGACAGCCGTTGACGGTGGTTACAAGTGTGACCACTGCGGTTACGTGGAGAGCGTGAAACAGATTGCAGGTTATCCCAATGTCAAGGGCAAGGCTGAGGTTGGCAAGACGGCCGCGGCCAAGGCACAGGTTGCCGCCAAGACGATGTCCGCCATCCCGCAGACATCCGACGACATGCCTGTCACCGCGCTGGCCGTTATTGCCCTCGCTGCCCTGTTCGGCTTGGGTGTGACCGTTGTCATGAAGCGCAAGCACGAGTAAAATAACCGATTGATAAATCCCGCCCGGGAAAAGCCACGGGCGGGATTTTTGTGTGCCGCCCGTTCGTCATATCCATTGTTTACAAAAGTGTAAAACTACGCTATAATAAAACCAACAAATACTTTGACGAAAGCAGGTCACACCATGCTCATCAGTCTGATCGTACCCTGTTACAATGAAGAAGAAGCGATGCCGCTTTTTTATAAAGAAGCCTCCCGCGTGGCGGCTGAGATGAAAACCAGCCACGGTGCGGATTTTGAGTTCATCTTTGTGGATGACGGCTCCCGCGATGGCACGCTGCGTGTCGCGCGCGCGCTGCATGCGCAGGATGACCGCGTGCGGTATGTCTCGTTCAGCCGCAACTTCGGCAAGGAGGCCGGTATCTACGCCGGCCTGCAGGCAGCCAAGGGCGATTATGTTGCCACGATGGACGCCGACCTGCAGGACCCGCCCGCGCTGCTGCCGCAGATGCTGGACACGCTGCTGACCGGCGAGTACGACTGCGCCGCCACCCGCCGCACGACCCGCAAGGGCGAGCCGCCGCTGCGCAGCTGGTTCGCCCGCAAGTTTTACCAGATCATCAACAAGATGTCTGATACGGAGATCGTTGATGGTGCGCGGGATTTCCGCTTGATGAGCCGCAAGATGACCGATGCCGTGCTGAGCATGGCCGAGTATAACCGGTTCAGCAAGGGCATTTTCAGCTGGGTCGGCTTTAAGACCAAATGGTTCGACTACGAGAACATCGAGCGCGTGGCCGGCACGACCAAGTGGAATTTCTGGGGTCTGTTCAAATACTCCATCGAGGGTATTGTCGGCTTCTCCACCACGCCGCTGCTGATGGCGGCGGGCGTGGGCGTTCTGTTCTGCCTGCTGGCGTTCATCGGCATTATTTTTGTTATCGTCCGGGCGCTGATGTTCGGCGACCCGACCTCCGGCTGGCCGAGCCTTGTCTGCATCATTCTGCTGTGCAGCGGCGTCCAGCTGTTCTGCACCGGCATCGTCGGCGAGTACCTGGCCAAGACCTATCTGGAGGTCAAGCACCGTCCTATCTACATCGTGGCCGAGACCGAGGAAGACAAAAAATAAACGATGGACTGGCAGAAAAAAGTAAGCCTGTGGTGGGCCAAAAACTTCCGCCCGCTGGTTGTGGCGCTGCTGGTCGGCTGCGGCGTACATTACACGATCTACGCTAACCAGCTGGGCACGATGGATGCCGTACACATCGGCGCACTGTACATTGCCGACGGCTGGCCCGAGCACCTGTATTGGGAAACCGAGCAGGGCCGTTGGGCACTGCGCCTGGTGGATATGCTGCGCGGCGGCATCAACCAGCCTGCACTTTCGGCATTGCTGATGCTGTTCCTCTACGCGCTGGCGGGTGTGCTGCTGACGGATTTGTTCGGCGTGCGCAGCCGCACGGCAAAATATCTGATTCCCCTCACGCTGGTCTGTGCGCCCTATGTGGCGGAGATCGAGTTTTTCCACTATTGCAGCGTGTCCTATGCGCTGTCCTTCCTGCTGGCTGTGCTGGCGGTGCAGTCCGCTGTCTGCGGTCTACGCTTTGCCTGGCTGGCGGGCACGGTCTGTATGGCGTTCTCGCTGGGTATGTACCAGGCCAACTTGGGTACGGCGGCAGGATTGTGCGTCATGCTGCTGATTCTGGCGGTTCTGCGCCGCCCCGGCGCGTGGAAAGCCACCGGCCTGACCGCTCTGCGCATGGTGCTGATGGGCGGCAGCGGCGCGGTGCTGTATATGCTGATTTTAAAGGTGTTCCTGCGGCTGTACGATGTGGGCCTGTCCGGTGTGAACGGCATCAACGCTGTGGGGCTGGACACGCTGCGCAGTCTGCCGCTGGGCCTGAAAAACGCCTACTTTGATTTTTATGCCTACTTCTTCACCCACGGCATTGCCCAAAACCACTATGGGCAGATCGCGGGCTACCTGCTGCTGTTTGTGCTGGCGGCACTGGCCGGGCTGCGGTGGCTCGTCGTGCTGCATGACCGCAAGGCCGCCGCTGCGGCGGTGGCACTGGTGGCCCTGCTGCCCGCCGCAGCCAATGTGACCGACGTTATCAACACCGGGGCCACTGTGGCGCTGCGGATGGCGGGCTCGCTGGCCATCGTGGTGCCGTTTGCCATCGCCGTGATCGACGCGGCTCCCGCGTTGACGGAGCGGGCGTTCTTCTGGGGGATGGCGCTCTGCACGGCGTTCTGTGCGGTGCTGCTGCGTGGGTTTGCCGTGCAGGTCAACAACGACGCGGCGGTCATGCTGAAACAAAAGACCACAGTTGTGAACCTCGCCAACCGCCTGTGTACCCGGCTGGAAGAAAACGCCGACTACCAGAACGGCGCCGAGGTCGTGATTCTGGGCGAGCCGAAGCGCGGTGCGTACCCGGAGGAATCCCCGCTCAAGCCTATGGCCGGGGAATTGGCGCAGTTCGGCCCGCTCTCCTACGATCCGACGTTCAATGCCCACGGCTGGTATGTGCTGGTGTGGGACGAGCTGGGCGTTCAGCTCAACGAATGCGCGGACGAGACTGTCCGCGCCATCAGCAATTCCGACGCGTTCAAGGCCATGCCCAACTACCCGGCAGATGGCTGTATCCAGACCATCGACGGCGTTGTCACGCTGAAGGTGGCAGATTTTCCGTTTTGAGAGCTGATAATGATGCGTGATATGACCAAGGGTGCCCCGCTGGGGCACCTCTTTCTGTATGCGGTGCCACTGCTGCTGGGGAACTGGCTGCAGCTGGCGTACAATGCGGTGGATTCCATCATTGCGGGGCGGTTCATCGGGCAGGATGCGCTGGCCGCTGAGGGCGTGGCCGGGCCGGTCATGAACCTTGTGATCCTTGCCATCAGCGGCCTGTGCATCGGCGCGGGCGTGCTGATGAGCGAGGCGTTCGGCGCGGGGGAGACGGCGCGCCTCAAGGAAACGCTGGCCACAACGCTGCTGTTCGGCGCGCTGCTCTGCTGCGGTGCGGCTGCGGCGGGCTGTCTGCTGACGCCGTGGATACTGCGGGCAATGGCCGTGCCGCCGTCGATTTTTGAGATCACGGGTGTCTACCTGCGCATCACCTTTCTGGGGGCACCGTTCACCTTTTTCTATAACGCGCTCGCGGCGGGGCTGAAAAGCGTGGGCGACAGCAAAACGCCGCTGAAATTCCTTGCGTTCTCTGCAGTGCTGAATGCCGTGCTGGATTTTGTCCTGATCGGCGGGCTCGGCTTCGGCATCGTGTGCAGCGCGGTCACGACCGTGGTGGCCGAGGCTGCCAGCGCCGTGATGGCTGCTGTTTACATGGCCTGCCGCGTGCCGGAGCTTTGCCCCGAACGCGGGCAGTGGCGCATCCGCCGCGCACTGCTCGGCCCGATCCTGCGCTATGGCTCGGTGACGGCCCTGCAGCAGGCGGTGCAGCCGATCTGCAAGGTGCTGATCCAAGGGCAGGTCAACGCGCTGGGCGTTGGCTCCATCGCGGCGTTCAACGCGGTGACGCGGGTGGACGATTTCGCCTTCACGCCGGAGCAGAGCATCGCCACGGCCATCACGACCTACATTGCGCAGAACCGCGGCGCAAGGCAGCCTGAACGCATCCGCCGCGGCTTTGCGGTGGGGCTGCGGCTGGAGCTGGGCTACTGGCTGCTGGTGGGCTGCGTAACGCTGACGCTGCGCCGGCCGATCCTCTCGCTGTTTGTGGCGGGGGAGGGCGCGGACGAGGTCATTGCGCTGGGCAGCCGCTACCTTGGGTATATGGCGCTGCTCTATGCGCTGCCCGCCCTGACGAACAGCCTGCAGGGCTTTTACCGCGGCATGGGCAAGATGACGACCACCCTGATCGGCACCTGCCTGCAGGCGGGCCTGCGGGCCGCTGCGGCCGCTGTGCTGGCCCCGCGCGTGGGGCTGACGGGCATCGCGTTTGCCTGCGCCTTCGGTTGGTGCGTCATGCTGGCGTTTGAGGTGCCGTATTATTTTTGGACATGTAAAAAGCAAAATTTGAAAAAGGCTTCTCCAATGGGAGAAGCTGTCCGCGAAGCGGACTGATGAGGGGCGGCGCTGCCGGTATTGTCCATTTGCCGGGCAGACGCGCCCCTCATCCGGCCTCGCGGGCTCGGCCACCTTCCCCCAATGGGGGAAGGCTTTTTTGTGTAAAATTTCCCCAATATCTGCTGCGGCTGATTGTAATTTCTTCGACAAAATGCTACACTAATAATAGCTATCCCTGCATAAAATCTACCCGGAGAGAGGTAAACCGCCGTGCCAGAAGAACGCAAAGTCTACCGCAGCCCCGCCCGCGCTGCCACCAAAGCCAGACCGGCCCAAACGGCGGCGCCGCGCCCGCCGCAGCCGCCCCAAAAACCAAAGCGCCGCAGTGCAAAACGCCGCCGCAGCCGTATTGTGCTGGGGCTGTGTCTGCTCTGCCTGGCGGTCGTGCTGGTGGTGTCCGTTGTGCTGGTGCGCTGCACGGCGGAGCCCGGCGGCCCGGCCGAGGCTGACTTCGGCACGCCTGCCGCCGCATGGCAGAAAAACGAACTGGGCTACTACTTCAACGCCAGCGGCGGGGCGATCCCGGCGGCGGTGCTGAAGGGCATGGATGTCTCCAAATTTCAGGGAGAGGTCAACTGGGAGACCGCCAAGGCGGCCGGTATCGACTTTGCGATCATCCGCTGCGGTTTCGGCGGTGAGTGGGACGGCGCCGAGGAAAACTGGGCGCAGGATGACCCGCAGTGGCGGCGCAATGCCGACGAATGTACCCGGCTGGGCATTCCGTTCGGCACCTATCTCTACTCCTACGCAACGACGGTGGAGGAGGCCCGCAGCGAGGCCGACCATGTGGCGCGGCTGCTGGGCCTGACCGCGCCCCCGCAGGAGGGGCTGGACGACTACACCGCCAGCCCGTACCGGTTGAGCTACCCCGTCTACTATGATCTGGAGGACAAATACATCAGCGGCGTTTTCCCGTCCGAGATGGCCGAGATCACCAAGGCGTTCTTCGACCGCCTGCAGGAGCATGGCTACACCGGCGAGCAGGGCGTCTATGCCTCGCTGAACTGGGTGCGCGCGCGGTTCAGCGACCCCGGGTTTGACCCGTGGCGCGACAACCTCTGGATCGCCCGCTTCTCTGACGAGCTGGGCTATGCCGGCACCTACGACATGTGGCAGTCCACCTACAGCGCCCCCGGCGCGGACTACGGTGTGCAGAGTGAGACGGTGGACCTTGATTTTGTCATGCGGCCGTTTACATTTACCGGCGTGAGCGCCTGCAACGGCAAGACTGCCGCGCCGGTGCTGCAAAACGATACCCGCACCGATGAGCTGCACATGGACGGCAAGGACGCCTACGCCACCCTTGAGACGAACGAGCCTGACGAGGAGGCGGGCGGCCGCAGGGTCTACTGGACAACAAGCGATAAGAGCGTTGCCACGGTGGACAAAAACGGCACGGTCCGCGCCCGCACCGACAGCGGCGAGTGTACGATCACGGCCACGCTGGCCGACGGCACCGAGCGCCGCACCTGCCTTGTGCGGGTGGGGGACATCACGGTCCCGATTTTTGCCACGGCGGGGCTGCGGGGGGACCGCACCACGCTGGCGGACGCCGCCGCGCTGAAGGCCTCCACCCCGGATTCGATCCTGCTGGACGCGGGCGATGCCCTGCACGGCACCCAGAGCGCCAGCCTGACCGGCGGCATGGATATGCTGTCGGCCTTCTCGGCGGCCGGGTATGACCTGCAGGCAATGGCGCTGAACGACTTTGCCTACGGCACGACCCGCCTTGTCAGCGATGCCAACATGGGCAGCGGCCCCTCGCTTGCCTCCAACCTGCTGAACAACGAGGCCACCGCCGTATTTTACCGCTCCACCAGCTGGAACCGCAACCGCGTTACGAACGGCATGTATACGATCGTGGAGCGCGCGGGGTACAAGATCGGCTTCTTTGCACTGAACGACCCGGCGCAGGCCGCCGGGATCTCGGCGGCCAACGGCGAGTTTATCACGGCCCGCGACTGGACCGATACCGCCAACGAGCAGATCGCGGCGCTGCAGAACGCCGGGTGTGATGCCATTATTGCGATTGCGGCCACCGCGCCCGGGGGCGACTGGCAGAAGGCGCTGCTGAACAGCGGCGTCACCGCCATCATTGACGGCACCGCCGCCGAAAACGGCACGAATGTGCTGGGGGCGGCGCAGGGGCTTGGCGGCATAGCCCGGCTGGATCTGGTGTTCACGCAAGGCGGCGGCTGCCGCGCCGTGCTGCAGAGCGCAGTGACGGCCGAGGCGATGGAGAGCAGCCGCAGCACCTGGCTTGAGATGGCCGCGGCGCAGGCCCAGACCGATACCGCCGCCGATACCGCCGACCCCGGCAAGGATACCGCCGCTGCGGGCGGCAAGGACACCGCTGCCCCCACCGAGACGGCGGACGCAGCCCGGCAGGCCGGTGCAGATGCCTATGTCTACGCGGCGGCCAAGATCGCCGCGCTGGACGCCGATGACCAGAGCATCCTCTACACGCCGCTTTTCACCTACGCGGAAAACCCGGACGCGAGCCGGACGATCAGCTTCGGCAACTATCTGGCGGCGCTCTACGCTGAGGCTGTGGCCAACGATGCAGCCAGCGGCCTGCCGGAGGGGGCTGCGGTCGAGGCCCTTGCAGGCGGTGTGACCGAGCCGGAGTACGGCGAGATCACCCGCGGCGATCTGATGGCAGCGCTGCCCGCCACCGCGCGCATCCAGCTTGTCAGCGTCCCCGCCGATGCCGCCAAGACGCTGGCGGACAGCGGCAGCGTGAGCCGCGTCTACCAGAACAGCCTGACCGAGTACACACCGGCAGGGGACACCGCCTACATCGTCACCGACACAGCCACGCTGGCAGCGCTGAACGCGGACTACACCGTCCTGCGGGATTACGGCGATGTATTCTGGGCGGTGCGGATGAATATAAACGATTTGACGAATAATTTTGCCGGTGCCTTTACCCTGCCCGAGGCCCCGCAGTACGGCGTGGGGCGCAAAAGTTAAATGTAGGGCGGCCAGCCCTCTGGCCGCCGCACCTTTCCCTTGGCACGACTTGGCACTTTAGCTGTAGGGGGCGGCGTCTTCGACGCCCCACATCGCACTTTGCCCAATATCCCTATACCCCACCCGCCGCCCACCAAACATATGTATTATTTGACCAAAGGGGGACCCACATGAAACTCACATTCTTAGGTGCTGACCGGGAGGTCACCGGCAGCTGCACCCAGCTGGAGGCAGCGGGCCACCGCATCCTGATCGACTGCGGCATGGAGCAGGGCCGCGATGTCTACGAAAATACCGAGCTGCCGTATGCCCCCGGCACCTATGAGGCACTGCTGCTCACCCATGCGCACATCGACCACTCGGGACGCATCCCGTACCTGTACAAAAATGGCTACCGCGGCCCTGTCTATACCACCGAGGCCACCCGCGACCTCTGCGGCATCATGCTCGAGGACTCCGCCCACATCCAGGAGCAGGAGGCCGAGTGGAAAAACCGCAAGGCAATGCGCAGCGGCGCCGAGATGATCGAGCCGGACTACACGGTCGAGGATGCCCAAAACGTCATGAAGCAGTTCGTGCCCTGCCCCTATGAGGCATGGCAGACCCTGTTCGACGGCCCCCAGGGGCGTATCGAGGTGCGCTTTACCGATGTGGGCCACCTGTTGGGCAGCGCGTCGATCTCGCTGCGCATTACAGAGGCGGGCCGCGCGCCGGAGATCATCGTTTTCTCGGGTGATATCGGCAACAGGCATCAGCCGCTCATCCGTGACCCGGCCAACCCCGGCCATGCCGACTATCTGGTCATGGAGTCCACCTACGGCGACCGCAGCCACGGGCCAAAGCCGGACTACCTCGGCGAGCTGAGCGGTATACTGCAGTCCACCTTTGACAAGGGCGGCAATGTGGTCATCCCCAGCTTTGCGGTCGGACGCACGCAGGAGCTGCTCTATTTCATCCGCCAGATCAAGGCCGAGGGCCGCGTAAAGGGCCACGGCAATTTCCCGGTTTTTGTGGACAGCCCGCTTGCCAGCAAGTCCACCACGATCTTCCGCGAAAATTTTGCCGAGTGCTATGACGAGGAGGCGCTTGCGCTGGTGCAGAGCGGTGAAAACCCGCTGCAGTTCCCCGGCCTGTATATCAGCGAGACGAAGGAACAGTCGGTGGCCATCAACGGCGATGAGACGCCCAAGGTCATCATCTCGGCGGCCGGTATGTGCGATGCGGGCCGCATCCGCCATCATCTGAAGTACAACCTCTGGCGGCCGGAGTGTACGGTGCTGTTTGTAGGCTACCAAAGCCCCGGCACGCTGGGCAACGCGCTGGTCAACGGTGCGCAGGAGGTAAAGCTTTTCGGCGAGCCGGTGCAGGTACGGGCGCGCATCGCCCAGCTGGGCGGGCTTTCGGGCCATGCGGACAAGGACGGGCTGGAGGAATGGCTCCGCGCCTTTGACGAAAAGCCGCGCTTTATCTTTGTCAACCACGGTGAGGACGCTGTGGCCGAGCATTGGGCGGACCATCTCAAGAGCGAGGGCTATGAGGCCGAGGCCCCCTACAACGGCTCGATCTGGATCGCGGCCGAGGGGCGGGTCGCCTGCGCCGAGGTAGGCAACACCCGGAAGATCATCAAGACGAAATCCGCCGAGACTGTGCGCACCAGCGCGGCCTACGACCGACTTTACAATATGGGCCAGCGCCTGCTGGAGGTCATCCGCCACAATCAGGGCGGTGCCAACAAGGACCTTGCAAAATTTGCGGGCCAGATCGCGGCGCTGTGCGATAAGTGGGACAGATGATCGCCATGCTGCAGAAAAAATGGAAAAACCTGCCCGCCGCCCTGCGCACGGTGCTCACCCTGCTGGCCGTGCTGGCGCTGGCGGCACTGCTGACGACTGTGCGCCACAATGCAAGCGCCTACCGTACCGGCGTGTGGGACACCGGCTCGCAGACGCTGATCTACGGCCGTATGCACCAGATGGAGCAGGGCCAGCGCGCGCCCGGCGGCTTTCTGGGCGTGTATACCGAGGATTGGAGCGATGACCAGAACCGCTGCTGGTTCCGGGAGGATACCCCCGCCGATGCGGCGCAGTTCCGCCCCTACACCCACCAGTCCGGCCTGCAGGGCTGGGCGCTGGGCGGGCTGAACCGGCTGCTGCGCGCGTTCCTGCCGGAGGGCATCGCCCGGGAGACCGCGCTCTACTGGGTGAACAGCACCCTGTTCTACGCTGTGCAGCTGCTGACGGCGCTGGCCGTCTGGCAGGAGCTGGGCCTGCTGCCGGCCGCGTTCTGGATGGCGGCCATACTGCTGGCCCCATGGCTGCAGCGCGGAATGAAGGACCTGTACTGGGTGCCCTGGACATGGCAGCTGCCGCTGCTGGCCGTGCTGCTGCTCTGCCGCTGCACCTGCGCCCGGGGCCGCACCCCGCGCTGGTGCTGGCCGCTGGTCAGCCTTGCCGTGCTGGTGCGCTGCATGTGCGGGTTTGAGTTTATCACGACCTTCCTGATCCTGTGCGAGATACCGCTCTGCTATGCTGCGGCAAAGGCATACTGTGTGGAAAAGGCCCCGCAGCGGGCCTGCCGCTGGCTGGGCCGCGCCGTGGGTGTGGGCGCGGCCGCACTGACCGGTGCGGCAGCGGCGCTGGCGCTCTGGTTCGGGCAGGAGTGCCTCTGCTTCGGCAGCACGGCGGTGGCCTGGCAGAATATGGCCGAGGCCATCACCGACCGCATCAGCCTGACGGACGATGCGGTGCGGGCAGTCACGATCGGGCAGGTGCTGGCGCAGTATTTTGTGCTGGATACCGAGCCGGTGCTTCAGCTGGGGCCGGCTGCCGTCACGGCGGGGCAGCTGCTCCTTTTCGGGCTGGCGGTCGGCGCGGTCAGCGTGGTGATCGCGCTGCGGCGCGGCGTGGCGGCGCAGCTTGTGCCGCTGGGCGTTGTATGGCTGCTCAGCCTTGCGGCCCCGGCCTCGTGGATGGTGCTTTCCAAGGCGCACGCCGCCATACATACCCATCTTGTGCCGATGCTGTGGCACTTTGCCTTTGTGCCGGTCAGCTGTATGCTGCTGCCGGCGCTGGCTGCACTGCTTATCCGGGGGAGGAAAAAAGATCTTGTGGCATCCCATTAAACATTACAGGACCATCCACCACCATAAAATGCTGGTGATGAAGAACTGCTTCCGCTGCGGGCTGTACTGGCAGGGTCTGACCCATGACCTGAGCAAGCTGGCCCCGGTCGAGTTCTGGGCGGGGGCCAAATACTGGCAGGGTACCTGCAGCCCCAACAACGCCCAACGCCAGACTGAGGGCTACAGCGCCGCATGGCTGCACCACAAGGGCCGCAATAAGCACCATCTGGAATATTGGATCGACTACGCCCCAAACGGCGACCATGCCATGGCCGGTATGCGTATGCCGGAACGATATGTGGCCGAGATGGTCTGCGACCGTATCGCCGCCAGCAAAAACTACAAGGGCGCAAGCTATACCGATGCCGCCGCATGGGAGTATTACGACCGCAGCAAGGATCACTACATCCTGCACCCCGAGACCCGCCGCCAGCTGGAGACCTGCCTGCTGATCCTGCGCGATGAGGGCGAGGATGCCTGCTTCCGGTATATCCGCACCGAGCTGCTCGGCAAAAAGAAATAAGAAAAAGACCCCCGCAGCGTCAGGTGCTGCGGGGGTCGGTGTTTTATGTGGGTTGAGTTCCGTCATTCCCGGCGGGAACATCTGCATCGGAGGTGTTTTCCGGGGGTGCGGGTGTCGGCTCCGCGGGGGGTGCGGCAGTCGGTTCCGCAGTCGCCTCAGGCGTGGGCGCGGCGGTCGGTTCAGGCGTGGGGGCGGGTGTCGGCTCTGCAGTCGGTTCGGGCGTGGGGCTCGGCGTTGCAGTCGGCTCGGGTGTCGCGGTCACCTCCGGTTCCGGGGTGGCAGTGGCCTCGGCTTCACTGCTGGCCGGTGCCTCGGTTGCCACAGGCTCGGGGGTGGCGGTTTCGGCCGGTACAACGACCGGCACCGTGTAGACCACAGCGTCCTTATCGCCGGTATGCTTGGGGATGGTGGTCAGCGCGGGGCGGTCATCCTCCGTGATATAGCTGTGGGTGCGGATGTAGCTGAACAGTGCGTCCATCGCCGTGCGGGTCAGGTGGATGCCGTCGCTCGTCTCCACATAGCCGGCCTTGGCGTAGCCGGTGGTGCTGTCCTTGAGGGCCTCGGCGCTGTTCAGAAACTTCCAGCCCTTTTCCTTGCACATCTCCACGAGAGCCTTGTTGAATTCGTCCACCTGTGTCTGGGTAAGGCTCTGGTTGGAATGCTGCTGGCCGATCGGCGGGATCGCGTTGACGATGATGTCCGCGCTGGGGTAGGCGGTGACGACCGCTTCAATGCCGGTCTGGTAGTTTTTGATGAAATCGGCGGTCTTGTAGTTGGGGTTCAGATCGTTCGTGCCGAAGGTCAGGATGACCCGGCGGGGCTGCAGCTTGGCCACGGCCTGGGGCATCGTCAGGTAGCCGGACCCGGTGCTGAGCTGTACGCAGGCAAAGCTCGCAAGCGATTTGGCGCTCATGCCTACCGAGCCGATGGCGTTGTCATAGCTGCAGTAATCGAACATCCGGTACATGCGGGCCGTGTTGCTGTCCCCCAGAAAGAGGGTCTCGTCTATGTAGCTCTCGCCGGCATCGGCGCTCTGCTCCAGAATGGTCGAGGTGTAGGCCTGCGTGTCGATGGTGTTTTCCTCTTTGTTGTAGCCGCTTTCGGTCACCATGGATTCGCTGTCCACGGTTGAAACGCTCTGCGGGGCGGCGCTGCCGAACGGCAGCCAGCCGATGAGCGCCAGCGAAATGCCGATGCAGACCAGCAGCATCACACTGCACAGGGCCAGCACCAGATACATTTTGCTGCGCGTATCCAGCGGCTGCTTTTTTTTCGATTTGGTTTTTCCTGCCATGTAGTGGGTCCTTTCGCGGTCAAGCATAGTGTCTGCTGCAAAACATATAAACCCATTCTACACCATTTCGCCGCCGAGCGCCAGTCTTTTTGCAATTTTTACATAATTTGACGGCAAAAACAAAAACCCCCGCCGGGGCGGGGGCAAACAGAAATGAGGATAGCGTCAGTCTTTCGGCAGCAGGTGTGCCTTTTCCAGCGCGGGGCGCAGTGCCAGATAGAGCAGCACGGCGCAGACGGTGGACAGCAGCGAGTTGACAAGGGTGACGCCGCTGGCAATCTTGGTCACAACGCTGACGAACTCGGCAGGCTGGCCGAAGATATAGCGGTTGCGGAAGTAGCCGATGAACGGGTCGGTAAAGACATTGACCAGCAGGCCGCTGAACGCAGAGACCGTGACCGCGCCGATGTACTTGAGCTTGCTGCCGGTCGGGAAGCTGCGCAGGTGGATGACCCTGTGCGCCACGCCGCCGCAGACCAGACCGATGATGAATTTCAAAATAAAGGTCGTGACGGCATAGCCCGGGTCACCGGCCATAATGTCGGCCAGCGCCAGACCGATGGCACCGGCCAGACCGCCGGAAACACCGTCCAGCAGCAGGGCGGTCAGCGCCGTGAAGGTGTTGCCCAGATGAAAGCTGGACCCAGTGCCCAGCACATTCGGGATGCGGAAAAACTCATACGCGACAAAGCTCAGCGCGGCCATGATGCCGATGATGCTGATCTTCTGCACGGTGAATTTGGTTTTTGTCAGCGCTGCGATGAGCAGTGCCAAAGCCACTACGATAAACAGCAGCAGCCAGATCATTGCGGTAGACATGATTCCTTACTCCTCTATTATTTACTATTGACATTTTCCTTCCGGGAAGGTATGTTTTTATTATACTGATTTCTGGCTCTAAATAAATGCCCAGTTTCAAACTTTTTTACGGGGCCAGTAGAAAGGGCTTGCCATGATAGAACTGGACCCGAGCACAAAGACCCCCCTGTATGAGCAGCTGTATGCCGCCCTGGCCGATGAGATCCGCACCGGGCAGCGCGCGCCCGGCACCCCGCTGCCGGGCCGCCGTACGATGGCCGCCCAGCAGGGGGTCAGCGTCAACACGGTGGATGCCGCCTACCAGATGCTGGCCGCCGAGGGGCTGGCCGAGCCGCGCCCGCGCAGCGGCTTTTATGTACAAAAGACCTACGGCATGCTGCACAGCCGGGTGCGCCGCGCCGCCGCCACGCCCGCCGCTACCGCCCCGGCCGAGCCTGCGCCGCTGTACGATCTTTCGACCGGCAGCGTGGATACGGCGCTTTTTCCGGCGCGCAGCTGGGGGCGCATCCAGAAGGAGCTGCTCTACCAGCGGCCCGAACTGCTGCAGCGCGGCGAGATGCAGGGCGATGCCCCGCTGCGCGCGCAGATCGCGGCGTATCTGTCAAGCTACCGCGGTGTCGAGTGTACCCCGGAGCAGATCGTGGTGGGCGCCGGCATCGAGTATCTGCTCGGCTGCCTTGCACATCTGTTCGGGGACGGCATGGCGGCCATTGAGAACCCCGGCTACTCCCGCACGCGGACGGTTTTGCAGAACAGCGGCATCCCCTGCACGCTGGTGGACATCGACCGCGAGGGTCTGCCCGCCGATGCGCTGGAAAAAAGCGGCGCAAACCTCTGCTATCTGACACCGAGCCACCATTTCCCGACCGGCGTCACGATGCCCGCCCCCCGCCGCGCCCAGCTTTTGGCGTGGGCGGCGGCCAAGCCCGGGCGGTATATATTGGAGGACGACTACGACTCGGAGTTTCGCTTTGACACGCGGCCGCTGCCCAGCCTGCAGGGGATGGCAGGCCCCGACGGGCCGGTCGTCTACCTGACGACCTTTTCCAAAAGCCTTGCGCCGGGCATCCGCATCGCCTGCATGGTGCTGCCGCAAAGCCTGCTGGCGCGCTACCGGCGGGATTTTGCCACCTACGCAAATACGGTGAGCCGGTTTGAGCAGCAGACCCTCTGCGAGTTCATGGCGGGGGGCTACTTTACGCGGCATCTCGCCCGGATGCGCCTTGCCTACAAGCGCCGGATGGAGGCGTTCGCGGCTGCGCTGCGGGCCGCGCTGCCCGGCGCAGAGCTGGACGGCGTACACAGCGGACTGCACTTTCTGCTGACGCTGCCCGGCGCGGGCGGCGAGCGCGCCATGGTCGAGGCAGCGGCCCGGCAGGGCGTGCGGCTGCGCGGCCTAAGCGAGTATTACCTCGCCCGGCCGGAGCTGTGCCGCCCCGACACCGTGGTTGCGGGCTATTCCGCACTGCGGGAGGAGGATGTGCAGGCCGTGGCACAGGCGCTGGCAAGGGCGTGGCTTTGCGCACCCGGCAACGGGTAAAGCCCCTCCGACCTTCGCTTCGCTCGGCCACCTCCCCGCAAAGCGAGGAGGCTTCCCGCGGGCGAAGCCCGCGCAGAAAGGCTCCCCATCCGGGGAAGCTGGCCGAGCTTGCGAGGCCTGAGGGGCTTTGCAGCCTTGCCCAAACCACCCACCAAAAAAATCCCGCCGGGCGTACACCACGGCGGGACAGTTTATTTACCGCTCAGAATCACTCATACAGCGGGAACTTCGCGGTCAAATCAGCAACGCGCTTGGCAATGTCGTCCTTCTTGGCGGCAAAGTCAAAGATGCAGTCCGCGATGCAGTCGGCGATGATCTTCATCTCCTCAACACCCATGCCGCGGGTCGTCACGGCGGGGGTGCCGATGCGCACACCGCTCGTCACAAACGGGCTGCGCTTCTCACCGGGGACGGTGTTTTTGTTGGCGGTGATGTGTACCTCGTCAAGGTTATGCTCCAGCTCCTTGCCGGTGCAGTCCTCATCGGTCAGGTCAATCAGCAGCAGGTGGTTGTCGGTGCCGCCGGAGACAAGCTTCACGCCGCGGGCGGTCAGCTCGGCCTCCAGTGCCTTCGCGTTCTCAACGATCTTGCGGGCATACTCCTTGAACTCGGGCTTCAGCGCCTCACCGAAGCAGACGGCCTTTGCGGCAATGACATGCTCCAGCGGGCCGCCCTGTGTGCCGGGGAAGATGGCGGAGTTGATCCGCTTGATGAGGTACTCGTTGTTCGTCAGGATCAGGCCGCCGCGGGGGCCGCGCAGCGTCTTGTGGGTCGTGGTGGTCACGACATCGGCGTAGGGCACAGGGCTCTGGTGCTGGCCGCCTGCGACCAGACCGGCAATGTGGGCCATATCGACCATCAGCATGGCACCGTAGCCGTGGGCAATCTCGGCCAGCTTCTCAAAGTCGATGGCGCGCGGGTAGGCGGACGCACCGGCCACGATCAGCTTGGGGCGGACCTTCGCCACCTGCTTGGCCAGCGCGGCGTAGTCAATGCGGCCGTCCTCGGCCGAGACGCCGTAGGAGACGAAGTTGTAGTTTTTGCCGCTCATGTTCACGGGGGAGCCGTGGGTCAGATGGCCGCCCTGAGACAGGTCCATGCCCATGACGGTATCGCCCACATTCAGCAGCGCAAAGTAGACGGCGAGGTTGGCCTGTGCGCCGGAGTGGGGCTGGACATTGGCGTACTTGGCGCCGAACAGCTTGCAGGCACGGTCGATGGCGATCTGCTCGACCTCGTCCACAAACTGGCAGCCGCCGTAGTAGCGATGGCCGGGGTAGCCTTCCGCGTACTTGTTGGTCAGCACGCTGCCCATGGCCGCCATCACGGCGGGGGAGACGATGTTCTCGCTGGCGATCAGCTCAATGTTCTGGCGCTGGCGTCCCAGCTCGCGCCCCATGGCTGCACCCAGTTCGGGGTCGACCTTTTCCACATAGCCGATGGTGTCGATGATGTCCTTGTACATACTGCTTTCCCTCCATTTTAGAAATAAAATCACGCCTTACATCGTATTGTGAACGTAGGGGCGGGGCTCTGCTCCGCCCGTGGCCGTTTGCCATGCGCAATACATTCCCGGAAAAAGGATACCGCGCAA
>ERZ839741.668-NODE-668-length-42346-cov-17.945804_pt1 | contig 42346 bp, 22 predicted proteins | sample MGYA00519880_ERZ839741 | MGnify/ENA primary metagenome ERZ839741 (study PRJEB31850, sample SAMEA3708851) | human gut metagenome | biome: human gut; feature: human-associated habitat; material: faeces | place: China | collected 2014 ...
TCGGTGCTTCCGTAGTACAGAAAGGAAATACCAGCAACGGTACTATTACCGATATCGATGGTAATTTCTCCCTTAGTGTTCCTGCCAATGCCACATTAGTATTTTCTTATGTGGGAATGACACCTCAGGAAATAGCCCTAAAAGGCAAAACAAAAATCAATGTTGTAATGGAAGACGATGCCCAGGCTTTGGAAGAAGTTGTGGTTATTGGTTACGGTACGGCTAAGAAGAAAGACTTGACTGGTGCGGTCAGCACGGTGAAAGGTGCAGAATTAGCTAAAGTACCTGTAACTAATGTAGCAGAAGCATTAACCGGTAAATTAGCGGGTGTGCAAATTACTACTACAGATGGATCTCCGGATGCTGAAATGATTATCAAAGTACGTGGTGGTGGTTCTATCACTGGTGATAACTCCCCTCTTTACATCGTTGATGGCTTTCCTGTTTCAAGTATGGGGGATATTTCCCCATCGGATATCGAAGATATTACAGTGTTGAAAGATGCAGCTTCAACTGCTATTTATGGTGCACAAGGTGCCAATGGTGTAATTTTGATTACTACAAAAAGTGCTAAGGGAGGAAAGACAGTTGTTAGTTACAACGGATATATACAAGGGAAAAGTATCAGCAAGAAATTGGATACAATGAGCCCATACCAATTCGTAATGTACAATTATGAAAGACAGGCTCTCAGAGGTTCTTCTGCAATCAGAGGCTTCGAAGAACGCTATGGTGCTTATGGTGACTTGGATTTATACAAATATCAGTCAGGTCATGACTGGCAAGAAGAAATGTTTGGTAATGACGAACTTTCCCAATCACATAACATCAATATCACTGGTGGCAACGATAAGACCAAATTCACTTTAAGTGGTTCATATGCCAATGATAAGAGTCTGATGGAAGGCAATGGTTACAGACGTTATAACATGAACTTTAAACTGAGACATGAGTTGTATAAGAACCTAAATTTAGATTTTGGTGCGCGTGTAGCTGATACTGAAACCCAAGGTATGGGAACTGGTGGTGGAACCTATAAGATACGTTCATACGACGCTATTATGAAGGCTCCTGTTTTCGGACTGTATGATCAGATAGATATTGATCCTTCTACTCTTCCCGAAGAAGAATACGAAGAATATGTCAATGCAACACGTACATTGAAAGATCAGGTAAACGATTATTGGAGAAGAAAAAATGAACGCCGTTATAACTTCAACGCTGCAATCAACTGGGATATTACCAAGAATTTCATTTACCGTGCCGAAGGTGGATACGACTATACGTTCTTCCAACAGAAAGACTGGTTTGGTCCTAAAAGTAATAAAGCCGTTCAAGATGGCGGTAGTTTACCTATGGGTGAATGGCAAAAGAAAGATTCCTGGAAATTGCGTGCTGCACATACTTTGACATGGAAACAAACTTTCAACAAGATTCATGATGTGAATGTTATGTTAGGCCAGGAATATGTTGCTTCCAACAGTGAAACGAACAATATGATTGGTAAATATTTTCAGAAAGATATTCAACCGGACAAAATGTTTGCCAGCATGGCTAACAATTCTAAAGGTACAGGTGCTCAAACCATATCTTCAACCTTGGGACAGGAAGACAGAACTATATCTTTCTTCGGTCGTGCAAACTATAGCTTACTTGATCGCTATTTGTTAACCGTAACAATGCGTGCTGACGGTTCTTCTAAATTTGCCAGAGGAAATCGTTGGGGATACTTCCCTGCAGCAGCCGTAGCATGGCGTGTTTTGGAAGAACCATTCATGGAAAATGCGAAAGACCTCATGTCTAATCTAAAACTTCGTTTTTCCTATGGTACAGCAGGAAATAATCGTATCGGAAGTGCTATGTTCGAAACAACTTATAAAGCCTATTCAAGTGGCAAATACTATGGTGCCGGAAATGAACAGAATCCGCATTATACGTTGAATAACTCTCAGCTTGCTAATCCTAACTTGAAATGGGAAACAACAATTACCCGTAACGTTGGTTTGGATTTCGGTTTCTTCAATGAACGGATTTCAGGTAGTATCGATTATTACTGGAATACAGTGAAAGATTTGTTAATTGAAATACCTATCACTGCTATTGGATATACTTCCATGCAACAGAACATTGGTCAAACTTCTAACCGTGGTGTCGAATTATCATTGAACGCTGCCATCCTCCAGAAGAAAGATTACTCTTTGAACTTCAACTTCAACATTGGTTTCAACAAAAACAAAGTTGATAAACTGTCCGAAGGTGTAACTTCTATGGCTTTCAACTCTGGTGCATTCTCAACAGATATGCGTGGACAGGATGACTATCGTGTAATTGTAGGTCAACCTTTAGGATTGGTTTGGGGATTCGTATATGATGGCATTTATGGAGTTGATGATTTCGAAACTTATGTAGACGCCAATGGAAACACTCAATTCCAATTCGACAAGTCTGGTAACTATATATTAAAAGAAGGCCAAGTTGACAATTCTTATACAACAAGTGGTTCCTACGGTGGTTTACGTCCAGGTGCGATGAAAATAAAAGACTTAGACGGTGACGGTAGCATTTCAGCAGACAAAGACCGTACTATTATCGGTAAAACACAACCTAAATTCACTGGTGGTTTCGGTCTGAATGCCACTTACAAGTGGTTTGATATTGCTGCTAACTTCAACTTTGTTGTTGGCAACGATGTATATAACATGGATAAGATGGTATCTTCTCAATCCTATCGTAATACTTATGCAAGCCTCCGTGCCGATATGGTGCCAGTAACATTGGGTGGAAAAGCATGGACATACTTGGATCATGCAACAGGAGAAATCATTACCGATTATGCAACATTGAAAATGATGAATGCCAATGCAACATATTGGTCTGGTGCAACAATGTCTGACAATAATCCAGTTCCTACATCGTGGGCTATTGAAGACGGTTCATTCTTGCGTTTACAGAATCTAACAGTAGGATTCACCATGCCAAAGAACTGGACTAAAAAGTTCGCATGCAGCCAACTCCGTTTATATTGCACTTTAAACAATGTATTCTGCCTAAGCGGTTATGATGGCTACGACCCAGAAGTAAACTCTGCTATCCGCAACAGTAAAACAAGCGGATTAACCCCTGGTGCCGACTATTCAGCCTATCCTAAATCATTCTCTTGGACAGCCGGTGTTAATATCACATTCTAACTTCCAAAAAAGAAATAACATGAAAAAGAAATTTTTATATATAGTAACTTTAATCTGCGGATTGTCCTTCACAACCTCTTGTGAAGATATGTTGGATACAAAGTCCCTTTCAACCGATAACTTGGAATATCTCTGTTCCAATCCTACAGATACTCGCAAAATGATAGCACACGTTTATTCATTTTTCTGTGAGGATACCTATACTTCACGTATGAGTACCAACTGGATGCAAAATACAGACGTTGAAATCGGTTTCATCACAAAAGCACAAGTCGCAGTTGCCGACCGTCGTAGTGTGTGGGGATTGGATATGAAACAATTCTCTGATATAAAAAACTGCTGGGATAATAGCTTAAAAGCTATCGACTTTGCTAACCAATGTATAGAAGGTATTGAAAACAGTGCTATGTATCTGGAAGGAAATAAAGATATGAAACAACTTCACGGTGAAGCCTATTGTTTACGTGCATATTGGTATTGGTTAATGTGTAACTTCTGGGCAGACGTTCCATATGCAACTACTCCGACTACCAAAGATAATATGCATAACGACCCACGTACAGACAAAAACATTATCTATTCTCAATGTATTCAGGATTTGATTAATGTAGAAGAAGAAATGATGTGGAGCAATGATATGACCGTGGAATATATGAACCGCGAGTTTGCACTAGGTTTCATTGTTAAGTTGGCAATGTTCCGTGCAGGATATTCTATGCAGGCTGATGGAACAATGGCACGCTGCACACAAACTGGTGAAGAATATACTATCAATTATATCGATGAAAACGGAGCTAGCCAAACTGCATCTTCTGCTGACGATTATTACAAAGTTGCGAAAGCATATGCTCTTAAATTAATCAAATTGAAAGATCGTAGTCTGGAAACAAACTTCAAGACAATTTTCGATAATGAAATCAACGGGTGTAATCCTGCTAATGGTGACGTACTGTTTGAAATGGGTTTTGTACCTAATTCTGGGGGTGACATTGGCTGGTGTCACGGCTTAAGTGTAGTAGCAAGTTCAAGAGGTGCCGGAACCAGTTATACGAACTTGACTCCGTACTATGCTTGTTCTTTCGACAAACAAGACCAACGTTTAAACGTAACTTGTGTTAATTATCGTTGGTTGAATGACAATAAACAGGGTGCATGTGATGTATGGGGTATTCAGCCTGCCAAATGGTGTCGTATGGATATGACCAATACCACGGTAAAAGACAAAGGAACAGGCATCAACTGGCCTATATTGCGTTATGCAGATGTACTATTATTGCTGGCAGAAGCTGATAATGAAATCAATAACGGTCCTACACAAATTGCCAAAGAAATGTTGCAACGAGTACGGGAACGTGCTTTCATCAAAGCAAGCAATAAAGACGAAATGGTAACCAATTACATCAATAAACTAAGTAATTACAACGATTTTAGAACAGCTATTATCAAAGAAAGAGCTTGGGAATTTGGTGGAGAAAACATTCGTAAATTTGACTTAATTCGTTGGAATTATTATAGTGATGCTATTGTGAATACTATCGATTGGATGCGCAATGTAGCAATAAACTATCAACAATTAGATGAAGTCAATGGTGAATTAATCTACAACAAAAATAAGGATATCGAAGATTTGGGTATAGCTCCCCGCTTATACTATAATTATAAGAATGGTTCCCTCGAATTTGAGAACGATTATTTCACTTACCGCAATCAATCCAGCAGTCCTTATAACACAGCTGAAACATTGAAAGACGATGATATAAAAAGTTCAAACGCAACTTTTGACGGATTAAAATATATTAATTTTGTAGAAAGTCTGATTAGCGTCAGCAACAAGGATCCGGAAACCAATCAACCTTACGGTACAGACGAAAATGGAAATGAGATAAAGAAAGGTATTGTACAAGAAAGAGTACTATATTCATGGCATGGGTTGACTGATGGCGCATTGATCACTGGTACGGAAGATATCAGTTCTTTGAGAAACAAAGTAACACCCTATGTATTCCCTATTCCAACAGATCGTGTAATATCCTCTAATGGTGTTTTATCAAATGATGGTTATTCTATCCGTAACAAATAAAAATTAAATGAATATGAAAATCAGAAAATATATTGCAATAATGTTTCTTGCATTAACAGCAAGTTACACCTTTACTGCATGCAACGATGATGAGACACTGGGCGAGGCACCTCGTTTATTCCGCCCGGTAGCTTCTTTGGAGACGCAAAACAACACAGTTGTGGTTACTTGGGACAACATCAAGGGTGCCACTAACTATGATTTGAAATTATACCGTGTAACCGGTACAGATAAGACCACTGGTGAAAGTATTTATGAGTTCTATACAGAAGCTTCTTGCGAAAGCTCTCCCTATACTTTCAAAGACTTGAATTGGGATGAAAAGTATATGGTTAAAATAAGCTGTAATTCTGCATCCAAAGAGTCTGAAGTGTACACAACAACAGATGCCAGCATCAATTACATTTCTAAAATTACCTCTAGTAAAAGTATTGATAATGCCACACGTATCAGTTGGGATGAAGGTGGTGCAATCATTAAAGTAATAAAGGTTACTACAGATGTCGAAGGTGTAGAACCTCGTTTTGTACCAGTAAGTGAAAGTGAATATGAGAGCGGCTATGTCGACATTTATGATCTGACCCCCGAAACTCAATATACATTCTATGCTTATAGCGATGAAGAAATACAAAACAATGATACTTATGCCGGCAAAATCAGTGGTAAAACAAGCATTGCCGCCAACTATGATGAAATGTTTGGAGCAGGAAATTGGATTGACTTGCGTAATCATTCTGACGAAGAAGCTGAAAGTTACTTAACTAATAGCCAATTTTGGAAAGAGACTACAGAAAATATGGGAGTTATCCTAAAAGGTGGCCTTGACTACAAAATGAGTGGAGCCTCATTTGATAAGTCGATCACATTTATGACAGGACCTACTCTTGAATCTAATGCTCGTATTGTTCTCCAAAATGCAATAGGTATTGGAAAAGGTGTAACAATTGACAAGATTCAATTTATAAATGTTGATATATATAGCAAAAGTGCTATTGATATTGATGAAAACGGAAAAACATTTGTAGAATATAACACAGCCAAAGGCTTTGGAGGCCTGCAAATCATTAACGTTAACGGTAGCGGCTCTACTGTCAATAAATTACTTTTCCAAGGTTGTCGTCTTGAAGGTTACCGCGGTATCGTACGTGGGCAAGCAGATTCTGACAACTTTATAAATGTAACATTTGACGGATGCACCATTAACGGTATTGGTGATCAAGGTGTAGTTACAAGTACCAACAAAAAGGGTGACTGGAAAACCGTTACTTTCAATAATTGTACTATAACCAATATTGTTATACTGTGTGATTTCCGCTCTAGTGCAAGTGAATTAACTATCGACATCACAAATTGTACTTTCTGTTATGCTCCTATTGAAACAACAGTCAATGCTAATGCTCCATTATTCCGTCTCAGCAAAAATGCTGTTAAATTAAATATCAATAAGACGCTGTTCGGTCCTTCTATGGCTTCAGATAAAAATGCAGGAGAAGTTGTTATGACTTACACTGCTGGGGCCAAAGGCTCTATCTTTACTGATGCCAGCGCAGCACAAATCAATGTAGCTCTTAGCTTTAAAACTAATTTCACCTGGACCGCTATCGGTGACAAAACTTATCCTATTGATGGACTTCTTGAATTGAGCTTTGATGAAAACACTCTGTGGCAAGGACCGGAAAAAGGTGATTACAAAATCATCGGCAATATTGGAGAATCCGGTATCGGAGCATCCAAATGGCAATAACTTATTTATAGTTTAATATAAGCAAAGAGGGAAATGTACTGCCATTTCCCTCTTTCTGTATTTTTCTAACTATATTTGAATAAAAAAACAACAGCATGAAAAAACTATTATTATATACCATCTTTGCCTGTATCTGTTTACAAGCATTCCCTCAATCTCGTAATCTCCCTTGGGAGAATGGGAAACTGCAAGTATCAGAGAACTCCCGCTACCTTCAACATACCGATGGAACTCCGTTCTTCTGGCTCGGAGATACCGGTTGGCTACTTCCCGAAAGACTGAACCGGGATGAAGCGGAATACTATCTGGAACAATGTAAACAAGCCGGTTTCAATGTAGTACAAGTACAAACAATCAATGGTGTACCTGCAATGAACTTTTATGGGCAATCCTCTATGCCGGATGGATTTGATTTCTCAAACATAGATCGTCCGGGAATATATGGTTATTGGGATCATATGGATTTCATCATTGATGCCGCCTCCCGCAGAGGAATATATATTGGCATGGTCTGCATTTGGGGTGGATTGGTAAAAAGTGGGAAAATGAACGTAGAAGAAGCCCAATCTTACGGTACTTTCCTTGCCAATCGTTACAAAGATCGTCCTAACATCATTTGGATGATTGGTGGAGATATCTACGGAAACATCAAAACAGAAGTATGGAACATGCTTGCTAACACTATCAAATCTATCGACCAGAATCATCTCATGACTTTCCATCCTTTCGGGCGGACTCTTTCTACAGAATGGTTCAATGATACCCCATGGTTGGATTTCAACATGTTCCAAAGCGGACATCGCCGATACGGACAAAGCAAAGAGGATAAAAACAGCCTGTTGCCACAAGGTACAGAAGAGGATAACTGGCGATATGTGGAGCGTAGTCTTTCCCGACGCCCATTACGTCCGGTTATTGATGGCGAGCCTTCCTATGAAGCTATTCCACAAGGCCTCCATGATCCTAAAGAAGGCTTCTGGAAAGACAATGATGTACGCAGATATGCTTATTGGTCTGTATTCGCCGGAGCATTCGGACATACATACGGGCACAGTTCCATCATGCAATTCTTAAAACCAGGAGTAAACCCGGCCTATGGTGCAACAAAGCTATGGTATGATGCACTAAAAGATCCCGGATTCAACCAGATGAAGTACCTGAAAACCTTAATACTTGCTTTCCCCTTCTATGAACGAGTACCCGATCAAGGTTGTATTGCCGGTGAGAATGGTACTAAGTACGAACGCCTTATTGCTACCCGGGGAAATAATTATATGTTAATCTATAACTACACCGGACGTAACATACAAGTCAATCTCAATAAAATCAGTGGAAAAACTAAAAAGGCTTGGTGGTATTCACCCCGCAACGGTAACCTGTCTTATATTGGTGAATTCAGTTCCAATACAGCAACCTTCCAACCCGAAGGCGGTCATATAAACGGAAATGATTGGGTATTGATTATCACAGATGCCAATAAGAATTACACAACTCATTGGCAAAACTAGCAAGAAAGGGGCGTTATTTTTTCAGCCCCTTATCTCTATACTCAGTAGGTGTCATTCCCATCTTCTGTTTAAAGCACTTACTGAAATAACGCGGATCATTGATGCCCACCATATAAGAAATCTGAGTCATGGAATACTCTCCGGTTTCAATGAACTGGACAGCACGTTTAATACGCATTTCTTTGATAAACTCAATAGGAGCCAACCCTGTCAGCGTCTTCAGCTTTTTGAAGAATACCGAACGGCTGACAGCCAACTCTTGCACCAGATCATCCACCACTAATTCACCATTATCCATATTCTTTTCCATCAGGTCTACCAGTTTATCCATAAACTTACGGTCGTTAGGAGACATTTCAGGACCTTTTTCTTCCACTGTTTCTTCTTCGGACGTAGTAGTAGTAGCTCCAGTCATTAAGTTATCGCGATAAATGCCCTGCAGCTTCTGTCGTTGAGTAAGCAGATTCTTTACACGCGCTTTCAGGTAAGTAGCACTGAACGGTTTAGTAATATAGTCATCAGCTCCATACTCCAAGCCTTCCAGTTTGCTCTCAATAGAAGTCTTAGCTGTCAACAATACAATAGGAATATGGCTGGTCGTCATGTCCGCACGCAATTCACGAGTCATAGCTATACCATCCTTTTCGGGCATCATCACATCACTGATAATAATATCCGGTAAGAATTTCAAGGCTTTACTCCAACCTTGCATACCATCTACAGCCTCCACAATCCTGTATTCGGAAGCAAAGATACTGCGCAGGAACAGACGGAGTTCTGAATTATCTTCCACAAGCAGCATCGTTCCTTTAGCATCTGTATCTTCTCCGGTCTCATCCGGAAGGCTTTCCTCTTCCGACTGATTGGGGACTTCACTAAGTATGTCCGTCACTTGTTCTGCAACTCCCATACCCACAGTAGTATCATCCTGTAAGAATTCCACTGTTTCATCATAGTGTTCTTTTCCTTTCAGGAAATCTACTTTAAAACAACTACCCTCGCCCAATTTACTATCAACCGTAATAACCGCCTTGTGCATCTCCACCAGTTCTTTCACCAACGACAAGCCAATGCCTGTACTGGACTGATTGAACAAGTTACGGTCTACCAGATTCTCAAAACGGACAAACAATGATTTCTTATTATTATCCGCAATGCCTATTCCTTGATCTTCCACACCCACGGAAACCGTCTTTTCATCTTCACGCACCAAAATTGTAATCATCTTCCCATTTGGAGTGTACTTAAAGGCATTGGAAAGCAGATTGAATACTATTTTCTCAAACTTATCAACGTCCACCCACAGATATAATTCCTCCTTCTCTGTTTCAAACAGGAAGTCTATCTGATGTTCTTCGGCAACCGACTCAAAGTTTTCCATGATCTTACGGGTAAAAGCAACTACATTTATACGTTGCACCTGCATCTTCATCTTCCGGTTCTGTATCTTCCGGAAATCCAGAATCTGATTGATAAGCCTCAACATACGGTTCGTATTCCGTTCCACCACCTGCAATTGCTCACGTGCATCAGCCGGAAGTTTCGTATTCGCCAGAACATACTCCACAGGCCCCGAAATCAGAGTCAACGGAGTACGCAGTTCGTGAGAAATATCTGTAAAAAAGCGCAGCTTCATATCTGTCATTTGTTGTTCTACAGATACTTCATGTTTCAGACGATAAATAGTGAACAGGATATAAACAGCCGTCACAATAATCAGTATAACGAAAAGCACATACAGGAAGTAGGCAAACGGAGTTTCCCAGAAAGAAGGAAGAATCTCAATATTCAGTATGCGCGTATTTTCCGTCCACACCCCGTCTCCATTGGTCGAACGAACCTTAAAAATATAGTGTCCCTTCGGCAAGTTGGTATAGGTTGCAGCACGTTGCTTGCCAACAAAGTTCCAGGCTTTTTCAAAACCTTCCAGAATATAAGCATACTGAATTTCAGAAGGTGCAGAATAATCGAGTGCAGCGAACTGAATCGTGAAAATATTCTCCCGATGGGATAATACCAGTTCTCTCGTATCATCCAAACCTTGTTTCAGTACCGAACCCTGTCCCGGTTGTACATCCTCATTGGCTATTAATAATTTAGAAAAAACAATCGGCGGTACATAGTTACTTTTACAAATAGAATCCGGATTAAAGTAAAAGATACCTGTATTAGCTCCGAAAAGTATATTTCCCGAAGCCGTGTATTCCGAAGCCGCCTCACTGAAACGTGCACGGAAGAAAATCTCTTTATCCGCATAGTTTTCAAATGTCTCTTCAGAAGGAATAAATTTACTTATGCCATTCTCAGAACTCAACCACAAATTACCGTTCTTATCTTCCTGTATAGAAAGTAGCACATCTGAAGGGAGTCCATCTTGCACTGTATACGATTTGAAAGTGGCATTACCATTACCGTCCAATGACACCAGTTTATTCAGTCCGCCACCAAAAGTTGCAATGAAAAGTTCCTGATTACGGGTCGATACAATCCAGTGTACATCATTATTGCTCAGACAATGCTCATTATCCGGAACGCGCAGGAAATGATGAAACTTCACATCTTCGGGATTCTTGAAGTCGGCATCTATCATCAGTGCACCAATGGTGGTCCCTATCCAGATATGTCCTTTATGGTCTCCTGTAATAAAACGGGCTTTGTAGCAATAGTCAATGGGATATCCTTTCAGATTATTACGGTGGTTCACAAAGATTTCTTTTCCATCCTGATCACGTGTCATATAGTTTACTCCACCGGCAAAAGTAGCTATCCAAATACGTCCGTGGCTATCTTCATATACACAGTAAACATTGTCGTCACTCAAACTATATATATCCTCTTCCTGATGCTGATAACGAGTCAACTTATAGTGCAATCCATCTTTTTGCTTCTCGGCTTTCACCAGACCATCCCCTTTCGTTGCAATCCAAAGATTTTGTTTGCTATCCTGCAAAATGAAATAGACATTACCACGCAATGGAGTACCACTGTGCGACACTGTACCATTTTCAGTCAAATAGCCCTTATCTACACGTTTCTTATCATATACCCGTAGTTTTCCATCTTTCAGACCCACCCATAAATTCTGATCCATATCTTCACAAAGGGCACGAACCTCATTACTCAAAGACTCATAATCATGTGGCATGGGAGTCATCACACGGAACTGGGATGGCCGGAAGGTCACTTTCTCCAATCCTTTAGAATGCGTACACATCCATAAATCACCCTGCCGGTCAGAAAAAGCAGCATGAATTTTATTAGAGAAACGCCAGTCACTTCCTGACAGACTATTATAGAATGGATGTAAACTATTACTTTTCCGGTCAAAATATGAAAATCCACCCCCATAAGGATGTACCCACAGTACACCATTAATATCCTCATGAATATGAAAAGCCGGACGCGAGCGGTCGGTACTGGTAGGCTCCACCGGTACTTTCTCTTGTTTCAGAATCCGTGTACGCGGATTGAAGTGCACCACTGTACCCGGAATATGCTGTTCAAACCAGACCTCGGACGCCTTATCTACATAAACCGAGTGAATAGATGCATTTGGAAAGCGGGAAGCCGGAAAATGTTCTATCGCTTTCGTCTTAGGTTGATATGAGAAAAAACCATCTTTCGCAGTAGTAAATATCAGTTCATTACCCTCCACGCTATTGATAGAAACAATACGGGAAGATGCAGGCAAATTCTGCAACTGAAATTGTCCATTTCCCTTCTGATAGCACCACACACGTCCGTTATCCGAACCAAAATAGATTTCCGAATCATATTCCAGACAGGAATAAAATGCTTGTCCTCCTTTCTTTTCCCGTTCAGCAGCATCTACAAAATAAGATGCCGGAGTGGTCTGTCCTGCTGCCAACATTCCCAATCCATTATCAGACAATATCCATTCATTACCCGAAAGGTCTTCATATACCCCAAAAACACGAGTGGCAGAGAATTGTCCTGATTGAGCAGAATACCATTGTGAAGTCAAACTATAATCTTCCGGGTTCGTAGCTATGCGAATGGCGCCTTCCGTTTCGGTTAGCAACCAAACCGCGCCACCCGGAAGGGCTTCTATCTTCGTGACATTAACTACACTGCCCCTTTCGCCTTCAGCCGGAACACGCTCAAATGCTTCCGTACGCGGATCAAAACGATAAGCATGATTATCATAAGTCTGTAGCCAAAGGAAGCCATACTTATCCTCCACCATATGGTCTACACGATTATGACTCAACACAATACGATTGTCAAGCCGTGCCTTATATGTTTTAAATGAATAACCGTTGAACTTATTAATACCATCCCAGGTAGCAAACCACATATTCCCTTTGCGATCTTGCAGGATGCTCATTACTGTATTTTGAGAAAGTCCGTCTTCAGACGAATAATGGGTAAAGAAACAATCCGGTTGTGCTTTTACTGATAATACACACACCAACCCAACTATCAGATATAAGATTTTTTTCATCATAACAGGCTTATTCTATGCGGTAAAGATACGTATTTCATAGAAAAATCATGTATCTTTGTTTAGATTTTAACAACCACTGACCATGAAACGCATTACAACCATTTTCCTAATAGTTCTCTTCGGGCATCTTAGCATAATTGCACAAACTGACACCACCGCCTATGGTGTTGTCAAAAATATGCCTGTCTTCTATGAGCAACTGAAACAGCAACTTACCTTTCCGATGGCATGGGGAAATTCCCCTATCCGTAAATTTGAGACATGGCGTACCCAGGCACGGGAAACTTTATTAGACTGTATGCAGAATTTACCCCCTGCTCCCGCTGATTATGCCATGGAAGTAATCGCTACCGAACAACGCAATGGATATAAAGCTCAAAAAATACTATTTAATGTATCGGAATGGTGCCGCATCCCCGCCTACCTGCTAATACCCGATGGTGAAGGTCCTTTCCCGGCAGTCGTGATGTTGCACGACCATGGTGCACACTTTTCCATCGGTAAAGAAAAAATGGTTCGTCCATTCGGTGTAAGTACCGAAGTCATGGCAGATGCAGATGACTGGGCATCCCGTTGCTACGACGAACAATATACAGGAGACTATTTTGCCGAACACGGTTATGTAGTACTCTCCATTGATGCCTTATTCTGGGGAGATCGCGGACGGAAAGAAGGAGTGAGCTATGACGGTCAACAGGCATTAGCTTCCAACTTTCTGCAAATGGGAAGTTCATGGGGAGCATTCATCCATATAGATGATGTACGAAGTGCAGAATTTCTGGCTTCACTCCCATGTGTGGATAAGAATAAAGTAGGTTGCGCAGGTTTTTCGATGGGGGCCTATCGTTCATGGATGCTCGCTGCAATCACCGATTGCATAAAAGCCTCCGCATCCATCTGCTGGATGAACACTACTGAGTATCTGATGACACTAACCAACAATCAGAACAAAGGGGGATCAGCCTATTCCATGTTGATACCCAACCTGCGCCGCTATCTGGACTACCCGCATACGGCAAGCATTGCGTGCCCGAAACCAACTTTATTTTTTAACGGAAGCCAGGACAAGCTATTCCCGGTAGAAGGTGTGAAAGATGCATATAACATCATGCAGACCGTTTGGCAAAGTCAGAAAGCATCCGAACGTCTGGTTACTAAAATCTGGGAAGAGAAGCACTTCTTCAACAAGGAAATGCAGAAAGAGACACTGGAATTTTTCGATAAATGGCTGAAATAAACTCTCATTTATTATCTAATCATGAAGCACATCTGGATACTATTTATATTTTGCATAGCCTGCAATAGCCTATGCATGGGACAGTTACCACACACTTTCACACAATATACTTCAGAGGATGGACTTGCACAAAAAACCATACAGGGAATCATGCAAGATCATAAAGGAGTTATGTGGTTTGCCACATGGGATGGACTCTATAAGTTCGATGGATATACATTCAAGAACTATAAAGCACATCCGGGCGATAGTATCGGATTAAGTAATAACCGTCTGGACAATATAAAAGAAGATAAATACGGATATATCTGGGTGCGAAGTTATGACCATCAGGTATACAGGTTTAATCCAAGAACGGAACAATTCCAGGCAATCCCTTACGAGAACTATTTATCACAGGATATATATGTACTTCCATGCGGAGATGTCTGGGTGGTTACCATACAGAATGAGCTAATTCGTATAACCATTCATCCGGATACTCAGGAGATGAAAGCCACTAACTTTTTCAAATCCCACCAAATTTCATATTCAGAACGCATTAATCTCATCTTCCAGGATAAACAACAAAACCAGTGGATATTAACAGAGAATGGTTTGTATCGACTGAGTCAAAAAAATGGTGAAGAAAAGTTATCCCCCTATTTTGTCACCCCCTCAATAAAAGATAAGCAGCCTTTTTATGATGCATTAGAGAATGAACATGCACTTTACTTCACTTCCAAGCGAGGATGCATCTACGAATATCATTCCAATAATGGTCAGTTCTCAAGACAAGAACTCACCACTCACTCTTCCCTTAAAATTATCCGGCAATTAAAGCATGATAAACTATTTATCGGCACAGCCACCGATGGCTTCTTTATTCACGAGCAAGGAAGCCAAGCCTCCCGTCATTACAACACTGCCACCCACCCTTCACTGAAAGATAACCAGATAAAAGAAGTGTATGTCGATTCCAATGGTGAAGTGTGGATGCGTTTGAAAATAAAAGGAGTCACCCACTTTAATCCAGAGAATGAACAATTTGATTTCTTCATTCTGAAAGATAAATACGGAAAAGATGTTGTTGACTCCCGACCTGAAATGTATATCTATGAAGATATAAATGGTGCTTTATGGATACACCCTTCCGGTGGTGGATTTGCTTGGTATGATCGTAAAAACAATCGTATAAAACCCTTCTATAACCCATCCTTGCAATCCGGGTGGAGCACCGACAATAAAGTCACAGCTATTTTTACCGATAAACAAGGTAATCTATGGTTAGGATCATATGGTAATGGACTGGAAAAAGTTTCTTTCAATACCAATCACTTTCATCTTTTAACAGCAGCTCCTGATGATCCGGAATTTCCAGGTAGTAATATTCGCGCCATTTATCAAGATCGTGACGGATACATATGGACTGGGAATAAAGATAAAATAGTACGGGTCTATGATCAAAAACAACGCTACATAGGCAATCTCACTGCACAAGGAACGATTTCTCCTCATAGCACAGATGAATTAGGCATAGCTTATGCCATTATGCAAGATCATGAAGGAACAATCTGGATCGGCACCAAGGGTAATGGTTTGATTGCAGCCAAACCTCAAAGTAAGCCATTGACCTATCATCTTACCCAATATACAACTGACACCAACAATGTATATAGCCTAAGCGGCAATGAAATCTACAGTTTATATGAAGATAAACAGCAACGAATCTGGATTGCAACATTTGAAGGCGGAATAAACTATCTGAAAAAAGAAGCGAATGAAAAGCCTGTCCAATTCATTAATTACCGAAACCGGTTAAAGAATTACCCTATCACCCAATGCTATCGTACCCGTTTCATCACCTCTGATGCTAAAGGAAATATTTGGATAGGCAGTGCTACAGGGTTACTGATGTGTGAAGGTAATTTCAATGAACCGGAGAAAATCACTTTCCATCGTTATAGCCGTATACCTGGTAATCCGCAAAGCCTCAGCAATAATGATATACATAATATCTTTTTCACTCAAAAAGGTGAAATGTACGTTGCAACATTTGGAGGTGGTCTCAATAAATTGCTCTCACTTAATAAAGAACAAGCCACATTCAAAGCCTACACGATGAAAAACGGACTCCCGTCGGATGTTCTGTTATCTATCGAAGAAGACAAAGACGGCAATTTATGGTGTGCCACAGAAGAAGAACTCTGTAAATTCATTCCTACAACAGAAAAGATCATAAACTATCCTTCCAGAGTTTTTCCAAGACGAATTTCCTTTAATGAAGGAGCCGCATTACGGGCGCACTCTGATCATCTGATGTTTAATACAGTCAAGGGGATCCTTTGCTTCTTCCCGGATTCTATCCATACAAGTACTTATATTCCTCCTATTATCTTTACCCGCCTCCAACAAGCTGAAAAAACGGTAACACCCGGAGAAGGCAGCATATTGTCCACCCATATCGATGATACCCGACTCCTAACATTACCTCACGATAAAAATACTTTTAGTATTCAGTTTGCAGCACTGGATATGAAATATCCTAATAACATTTCATATTCTTATCAGTTGGAAGGGTTTGAAAAAAACTGGAACGAAATAGGCAATCAACGGACTGCCACTTACACCAATCTTCCTAAAGGACATTATACTCTGAAAGTCCGTTCCACAAATAGCGATGGTGTATGGGTAGAAAACACACGCACATTAGCCATCACCGTACTCCCCTCTTTCTGGGAAACCCCATGGGCGTATCTGCTTTATATACTCTTTATCCTATTAATCATTTTTATAGCTGCCTATATTCTCTTTACTATCTTCAGACTTAAACATAAAGTTACTGTAGAACAGGAGATATCAGATATCAAATTACGTTTCTTTACGAACATCTCTCATGAATTACGTACACCGTTGACTCTGATTGCCGGCCCCATAGAGCAAGTCTTGCAGCATGGCAAGTTAGAGAATGAAGAACGAGAACAATTGGTTTTAGTAGAACGTAATACAAACCGAATGCTACGCCTTGTCAACCAGATTCTGGACTTCCGCAAAATCCAGAATAAGAAGATGAAAATGAAGGTGCAACAAATCGATCTTATCCCGTTTACCCGGCAGATAATGGAAAGTTTCAACAGGCTGGCGGACGAACATCAGATGGATTTCGGAATGACTGCACAAACTTCGCAGGTCAAAATATGGGCTGACCCGGATAAATTAGAGAAAATATTATTTAATCTGTTATCAAATGCATTCAAATATACTCCCCAGGGGAAACAGATTAAAGTAAGTATACAGGAGGGTGAAACTGATGTAACGATTGCAGTGGAAGATCAAGGTATCGGCATTGCCGAAAACAAACAAAAATCTTTATTTATCCGCTTTGAGAATCTTGTAGATAAGAATCTATTCAACCAGGCCAGCACCGGTATCGGACTTTCACTCGTTAAAGAATTGATCGATATGCATCATGGTACAATCAGCATCCAAAGCAAACCTGGCGAAGGAAGTTGCTTCACCATCAAACTTCCCAAAGGAAAAGAGCATTTTGATGAAACTGTTGAATTCATCCTATCCGATTATGTTATAACTGATATTGTTCCGGGATATATGAATACCTCGTTATCCTCTCTTGCAGAAAGTGAAGAAACAAACCTGAACAATGAAAAAGAAACGATTCTGATTGTAGAGGATAATCAGGAACTACGCTTCTTCATAAAGACTATCTTTATTCAACACTTCAATGTGATAGAAGCTGAAAATGGGAAAATAGGATTAGAGAAGAGTAAGAAATATCTGCCGGATATTATTATCAGTGACGTGATGATGCCCGAAAAGGATGGAATTGAAATGGTACGCGAACTGCGGGAAGAGATGAATACCAGCCATATTCCTATTGTAATGTTGACAGCCAAATCTACTATCGAAAGTAGAATAGAAGGTATGAAATCAGGAGCAGACGACTATATAACCAAACCCTTCAGTGCTGCCTATCTGAAAGCGCGAATTTTCAACCTGGTTGACCAGCGCAAGAAATTGCAAGCATTATTCTGTGCAAGCCTGCTGCCCACATCTACCAGCCAACAACCGAACTATGAAAAAGAAGAAACACAACCCTCCTTATCCGCCAATGACCGGAAATTCATAGACAAAGTTATGGAGACAATAGAGAAACATCTGGATAATGGTGACCTTATGGTTGAAGATATTGCCAACGAAGTAAATATGAGCCGTTCTGTATTCTTTAAGAAACTGAAAACACTGACAGGCCTGTCTCCTGTAGAATTTCTAAGGGAAATACGCATGAAACGTGCCGCCCAACTAATAGAAACTGATGAATATAATATGGCTCAGATAGCTTATATGGTAGGACTAAATGATTCTCACTATTTTAGTAAATGCTTTAAGCAACAATATGGCATGACGCCAACAGAATATAAAGAAAGCCGGAAATAAAATATCCCTATGTTCTGTATTAAAAGCATTCGCACATCCTTAATACAGAACATAGGGGTATCTTATGAAATAGTAAATCTCTATAAAACAATCAATCTTCCTGTAACCACTTATCAAGGAAACCCAAGACAGCTTCCTGTACTTTCTTACCGCAATCATGTGGCATATCCCACAGTTCTGTTACCAGTTTATCTCCTGCCGAGCGACTTTCCCACACTTTCCGCATCTCAGCGAAAGCGGCGTTTACTCCTACCGGATGAAACAATTTATCGTGCTCTCCATTTAGAAAGAACATAGGTTTAGGGCAAGCTATAGAAGCAATATGCGGATAATCCAGATAGCGCCTGATACCTGGAAGCATATTGGCAAATCCTCCCCTTTCATTTCCATATTCCCATGAGAACTGACAATCCGTGGTAACCATCCAACAAACGGCAGCTCCAGCCTTTATTTTATCAGTCAAAGCCGAAAGCATCCAGGCACGATAGGCGCCCATAGAAAAACCCATGCAACCAATACGTTTAGAGTCTACTTCAGGCAAGGTTGACAGAAAGTCAGTAGTATACATGTCTTCATAGTTCATAAAAGCACTCCAACTACGCCCTAACATCATAAAGTTGCCAGCCACAGCCATATGTTTATCACCATCAACTCCCTCTTTACGTCCACGTTCACCCCAAAAGATAGCGTCGACAGAAATAACCACATAACCATGGGCTGCCAAATAATCGCCTACATATTGCCCACCATAACACTGTTTCGCCCAAGCATCGGCATCCGCCAATACTTCCGGAGACACACCAAAAGGACGTATCATCTTCTCTTTACCAATCGTATAATGTCCTCCATGATCGTGCAGAAGCACAACTGCCGGAAAAGGGCCTTCACCATCAGGAACCAGCATATAGGCATTCACCCGTGAATAACCGGTCAGATTAAAGCGTAATTTCTTTGCTTTATATCCATCACGTTGTTCTTCCGCTACTACTTCCACCTTATAATCAGTAGTATAAGGAGGTGGGGCCAACATGGCATCCAACACAGCATTACGCGCCTGTTTACGCCATTTCTTAAAATTCTTGACAGGACTATTTCCCCAAGCCATGGGGTAAGTCAACTCTTGCTTTAACTGATCCAGAAAAACCGGCATTTCCCTTTCCAGTTCGTAACCGGATAAATGCTGAGAAAGGGCGACCACCGAAGTGGCCAACCCTAACACGCAAAGAATGATACTTTTTATCATACCAAAAACATATTTATTAATAATTCGGATTTTGTTTCAAATTAGGATTATTATTCAATTGAATAGCAGGTATAGGATAAATACCTCTCCACTCTTCCGTAACACCAGTCTTATAGAACCAGGTATCTGTGAAATAAGAACCAAAACGAATCATATCACGTCGACGTTGGTTCTCCCAGATAAATTCACGGGCACGCTCTTCTTCTATCTTTTTCAAAGTCAGCCCATCCCAATCGGAAAGGTTACTACGCCTGCGCACCTGATTTACTAATTCGAGTGCCTCATCCAATTGTATCCCTTGCCTGAACAAAGCTTCAGCTTTCATCAGCAAAACATTGGAATAACGTTCCAAAATATAATCGTTATCAGCCTTACTACCAGACCAGGCCACACCTATTGGCGAATACTTCAACACACGGTAGCCTTCATTATCTTGGGCAGAAACCATATCTTTGATAGTTGTCAGCACCAATTGAGTGCCTTTATCATCACATAACGGAGTAACTCCATCCTGATAATACTGAGGACCATACTCCAAAAGTTCCAGACGTTCATCTCCTTCTTCATATCTCTTCAAAGCATCATCCGTAAAACAATAACCGTTAGCCGGTGCAAAAGCTAAGTTATACTTCTTTTGATCAAGAGCATGTTGAGCATAAAGAATGAATTCATTGCCATCAACACCTTTGGACGGATCTACCGCAAACGAAGAAATAACCTCTTTTGAATTTGATTCATTGGTAGCAAGAAAGCAATCCCCTACTTTATCTTCCAAAACATAAGCATTGGTTCCGATGACATGATTACACATAGTCACCACATCAGCCCAATGAGTTTCACCGGCATAAACCTCAGCATTCAGATAAACAGAAGCCAATGCTGTATACACAGCTTCCTTTGTCAAACGAGGATAATAAGATGCACGATTCACTTCTTTAATAGAAGGCAAATCTGCAGCAGCCTCTGCAAACTCTTTTACTACAAATTCATAGACCTCTTTTCTGGAAGCAGTCTTCGGTAAATCATTTGCATCAACTTTAGCTCCTGTAAAAAGAGGTACATTTCCGAAATAATCCATTGCATAATAATATCCATAGGCACGGAGAGCACGTGTTTCCGCAATCAAGGCTTTCAATTCATCTTTCATGGGAGAGGATTCCATACTGGCTATCACAGCATTGGCTGCACCAATACCGGGAAACAGATAAGTTCCCCAGCAAGTTTCAAGGCGTGCATTATCCGCTGTTATCTTATGTGCCATGATCTGCATATTACCTTCATCATACCATCCACCACTGGCACGACCCGGACAGAAAAATTCATCCGTGCCAAACTCTCCAATTCGCCAGCCATCACCACCTGCCCTGGACATATATGCCAGATATTGGTATACACCTACTACGGAAGAGAGAGCTTCTTCTTCTGTCTGATAATATGTTTCGGGAGAGAGTCTACCGTATAATTCTTCATCCAGATTAAGACAACCGGACAACATGCTAATTCCAACACTACATGCAATTATGCTCTTAAATATTCTTTTTGTTTTCATCTTCTGATAATAAATTAAGGTTTAAAACGAAACGTTGATACCCATTGTGAAAGTACGTGCTTTCGGATAACTCAAATAGTCTATGCCCATCGGAGCTACTCCTGTTCTGGAAACTTCCGAATTTACTTCCGGGTCCAGACCGGAATATCCGGTAATGGTGAATAAATTCTGACCGGAAACAAATACACGGGCACGAGTAATACGCAACGGTTTGAAACTAAAATCATAACCTAAAGAAAGATTATCCATACGTAAGAACGAACCGTCCTCTATAAATCTGGAAGAGAATACTTTGGCTTCTTCACGATTCACACCGGCAGTCACTGCCTCTTTCAATACATTTCTACCCGGTAGGTTATTCAGATAAGAGAGGTTGTTTGCCGTACAGTTATAGACATCATTTCCTACACTACCACGCAGGTTCATGCTTAAACTCCAATTCTTATAACGCAAAGTAGTAGAAATACCATACGTAAAATCGGGTTGTGCGCAACCTATGATTTCAGACTCGCCATTATTGGCAAACTGTTCTTTACCATCTACGATACCAATGAATTTCTTTCCATAGAAAGTTCCCAAAGGTTGTCCAGGTATTACCAACTGGGCATAAGAACCTGAAAGACCTTGGCCCTGACAAGGAGCAACTTTCATGTTTTCACCAGTCCACTTATCATTCGACAGACTTATCAGTTCATTCTTATTCCGGCTGAAATTCAAATTCACATCCCATGAAAAGTCTTTGGTACGCAGTACACCAAACCCTAAGTCTATTTCAATACCCTGATTCTTTACAGAACCTACATTCGCAATCTGCGAAGTAATCAAGGAAGGGGAAGGAACCGCCACGGAAAGCAATAAATCAGTCGTCTTTTTATAGTAATAGTCAATACTACCGTGAATTCTTCCATTGAAAAAACCAAAGTCCAAACCTATATCTGTCTGTGCAGTCTGTTCCCATTTTATATCAGGATTAGAGTATTGTTGAGGTAATACAATAGTTACCTTCTCACCCCCTACCAAATATCCATTAGTACTGGCTCCCAGCGTATTCAGAGAATTATAGTTACCAATTTCCTGATTACCTGTGATACCATAGCTGACACGTAGTTTCAGATCTGTAAGAATATCGCTATGGTAGAATTCCTCCTGAGAGATTCTCCAGGAAGCGGCTGCAGAAGGGAAAATACCCCATTTGTGATCAGCACCGAAACGACTGGAACCATCACGACGTACTGTAGCGGTAAATAAGTATTTATCCCCATAATTATAATTCAGACGTCCATACATAGATATAAGGGTATTGCTTTCAGCAAAGCTACTTACGCTTTCCACTGTTTTTGCAGCAGCAAGGCTATACCACTTGAAGGTGTCGGACAAGAAACCATAAGCACGGGTATGATTTCCTTCATCATAAAAATACTGGTAAGAATAACCCAGCATGGCATCAATAGAATGTTTACCAAATTTTTGATTGTATTTCAGGATTGTTTCCAACAGTTTAGAATAATCCTGCAATTTCTGTACACTAACATAACCATCATTGCCATTACCCAGCAGATTACTCTTGGATATATAAGAGTTACGTTCGATAGAATTATAAGTATAACCCAAATTCACCTGAAACGTAAAAGGTTTATAGAAATTCCAATCGGCAGTCAGATTACCCAGGAATTTCCTGTTTTTACGCTCATCCAGAATTTCAGATGCAAAAGATACCGGATTCACACGATAAGGAGGCACATCATAGAAATCACCTTCCTCATCATAAACCGGATAAGTAGGATTAAAAACATATGCCTCGTACAACATACTACTTCCCATCTCACTACCAACAGTATTGGATACCGGTGCCTGGTCAGCATGTGTTTCACCATAGTTCAAATTCATATTTAACTTCAGCTTGCCATCCAGTGCTGTATGATTAATATTCACACGGGCATTGGCACTTGTCATACCAGAACCCAGCATAATACCTTCCTGGTCACTATAACCCAAAGATGCACGATAGTTTGTATCCTCACTTCCACTCATGAAAGAAAGGTAATGATTTTGAGAGATTGCCGCACGGAAGATACGATCTTGCCAATCTGCATTATCGCCTTTATCATCCAAAGATAATCCTAAATCAGTTACTGCCTTACGGTATTCATCACCAGTCAGTACGTCCAGCTTATTAGCTACATTAGAAATACCCAAGCTATAACTGTAATCCAATTGCTTAACACCTTTTTTCCCTTTCTTCGTAGTGATCATAATAACGCCATTAGCACCGCGAGAACCATAAATAGCCGTAGCAGAAGCATCCTTCAAGATATTGATGGATTCAATATCATTAGGATTAATAGAAGATAATGGATTTACTGATTCCTGGTCAAAGAAGTCTGTATTACTACCATTGGAAGCGATGTGACTGGAACTTACACCAGCAGAAGAATTGATAGGAACACCATCAATTACATATAACGGATCATTGGAAGCAGTAATAGATGTACCTCCACGAACACGGATTGTATTAGATCCACCGGGTTTACCACTATTCTGGCTGATATTTACTCCTGAAAAGGCACCTTGCATCAATTGTTGAGGGCTCAGGTCAGTACCAACTTTAAAACGATCACTACTGATGGAAGATACAGAACCTGTCAAATCGGACTTTTTCATAGTACCATAACCTACTACTACCACCTCTTCCAAAGCCTGTGCATCATCCAGCAGTACCACATCAATTGTATTCTGTGAGCCGACTGCGATTTCCTGTGTTACATATCCTATATAAGAGAAGATGAGAGTGTTTTTTCCCGAAGAAACCGACAATGTATACTTACCATCCATATCAGTTATTGTTCCTACAGCGGAATTACCTTTTACAGTCACATTCACACCGATCAACGGTTCTTGCTTCGAGTCAGTCACCGTTCCTGTAATCGTCTTGTTTTGTGCATACAGACATTGTGTTACTATCAATGCCAATACAAAACACAACTTTCTAAAATCAAAATGCAGTTTGTTTTTCATATTAATACATTTGGGATTAATAAATAAAGATTCAAAGTTTCTCAATAAGGCTTTATCTTTCACCTTGCCATGCAAAGGAGAGGATTATATTGATTTTACAGGTGAAAAATATGCTCAAATCGGTTAAAAAAATAGTCCACACAGCCCAAAGCTCGTCTGGAAGGGGTTTTAAACAATTATTCCACATCTTTTCTACACCTTTTTCTCCCCCTGAAACCGTTTTTTCTACGAATCTATTCATCACTCTCTATTTATTCACATCAACCACTTTATTAAACTACTATTTCGCTACACTCATTCATCTCATTTTCTATCAAAAAAGAAAAGCTTATAAAAAATCCTTTCTGATATATTTTCAAAGGAAGTATATCAGAAAGGAAACAGAATATAAAACGCTCTTATTTACTTCAAATGTCTCAATATCCACTTCAACTGTCCGTATTCCGTAGCATCAGAAGTCCAATGCTCATTAATCGGAGTTATCAATGCTTCCTTGGGGCAATCCAGCACATTATAAACAGCATAACTGGTAGTGGGCGGACAGGTATCATCATTATATCCCCAGGTGATATAAGTAGGAACTTTAATCATACGGGCGAAGTTCACCACATCATAATATGCCATCGTTTTCAGCTTATCCGGAGTATCCATACCCTCTACTCTGAAAAAATGAGGATAGCCACCTGCACGTCCTGCATTATAGCCTGCCATATCACTCAATGCCGGATGATTGGCAACGCAAGCTGTTACACGGCTATCCAGTCCGGTAGTAATCAGTGCCAAAGCTCCTCCCTGGCTGCCACCTTGGACAATTACATTTTTACCATCCCATTCGGGCAGAGAAGTCAGGAGATCGATGCTGCGTACACAACCCAGATAGACACGTTTCATGTAATAATTATCGCGGTTCTCCAATCCGTTATTTAAATAACCGTTCTCTCTGCCATTAAAAGCATTGCTGATTTCCTTAAATTCTTCCGCACTCATCTCCGGATTCAGACCATGTATCTCGATTTCGAAACGGATACATCCTTCTTCCGCATAATATTTATGACGCAGAGGCTCCTTTATAGTTTTAATTCCAGCTCCCGGAGGACAAAGTACAACCGGACAAGAACCTTTCACTGCATTCTTAGGATAGAAAAGATAACCATAAATGCACTGTCCACGGTTATTCAGCATTAATTTAATGAGATAACAATCAACCTTATCCGTACAATACTCCTCTGCAAGCTTTTTAGTATAAGTCAACGGATATTTGGCAGCTTCCGCTTTATTGTTTTCCCAGAATTCTTTAAAGTCTTTCGGCATCTGTGTGTAAGGTTGAATCTTTTCCGGTGAAAAGCCTACCTTCACATGATGTTTATAACTTGTTCCATCCACGGTCGCTGTCAGACGACAATCACGGAAACCGGGTTCTTTCATTGTTCCCACAGGTATCACCGCCTTTCCTTGCTTCAAAGTAACGGAACCGGAAGTATCCGCCGGCATCATGTCACCACCTATTTCATAAGAAACGGTTACGCCATCCTGCGGAATGCCGTATTTATAGAACTGCACCTCAACCGTAGCTTTCTCTCCGGTCTTATAAATCCAGTCAGCATGATTGGGCACGGTCACCCAAAGTACATCACTCCGGTACGGGTAGTTTTCCGCACATACAAATGACAACGGAAAGATCAAGGCGAACAGCCATATAAACAAACTCTTTTTCATCATTATGTTTTTAGTATTATCACATTATTTTACCAGTCACAAAGACCATCTTCCTACCAAGTCCGTATCAACTCCGTGTCAAGACCGTGTCAAGTCCGTAGTTATGAACACGGAGATGGCACGGAGATGATACGGTTTTGACAGATACGGGTCAGCGCTTTATGCTTAATAATTCATTCCCATTTTTTACCGGATTCCAACCATCTTCTCCGATAAGTATGGAATCTATTTCATAACCTTTGAGATTTTTCAGTTGATGTGAGAAAGGTACACGTGCTTTTGGATTGGCACCTTCACCCGTGCTTTCATACTCTGCATAGAATGCGGTCTTTTCCGCTTCCTTTTTACCCCAGTTATTCCAACCGGCAGGAGCGATATGCTTGCCTAAATTGCAACGAATAAATACAGCCTGCGCATACGAACGCCAGGGACGCGACAGATAGACATCCTGTACACCCTCATCAGCCGTCAGTCGGCAATCATAAAATACATAACCATATTTCTGCCCCTGATCCGTAGAAGGTGCTGTCACATAGCCTCCACCTTTACTATGAATGTGGCAACGATTGAATACAGCCGTAGACCAGCCAAAGATAAAATCGACCGTACCTTCTATGTAGCAATTTTCATAGTACTGGCGACAGTCTTTTCCATAGGTATAGAGTGTATCTTGGAAACCAAGGAAACGACAGTTTTTGAAATAAACACGATCAGCACTTACAAAACAGGCTACAGCCTGTCCCACCGGACCCGAAGAATTCTCAAATGTAATATTCTCGGCATAAAAGTCGGGAGCATAAATATAGCAGGAGGATGAACCAGAAGTTCCTTTTTCTTCACCAAAGCAATTCTTCTTCTGCGCATAATCATCATACGAAAGTATAGCACCTTCCTGACCTATCAAGGAAATATTAATTTTGCTTTCGGGTACTACAATTTTCTCTTTATACACACCTTTACGCACCAATATCGTAGTACGAATATTCTTGCGGAAATCAGGAACAGCATCAATGGCTTCCTGTACAGTGAAAAAGTCTCCGCTACCATCCTGTGCCACTACGAAATCATAATGGCAGACATACTTAGCCAATTCCGGTACTTCTTTAGCAATGGCATCCATAGCCAGACCGGATACAATGCGGCCACCGTATACATTCAGATGGGTATTATCTTCGCGTCCTTTAGGTATAGCAGCAACCTGATTGGCAGGTACCCACATGAACAGCTTTTTAGAGTCTACCGGTCCCATGCCTTCTACCAGGTCGTGCGTAATCTTATTCATATCCACAAATGCAACACCCAGTTCTTTCGCTACATTTCGCGGAGAGTCCAGATAGGCTCCGTGCGTATCAATCAGCTTGTCACCTTCAGCAATAACTGTTTGTCCCGAAGCTTCCCGTGTTGCATCCGGATTCACGCCTTTCTGTATATCATCCTGACTAATAGCCTGAGCAACTGCATTCCCATCCGCTGTGCCGAAGTTTCGGCGCACAATGGAGTTAAACAAAACAGGGATACCTCCCTTAGCACGTGTTTCGTTTACAAAACGTTTCAGGTTTTCATCAAAAGTACTTCCCGGAGCTGTATACCGCTTTGAGTCGGACTTCTCATCATTGTGACCGAATTGGATAAATACATAATCACCTTTCTTCACTTGTGAGATTACTTTCTCCCAGCGCCCTTCATCAATAAAGCTCTTGGAACTCCGCCCGTTCACGGCATGATTATCCACACGTATTTCCTCGGAGAGATAACCGGGCAACATTTGCCCCCACCCCCGTTCCGGGTTTTCACCCGTCAATGACTTATTAGCCATGGTGGAGTCCCCGATCATAAAAATCGTAATCACTGGTTTGTCAGCCTTGAAAGCAGAAAGCAGAAAAAACAACCCCAGTAATAATGTCAACTTATGTTTCATAGTTCATTATATATAAATAGTATTCTTAGTTTCCGGCTGCAATATTACCTAAAAACAGAGGGTTTTAAGGGTAAAAAAAGTCGCAATCGGTAGAAAAATTAATATTAATCGTATATTTGCCGGTAAAATAATCAATCTGACTGGCAAAATGGAAAAGACAAGAAGTAACACCTTCATTCTTGAAAAAGAAATAGTATGGGAACCTGCAGGTGAAGGAGTGGTACGCCAAATCATGGGTTACGACGGACAAGTGATGCTTGTAAAAGTGAAATTCGAGCAAGGAGCTGTCGGCACACCACATACTCACTATCATACACAAACCACTTATGTGGCAAGCGGTAAATTTGAATTTACCGTAAATGGTGAAAAACAAATTGTAGAAACCGGAGACGGTGTTTACATCGAACCGGATGCGGTACATGGCTGTGTATGCCTGGAGGCCGGTATCTTGATAGACTGTTTCAGCCCCATGAGAGCAGATTTTCTGAAACGCTAAATCCTGTCTGCAAGGAGTTAACTTCTTGCGAACAAAAAGTTAACTTCCTGGCGACAAGGAATTAAGTTCTTGCAGGCAGGAAGTTAAGTTGTTATTTAGCAGGTTTCCAATCGCTACACATTTTATAGATGTAACTCAGATCATCATATAGTGCAGCTTCCTTTTTCGTCAATTGTTTCGCCCATTTCACACGATCAGTTGTTGGAGCACCCTCTCCAGTACTTCCATATTCAGCATAACGTGCTGTCTTCTCATTTTCTACATTTCCCCAGTTATGCCAACCTTCGGGACGAATATGTTTGCTCATTTCGCAATTGATAAATACGGTAGCAGCATACGGACGCCAGGGACGTCCCAGATATACCTTATCCACACCGGGGTCGGCAGTCAGCCGGCAGTTCTTGAAAACGTATCCCACCGCAATATCTTTGGGTGTAGAAGCCGCCGTTATGTATGAATTAGTTTTACTCCGTATCTCGCAATTCTCAAACAATGCAGTAGAAGGACCAAATATAAAATCGGTGGTTCCATCAATGTAGCAATCTACAAAATAGAGCCGTGTACCGGCAACACCTGTATAAATAGTATCCTGATTACCCAAAATACGGCAGTTTATGAATACCAGTTTATCACCTTCCGTATGGAGTGCCACGGCTTGTCCCAGTCTGGCAGCATTATTTTCTATAGTCAGGTTCTTGAAAGTTATGCTATTCCCCTCCACTTTCACTGTGTAGGTGCGAAAAGTACCCATTTTATTAATATTGGCGTGGTCATCATACGTGATAATCGTGTTTTCCACACTTTCACCAATGAATTCTACATTCTGCAACCAGGAAGGAATAACCACTTTTTCTTTATAAGTACCATTCTTTACCAGTACCGTCACTTTATAATCCATAAAAGCCCGGATACCTTCCATAGCTTCTGTCAAAGTACGATAGTCTCCCGAACCATCGCGGGATACAACAATCGTATCCTTCCATTGAGTCTGTGCCGACAATGGCATGATTCCCACCAGGAGAAGAGCTATGCCGCATAAATAATAAGTCAGTCGTTTCATTGTCTTATTTTTGATTAACGATTTCTTTTACTTGCTGCAAGCGCTCCCATTCCAAACTTGCCATGATAAACGGACCTACCGCTTTGGGGTCATTGCTACGGATTGTTTCATTTATATAATAGGTGTAATCGCCCATACGGTAATTCTTACCGCCTAATCCGGCAACTGCACAAGCTTTCGTGATAGTAACCACACCATCTTTATCTACTTCGATGAAGTTATCGAGGATGCCCTGGTAGCCTTTGAGGGCTACTTTCAGATATGACTTATCAATATATCCTTTACGAACCGCCTTAAACAAAGCGTAAACAAACATAGTGGAACAAGAAGACTCTACATAGTTTCCTTTCTCACCACTTTTATCCAGTACCTGATACCACAGACCTGTCTTCGGATCTTGTATGCGCTTTACTTGTGCAGCAATATTATTCAAGATAACGAGCATAGAGTCACGTCCTGCCTCATGCTTCGGAATAAAATCCAATGCATCTACAAATGCCATTGCATACCAGCCCATAGCACGTCCCCAGCTATGTTGAGACTGTCCGGTAACAGGATCGGCCCAACGTTCCTTACGACTGACGTCACAGGCATGACGGTAAAGGCCATTTTGGGGGTCATAAGTATGGCGGGCTACCGTAATAAACTGATTGACAATATCCTGATAATCCTGTACGCGGTCGTTACGGTAAGCATATTCTGCATAGAATGTAGACCCCATATAGATGCCATCCAGCCACATCTGATTGGGATAAATCTTCTTATGCCAGAAACCTCCATCCTCATTGCGTGGATGGGTATCGAGCTGGCTACGCAGCAGGTCTATAGCTTTCTTATATTTCTCATCTTTCGTCTGTTCATAAATGCGGAACAGGAATTTACCGGAGTTCAGACGGTCAATGTTATATTCATGTAATTTATAAGTCTCGATACTTCCATCATTGTGTATCATAGTGTCCGCGTAAGCCAATGCATAGTCGAACATTTTCTTATCTCCATAGGTATCATACACATCCAGCATAGCCTGCAATTCCAGTCCATGGCAATAGTCCCATTTCAATTTCGGTTGGAAATCCAACTGCCAGGATTCCGGGCAACGAATCATCTCTGACTCTACCATACGCACCGACCAGGGTTGCTTATCACTAACTTTCTGAGCGGACAACTGGGTAGAGCAAATCAGCGCTCCCATCACAAAAGTTTTACAAAGTAGATTATTCATCATTCTATTCTTGTTTTTAGGTATATAGATTATATTAAGTAATGTGACAAAGATAGCGGTTCTCACCTAAACCGTTGTGTACTTTTCGACCGAAATGGTGCATTATTTATTTTCGTCCTCTACAATCTTATTTTTTCGTGTACGAGAACGAGCGATTTCGTGCGCGATAACGAGTTTTTTTGCCATTTATTTGCATTTCGAACAAAAATTGCAGGAAATTAGACGAAAAAAGTATTGATATACATCAAATAATGTGTATTTTTGGCCCCAGAAATAAGAATTAATAATTTTAAATCAACGTATCATGAGTTTAAATCAAAATGCAGTGGGAAAGATGACCAACTACAGGTGGACCATCTGTGCCATGTTATTTTTTGCGACAACAGTAAACTACCTTGACCGCCAGGTGCTGTCATTGACGTGGGATGAATTTATCAAACCCGAATTCCATTGGGACGAATCACACTATGGAACAATCACTTCTGTTTTCTCTATTGTTTATGCAGTCTGCATGTTGTTTGCAGGTCGCTTCATCGACTGGATGGGAACTAAGAAAGGTTTTCTTTGGGCTATCGGTGTATGGTCGGCAGGTGCCTGTCTCCACGCTCTCTGTGGTGTCGTAACCGAGCACTTTGTAGGTCTGCACAGTGCAGCCGAATTAATGGGTGCTACTGGTGATGTTGTGGTAACCATTGCTACAATTAGTATGTACTGCTTCCTCGCAGCCCGTTGCGTATTGGCACTTGGTGAGGCCGGTAACTTCCCTGCGGCTATCAAAGTAACTGCCGAGTATTTCCCTAAGAAAGACCGTGCGTATGCTACTTCAATCTTTAATGCCGGTGCTTCTATCGGTGCTTTGGTTGCTCCGTTGACAATTCCTTTGCTGGCTAAAGCATGGGGTTGGGAAATGGCTTTCATTGTAATTGGTGCTCTCGGTTTTATCTGGATGGGCTTCTGGGTATTCATGTATTCTAAACCTTCAGAAAGCAAACACGTAAACAAAGCCGAACTGGAATATATCGAACAGGACAAGCATGAAGAAGGTGCTGCTCCGGTAGTAGAAGAAAAAGACGAAAAGAAGATGAAATTCTGGCAATGCTTCAGCTATAAACAAACCTGGGCATTCGCTTTCGGTAAATTTATGACTGACGGTGTATGGTGGTTCTTCCTGTTCTGGACTCCTTCCTATCTGAATACTCAATTTGGTATCAAAACTTCCGAGGGATTGGGTATTGCTCTGATCTTTACCCTATATGCCATCACGATGCTTTCAATCTATGGTGGTAAATTACCTACTATCATTATCAACAAAACTGGTTTGAACCCGTATGCAGCACGTATGCGTGCTATGTTGATTTTTGCATTCTTCCCGCTGGTAGTACTGTTGGCACAGCCTCTGGGGACTATCTCGCCGTGGTTGCCGGTTATCATGATCGGTATCGGTGGTGCAGCTCACCAATCCTGGTCTGCTAATATCTTCTCTACCGTAAGTGATATGTTCCCAAGAGCAGCTATTGCAAGTATCACAGGTATTGGTGGTATGGCCGGTGGTTTCGGTTCAATGATTCTGCAGAAAGTAGCAGGTAATCTCTTCGTATATTCATCAGGAAGTACAATGGTAGATGGAAAAGAAGTAGAAATGACCCATGATTTACTGGAACAAGGCGCACAGTTTGTACGCCCTGCCATGGAGTTCATGGGCTTCTCCGGTAAACCTGCAGGATACTTCATTATCTTCTGTGTATGTGCGGTGGCCTACCTGATCGGTTGGGTTGTAATGAAAGCTTTGGTACCTAAGTACAAACCTATCGTACTGGAATAATAATATTATAAGTTTATATTAGAATAAACAATGAAAAAGGTGCTCAGTGATGGGCACCTTTTTTAGTATAATATAAAAAGTATGGGCACAAAAAAAGCCCCTTCTCACGAAGCGACTCTCTTCTGCACTCTCCCGTTAAAACCACACAAACCTCAGTGCCCACTTTAGCAAATTACACCTCCAAACGGTTCATGAGAAATACAGGAGCGCAAAATTTTAAGATGAAAAAAAGGGAAGTCTCACGACTTCCACAATTCTTCTAACCTTAAATCTAAATCTCTATGAAAAAAACGTTCGGCAAAGATAGCCGTTTATTCCATTCGGAGATATTAATAAAAGATATAAAGATTTGAGGAACATTTAAGATTTACTAAATGGAATTGGTAAAGCTTTATAAAACCGTATCGAGCAGATCGGCGTAGATAGGATTTTGTCGTAACAAGTGAGGCACCCCTGTCATAAATAGCTGCTTGCGGGCACGGGTGAGCGCAACGTTTAGTTTCCGGTCAATCCATACTCCTCTTTCTTCCGTAAGGTTGGCAAGAAATTTCAGTTGATAAGTACGGTTCACACAGAAAGAATAAATAATCACATCCCTCTCACTTCCCTGGAAACGTTCTACGGTGTCCACCAGGATATCATTCAAAACAGGAATACCCAAAGCTGCTATTTCGCTCTTTATAAGGGCTATCTGACTACGATAAGGAGTAATAACGCCTAAAGTCAAAGCAGAATGAAAGCCGGAACCGCTTGCCTCATACTGTCGGTAAACGGCAGCAGCCAACCGCGCTGTAAGTTGTGCTTCGGAATGGTTTATCTTCGCTGATTGTGAAGGAGTCTCCGGCACCGAGGGAAGAAAAGCTACCCGACTCACCAATACATCAGCAAATTCATCACTCTCCAGCCCCGGAGCAAGTACAAGTTCACCTTGCTGATGCGGCAAACCGACCGCTTCCAGTAATCCGCCATAAAAAGCATGATTGGGGAATCGGGCTACTTCCACATTCATACGGCCCTGCCGGCAAAGCATATCGTAGAGACGCTGAGTGGTTGGTGACGAGTGATTGGCAGAGACTGTACGATAGAGACGTTCGAACAGAGAATCTTTCAGGTTATACAAACCGATACTCTGCAGACATTCTTCACACACTTCAGATTGCGATTCAGATTGAAGAACAACGGCAGGCAGTTGTTTATGATCGCCGATAAGAATAAACTTACCGATGGCATTGTTACCAGCTACATTTCGTGCACAAAGAAGTCCTAACAGTTGTGGCTCCAATATCTGGGTAGCCTCATCCACAATAGCCACATCAAAAGTCTTCAGACGAAACATATCCGTTTTAGATGAGAAGGTGGCAACAGTACCAACGAAAACACGGCAACGCTCTATGCGTGCATGTACTTCACGACGTGTAGAACAGGCTTCCAGCACATTCTCTATTAATCGGGAACGGAAAGAAGGATCGCAAGAGAGCTCACTTCCGATACGAATAAAATCAATCTCAGGCGTTATTACAGAAAGGGTTTTGCAAATCTCATCCACTGCACGATTTGTATATGAAAGCAACAGTATCTGTTTCCCTTCACGATAGAATGCTTCTACCATACCACGCAAAGCACGGGAAGTCTTTCCGGTACCCGGAGGACCTATCAAAAGAAAATAATCCCTGGCTGCCTGTGCCTTCAGGGTAATGCGGGAAAAATCATCGGAAGCAGCTGCAATACGGGCATCAAAAGAAGTATCAAATTCCGGTTCACGCTGAGATAGCAATAGATCCCGGCGATCCTTGTTAGCGGAAAGGAAAGCGGAAAGTCCCAGATACATGCTGCGGAAAGAAGTATCCATATAATCGTGCTCTATGGCATAGCAACTATCCAGAGGAAGCACAGAAGTATTTTGTTGCGAAGCACGAAGACGGATACGGATATCCCGGTCGGTGATTCGCTCTATATTCCCTTTAAATACCATCTTATTGGTAACATTGTCCGTATCTTGATTGCGTTGATAGAGGACGATGGTGTCACCCTCACGGAAATTCGGCAAAACTTGCAGAGATAAATCATTGACCGGACGTGCCAATACAAGATATGCCTTATGTATATCTGCCGCATGATTCTCTGTAATCGTCAGATCATATAGTATCTCCCCTGCCTCACGCTTTTCTTCAAGTGTGGAAAGCCACAAAGCGGCAGCTCCTGTACGCCCTTCATAATCAATATCACCTGATTTTGAAGTGTACAATTCCTTGGTTATAAAATTGTAGAGTGTATAGAAGTAGCATTGTTCCAATGCAGTAAGCATCCGGATACGTTGTGCCACTGCATCGATGGACGGATAGAGATAGCGTTTCCATAACGTGTTATTCAGATGACGCTCATTCAGTGTCTCCGGATTGATAGCTTTCAGGCATTCCGCCGTATAATGAGGACTGTTACGTAATTGCATGCCATATTCATTCGCCACAATCCTGTTGCGGACATCCATCACACGCCGTACCATTGCCCACGATGGACGGGCAGGATATAACAACGGGTAACGTGTATACAGCAAATATGCCTTTACTTTGCGGTGGTCCATTCCCATAGAATATTCCAGCACTGCCTGATACAATAACATCTGTACCTTATTATTCTCTTTCGGTTCCACCTTGCCGCGGATAGAATACTCATCGGCTTTACCCGACTTCATTTCTATAAAGGAAGACATATCGCGCTGCATATAGTCCAGACGTCCTTGCAACCCCAGTGCTTCACATATATAGGTAGGTTCCAATACCGCATCTGTTTTATCCAGTTCATAACCGGGAGTCCGGAAAGTTTCAGTCACCGTTTGACGGATATGTTCGAAGTGCCGTTTACAATCGGCAAAGAATTCCTTTTCTTTCTCCTTGTCCAACAAATCGGCACATGCAGCCAACTCTATGGAATAAGTGCGGAAAGCCTTTTTCATGCAGGATAAATAGTCCGGCTCCTCTTTCGCATAGATCCATTCATCCAGGAAAAGATTGGCAATATTACCGAGCAACAGAGGACGTGTATTATCGGGAGATTGCAAACGCGCCAGCAGATAATTGGCCGGATGATGCCCGTAATCTTTAAAACACTCTGCCAGAGAACTGATATCCAACAGATAATCCGGTTCTAAAATAATAAAGGAAGGTGTCAGTACGCCCGCCTCGTCTACAGCTACATCCAACAGATTGACCTGTGCATGGCGCCATAACAATTGACAGGTTTCTGCAAATTCCTCATTCACCTGCGGTACATTATATCGCACCCGTAACGGTTCATCAGCAACGGTATCTACAGGCAATACATATAAATACGTATCATCGGCATATTGAAAACAAACACGCATCCGGCGTACCCGTTCTTTAGCAGGCGGAGAAACGATATAAGTAGCATCCGCACGGGGAAGCAAGCGGTAAAGTTCCGCCGGTATCTCCTCTCCCGTAAGCTTCTTCACAAAGAAAGTCAATGTCTTGATGTCTCTCAACAGATTCTCCCGTGAGGGTTCAGCCAAACGGTTCAGAACAGCATTGGAGGTCAGGCGAAAAGTATGTAAGCGATTTTGTTCCACAACAGACAGTCCGGCTTTCGAAGCTACAAAGCTGATACGTGCAGACAAGTCAGTCATTTGCAGACTACCGTCCGGCATCTGTGTACGACAAAGACGTTCCAGAAATTCACGAAGCTGACGGTAAGCCGTTGTTAATGGAATATTTTCATCCCGGCAGACAGTAAGTAAGAAGTGATAGTATTCCCGTACCTCTTCCTGCATTATTCCTCCTTATCTTCATCCGCCTCTTCCGTGTCAGTTTTCTTATCCTTAATCATAAGGATACTCAACTCATAGAGCAAATAAAGCGGAATGGAAACCACTGTCAGAGTGAAAGGGTCGCCGGTTGGCGTAATAATAGCTGCGACTATCACAATAATCACCAGTGCATGACGACGGTACTTGCGCAAGAAAGCTTTGTGTACCAATCCCAAAAGTGAAAGTAACCAGGTCACCAACGGCAATTCAAAAGCCAGTCCCATACAGAGCACCAGCATCATGAAGTTATCTATGTAAGAATTTAAAGAAATCTGATTCTCAATGGATGCACTCAGTTCGTAGGTTGAGAGAAAGCGCAACGTCAATGGGTAGACCATAAAATAGCCCAGCAGTACACCGAGGAAAAACATCACTGTACCAATGCATAAAGCTTTCTTTACCCCACGACGCTCGTTAGGGTAAAGGGCAGGACTGATAAACCTCCAGATTTCGAAAAAGATATAAGGCGTAGCCGTCACCACCGACATCCAGAATGCGGTGGACATATGAACAAAGAACGGAGCCGCCAGATTTATATTGATCAGTTTGACGTGAAACTGCTGCGTAAAGAATTCATCGTTAAGATTGAATGTTTTTCCTACGTATCGCAGCACGTCGTAAAAGATGAAATCATTGTGGCAGGGTGCCAACACCACATTATCAAATAACCACGGCATTGCAATAAAATAACCGACTGCAAATACAAACCACACGCCGAGAACGCGAAACAGTACCCGACGCAGTTCGTCCAAATGATCCCAAAAGGTTAGTTCTTTATCTGCCATAGTAGTGAATTAGTAACGAGCCACAAGCTACGGGCTACAAGTATCTGATTGTACAACCACTTGTAGTTCGTAGCTTGTAACCTGTTACTCTTTGATCGTAACTTATTTATTTTTTAGAAGCCGGCTCTTCTATATCATCCTTTGCCTTGTTTATTTCTTCTTTCGCCTCATTCACACCGTCCTTGAAGCTCTTCACGCCTTTACCTAATCCCTTCATCAATTCAGGTATCTTCTTACCACCGAACAACAACAGGATAAGCAAAGCAATAATAACCCATTCGGAACCGCTGGGCAGAAAGCCTAATAAAAGTAAATTTGTCATATTCATAGTTTTTTAAATTTGTTGCAAATATAATAGTTTCACTACAGATTACACGCTTTTACACGGATTAAAACGAAAAGAATAAGGGTAAAACCGAATATCAGTCCTGATAATAAACCCTCTTCACCCGTGTAGAAACGCTTGTCAATACTTCGTAAGGAATGGTTTCAAGTACATCGGAAAGCACCGTAATGGGCAGATGATCACCAAATATCTCTACAGTATCCCCCTCTTTACATTCAATATCCGTAACGTCTATCATGCAGACATCCATGCAGATATTACCGACATAAGGTGCACGTTGCCCATTCACCAAACAATATGCATGACCATTGCCTAAGTGACGGTTTAGTCCGTCGGCATATCCGATAGGCAATGCAGCAATACGCGAATCACGTGTCAGATATCCCTTGCGACTATATCCAACCGTATCTTCTTCGGGCACCTCCCGTATTTGCAGGATGGTAGTTTTCAGTGTACTTACATTATTTATAATAGTATTATCGATCGGACTGATACCATACAAACCGATGCCCAGACGTACCATATCGAACTGTGCTCCGGGGAAACGCTCAATACCTGCCGAGTTGCAGATGTGACGGAGTATCTTATGAGGAAATGCTGCTTGCAACTGCATAGAGGCAGCTTCAAACATTTCTATCTGTCCACGCGTAAATGCATCAAACTGAGATGCATCACTGCCTACAAGATGAGAGAATACAGACCGTGCAATAACAGCATTCTGGCACTTCAACCGTTCTATAAGTCGTGGCATATCCTCGGGAGCAAAGCCCAGACGATGCATACCCGTATCCAGTTTTATATGAATAGGGAAGTTGGTGATACCTTCTTTTTCCGCCTCCTTAATCAGTGCATCCAGCAAATGGAAGCTGTACACTTCCGGCTCCAGCTTATAGTCGAACATGGTCTTAAAGGCCGTCATCTCCGGATTCATAATGATAATGCTCGCCGTAATGCCTGCTTTGCGCAGTTCGGAACCCTCATCGGCCACAGCCACAGCCAGATAATCGACATGATGTTCCTGTAGCGTCTTGGCAATCTCATACGAACCTGCACCATACGCAGACGCTTTCACCATGCAGACCATCTTGGTTTCCGGCTTCAGTTTACTACGATAATAATTCAGGTTGGCTATCATGGCTCCGAGATTCACTTCAAGAATCGTTTCGTGTACCTTCTTCTCCAGTTCTTCCGTCAAAGCATCAAAGCCAAACTGACGGGCACCTTTTATTAATATAATTTCATTTTCCAACCGTAGCTCACCACGGGAAATAGCACGCAACAATGCTTCCGTATTAGGATAGAAAGCCTTTTCAATATCAAAACGTGCAGCACACGAGGCAATCTCATTTCCAACACCGATGATGCGCTCAATGCCACGACTGTTAATCAACTGCGATACCTTCCGGTAAAGCGTCGGTGCATTCTGCCCCGTTTCCAGTATATCAGAAAGAATGAGTGTACGCTTCAACCCATTGCTTTGTGAGCGACGGTAAAGGAAATCAAGCGCAATATCCAATGAAGCGAGATCACTGTTATAACTATCATTAATCAATAAGCAACCGTTTTTGCCCTCCTTTACCTCCAGGCGCATAGCCACCGGTTCCAGTGTCGTCATGCGCTCCGTAATTTTTTCGGCAGGAAGCATCAGGTAAAGACAAGCCGCCAAACAATTCAACGAGTTTTCAATAGAAGCATCATCAATGAAAGGTAGCATAAAAGTATTGTCCATTTCCAGGTAACGGTAAGAGATGACGGTACAATCTTCCTTCTTCTCCACCTTACTTATAAACAGAGGACGCTCCATATCTCTCCGGCTCCATGCTATTTCACGGGCACTGAGCATGGATTTTGCCACGCAATTGCTTATAAATTCATCATCACCGTTATAAATCACCACATCGCAGTTCTTAAACAGAGTCAGCTTCTCCATACATTTTTCTTGCAAAGAGAAGAAGTTTTCCTGATGAGCACCACCAATGTTAGTCAGTATGCCAATGGTTGGCTTGATAATATTCTGTAAAGCACGCATTTCCCCCATCTCCGAGATACCAGCTTCGAAGATAGCAAGCTCAGACTGTTCGTTCATCTGCCAGACAGACAGAGGTACCCCGATCTGAGAATTATAACTGCGAGGCGAACGGACAATTACCCGTTCGGGACTAAGCAACTGATGAAGCCACTCTTTCACAATAGTCTTTCCATTACTGCCTGTGATGCCAATCACAGGAATCTGGAATTGCTCACGATGTTGCTCCGCCAGTTTCTGCAAAGCTTTCAGCGGATTAGCAACTACTAAAAAGTTGAGTTGGGGTATGAGACTTGACTGCGCATCATCACGTTGTATAGAATCATCTATAATCAATTGTCCATTTTCAATTGCCTTATAAGTTTCTTTGCTTACCACAAAATTGCGAACGCCACGTGAATATAAATCAGATATATAGCGGGCACCGTCGTTGCGTTTGGTAGTTAAGGCAAAGAACAAAGTTTCTTCGGGGAAACTCAAGGAACGGCTATCGGTAAGTAACCAGTCTATAGTTGCCGGCGTGTCCCCCACACGTCGCGCACCAATGCGTTCGGCTATTGTTTCAATCGTATATGACATATTTCTTTCTCGTTTTGGAAATCTAAGTACGGGTATTTTTGGTTAAGTCGATCTATTTTTAACACAATTTGTCCTAAAAAACGCTTATACTCTTCTGACTCCGGATGGAAGGGCTTATGAGATAGCGCTTTATTGATATTTTCACTTTCCTGCATAATCTCTAACGCATCTGCCGAGAAGCAAGTCTGCACAAACTTCTCCCATACGTAGCGTACCGCCTGGGGGGACGGATGCACCATATCGTCAGCATAAAAACGATAGTCGCGAAGCTCGTCGAGCAAGAGTTCGTAAGCCGGAAAATAAGAGACATGTTCGGGAAAAGAAGCCTGCAATTGGTCGATGGCAAGCAAAAGCGTGGCTTTGCTCAATTGATTGGCATGCATTCCATCGCGTATGTGCCGTATAGGGCTGACGGTAAGAATCACTTTCAACTTCGGGTTCCGGGCAATCAGACCGGAGAAAAGGGAAGTATAGTCGGATACAATCTCCTGCACACTGAGTCGGCGACGAATAAAGACAGATTCCGGCTGCTTGTGGCAGTTTGCAACAACATGTCCCGTAGTCTTCTGTTCGTACACCCAGGATGTACCAAAAGTCAACATCAGACAATCCAGTTGATGAACGCATTCGTGTGCCGCCAACAAGCGGGCATTGATGCGCTGCAAAATTTCCTCCATTGAAGGTGAAGAAAAATCTCCATGATGCATGGGGCTATGCCAGCATTCGCGGAAGAAAAACAAATTTTCTTCCTTATATACCTTACCTGCCACCACCTCACGCAAGGCAGCCGAAATGGACAAGGGATTATAGAGAACACCAAAAGGATTTATATCCGGATGAAATTTAGCATCCGCGAGTAAGCTCCCCATGTTGGTAGCAAAACAAGACCCCATCAACAGGAGGCTGTCCGCCTGCACAAGAGGTGGCAAACCGGAAGGCAACTCAACGGGAGTAAAGAAATCCATAGATTATGAAAATTAGTATTCTACATCATCATGTTCTTCCGGATCGAGAACTTCACAATAGCCATTGCCTGGATAGCTGCAAACGGCACATCCATCGGTTCATGATGCGGATTATAGCTCACCAGCTTGATGCAACCGTCTATTTCCGAACGGTTCACATACTTCACCGCCAAATATTCGTCTCCATCGATATTGAACGAAACCAGGTACATCTCACCATAAATGACATTGCTAAAGCTACTGATTTCTTTAAAGCCTACGATATCTCCTGATTTCAGAATAGGGTACATACTGTCTCCACTGATATAGAGGGCGCCATCACACAAAGGAATGCTGGGAATCTGTATCTTACCCACTATATATTGACGTTTGTTGGCAAGCAGTGTTTTTAGATTGGCAGCAGCAGTGATGTCATAAAGCGCTACGCTACGGTCGCCCACCGGATCGGGTGTTTTGGGATTGTGGATTATCTCTACTTCTCCCCTTGCGTACTCACTATTGCACAATTTTGCTTGATGTACAGGACTTCCTTTTCCCAGCAATAACCAGTTGTAGTCTACGTCTTTCATTTTGCTCAGTAACAACGGAAAGTCAGTACTGTTACGCGCAATCCAGTTGCTAAGTGTGGAACGCGAAACACCCAGGTAAGCGGCCAGATCAGCATCCGTCTTAAAGTTCAGTACACGTTTGGCGCGTTTCACTATGTCCGCTACACTAAATAAGGAATCTTTTTCTTTCTCCATTTGATTTGTGCTAATTAAGTTCCAATGCATTTCTGGTTCATAGATGCACACTTCTGCATTTCGTAAAATGCCTTAACTGAGGCTGATTGTTTTCTATACGAAAACCAAGCGATGCATTGCAGCAACAAAAGTAATCAATTTGTTTTAAAGAGACAAACAAAAAGCAAAGATAACCCATCCGCTAATCAAAGAATAGATAAGATGCGTTGATAAATCAATTCATAACCCATCCCATTAAGCACAATGATATTTTAATAATTTGTCAAGTTTTATCAACAGCAGCAAGACACTTTGCAACTTTTTGATTATCAACATGATATTCCGGATCGTATTCAGTATACGACAGAACCCTATTCAGTATACGACTGAATGGCATTCACTA